>Ga0181526_10004163_pt1 | contig 11412 bp, 8 predicted proteins | sample PEATcosm2014_Bin_35_FD_119750 | JGI IMG/M metagenome (GOLD analysis project Ga0181526, IMG submission 119750) | Peatland microbial communities from MTU Mesocosm Facility, Houghton, MI, USA - PEATcosm2014_Bin06_30_metaG | ecosystem: Environmental > Terrestrial > Soil > Wetlands > Peat | place...
CAGATCGAGCGCTCCCTCGAAAACCGCTTCCCGGCGGCTCTAACGTATGCGCAGCAAAGAGCGCTCGATACTGCATCGACAGGGATTCCCCAAATAGACAATCAGCTCGATGGAGGCTTGCCTGTCGGTGCTATCAGCGAGCTGACAGGGCCTGCATCCTCCGGGAAGACCACACTTGCGATTGCATTTCTTGCGCAGAGAACACTGGATGGACAGGTGTGTGCCTGGGTCGATGTGCACGATGCTCTCGATCCTGTTTCCGCAGCTGCCAGCGGCCTCCTTTTGCCTCAACTCCTGTGGGTTCGATGCAGAGAGTCCAATCCACGGGGACAAAGTAGACCCTGGCCTCGCCTCGAACAGGCATTGCGCGCCACCGATCTGCTGCTGCAGGCAGGCGGTTTTGCTGCCATAGTTCTCGATCTCGCTGAGACGAAGCCCGAGCACGCCAGCCGCATTCCTCTGGCGACCTGGTTTCGATTTCGACAGGCTGCGCATCGTTCGCGCACCGCACTGATCGTCCTGGGACAGGAAACGTATGCGCAATCCAGTGCCGAACTTGTCCTCGAGTTCTCCGTACTCAGCCCAATCGCAGAAGGCGACCAGGTCTTGACCGGTTTCCATTTTGAGGCGCGAAGAAAACGCATGCGGGCTTTCTTCGTTCTGAACAACAAAAAGCCTCCCGCATCTACATGGTCTGCCAATGCCCCATGGGAGGCGATACAACGGCTATGACCCATCCACTCTACGCCTGCATTCATGCCGCCGAATTCCCGGCGCAGGCGCCGTTGCGTCTGCGGCCCGAGCTGCGCGCAGAACCTGTCGCCGTGCTGGATGGCATCGCTCCCGAGGAGACCGTGTGCTCTATCAACGCCCATGCACGCAGGAATGGCGCGGACTTGCACCTGACTAAGCACGAAGCGGAGACCATCGTCGGCCTTCGCTTGTTGCGCCGCTCCATGGAATGCGAGGCTGCAGCGCGCTCGGTTTTTCTGGAGTGCGCCGCCAACTTTTCCCCCCGTATAGAGGACGTAAGCGCAGGAACCGCTTGTGCCTGTGTACTCGACATCTCCGGTACCGAGAGGTTGTTTGGCCCGCCTGATCAGCTTGCGCAGCGCATCCGCTCCGCAATGAGTTCTGCCCACTTTCACACGTCGATTGCCGTGAGCGAGAACTTTCACTGTGCCCAGCTCAAAGCAGCCCATGCACGCGGCGTTTCTCTGATCACAGGTGGAGAAGAAGCGGGCTCGATCGCTTCCTTGCCCATTCAATCGCTCCATTTGAACCAGGGTCATGCGGAAACCTTTGTGCTTTGGGGGATTCGTACTCTAGGCGAGCTGGCCGAACTCCCCCAACATGAACTCGTCGCTCGCTTCGGACAGGAGGCAGCAGGCTGGCGCGAATTAGCACTTGGCGTCCATCCGCATACCTTTCAACCGATCGAACCGATTTTTCAACTCTCCGAATTCTCCGAATTTGAAACTCCAATCGATCAGATCGAATCATTGATCTTCGTTGGCGCCCGCATGATCGAGTGTCTCGTCGCACGAGCATCTGCGCGCGCGCTGTGCCTGGCTTCTCTCACCGCAGAAATGACCCTGGAGGGAGGCAAGACGCACCGCTGTGTCCTTCGTCCCGCTCTTCCTTCTGCCGACCGCAAGTTTTTGCTCAAACTTCTGCAGCTGGAAATCGCAGCGCATCCGCCTCATTCTGCCGTTGTCGCCCTTTCGCTTTCGGCCGATGCCGGGCAATCGAGCAAAGTTCAGCTTGGGCTCTTTGCACCGCAAACACCCGAGCCCTCGCGCCTCGATGTGACCATTGCCCGTTTGAAGAATTTAGTTGGACCAGATCGCGTCGGTTCTGCGGTGCTGCTGGATACGCATTCTCCTGAAAACTTCCGCATGGGTAACTTTGCACTCGACAATCAGACTTCAACTTCTACGACGATTCATCCCCGGTTGATGCTCCGCCGACTCCGTCCTCCAGTGCCGCTTCGGGTGACGCTCGAATCCTCTCTTCCTTCTGTTTTCCGTGACCGCGAGAATCGCTATGCAGTCAAGGAAGCCTTCGGGCCGTGGAGTACAAGCGGATGCTGGTGGTCCGTAGGCAAATGGAATGTCGAGGAATGGGATGTACTGGCCGAAAGCGATGCCGGTACAGCCATCGCATGCCTGCTGGTCTTCGATCGACAGAAGAAAGACTGGAGGCTTGAAGCGTACTATGACTGACCTCAGCCTTCACGTTTCAAACTCCCGCTCTGCAGGCACTCCAGTTTGTCATCCCGACGACGCATATGTAGCTCCACGCACGAATGGGCCGAATCGACCCTGTACATCGGCCCAATCGAATCCAAGCGACTATGTCGAGTTGCATGCTGCCAGCGCCTTCAGCTTTCTTGAAGGTGCATCGCAGCCGGAAACCCTGATCGAACGGGCCGCCGAGCTGGATCTATCTGCGGTTGCTCTTACCGACCGCAACGGCCTCTATGGCGCAGCACGCTTTCATACCGCAGGACAGAGAACTGGCGTGCGTGCCCACATCGGTGCCGAAATCTCCGTTCGATCCTTCGGCGATCGCCTTACGCCACCAGAATGGCTGCCGCATAAGCACACGAAAGAGCCTCCCCGCATGGTTCTGCTGTGCGCATCCCAGGTCGGCTATCAGAATCTCTGCCAGCTCATCACACGGATGAAGATGCGTGAGTCCTCCAAGGCAGAAGGCTCGGCGACACTCGAAGATATGGAAGAGTTCTCCAGTGGACTCATCTGCCTGACCGGCGGCGAGGAGAGTCCGCTTGCTGCAGCTCTCGTGCACGGTGGAGAGCCAGACGCTCGCTCCGCTCTGGACAAGCTCGCATCCATCTACGGCCACGGCAATCTCTATATCGAATTGCAGCGCCACCATCAGCGCGACCAAGAAACCCGCAATCAATCCCTGCTCCATCTCGCCTCCAGTCTTCGTCTGCCCGTGATTGCCACCAATGGCGTCCGTTACGCAAACACAAAAGAACGCGAGATCCTGGATGTCTTCACATCGATTCGTCACCATACGACGCTCGATAGGGCGGGCCTGCTGCTCGCAGCGAATTCCATGCGCGATCTGCGCCCGGAACTGCAGATGGCCGCTCTCTTCCGCGACCTTCCTGAAGCCATTGCCAACACGCGCATCGTGAGCGACCGGCTCGAATTCTCTCTCGAAAATCTCGGCTATCGGTTTCCACACTACCCCGTGCCCGAGGGCGAGACGATGGTCAGCTTTCTGGGGAAACGCGTCGAGGAAGGAGTGCGCAAGCGATATGGAGCACCATCGAAACGCAGCCTGCTCGACAAGGCTCGTGCACAGGTGCGCCATGAACTGGCCTTGATCGAAAAACTCGGCTTCGAAGGCTACTTCCTGATTGTTTGGGATATCATCCGCTACTGCCGTCAGCAGGGAATTCTCGTGCAGGGTCGCGGCTCAGCCGCGAACTCCGCTGTCTGTTACGCCCTCGAAATCACGGCCGTCGATCCCGTTGGTATGGAACTGCTCTTCGAGCGCTTCTTGAGTGAGAATCGCGGCGAGTGGCCCGATATCGATCTGGACCTTCCCTCAGGCGATCAGCGCGAAAAAGTCATTCAGCATATTTACGAAAAGTATGGCTCGCTCGGCGCAGCCATGACCGCCAACGTGATTTCCTATCGTGGGCGTTCGGCTGCGCGGGAAGTGGGCAAGGCGCTGGGCTTCGACGAAGATACGCTCTCGCGGCTGTCGGGCCTGGTAGGCCGCTGGGAGTGGCGCGGAAACAATGACACCATGGCGCGCTACTTCGAGCATGCTGGGTTCGATATCCACCATGCGAGAATCGCCTGCTATCTCGACCTTTGTCTTCGCATGCAGGATCTGCCCCGCCATCTCGGCCAGCACTCCGGCGGCATGGTGATCTGTGCAGGAATGCTCAACCGCGTCGTCCCCATAGAACGCGCCTCGATGCCTGGGCGCACAGTTGTGCAGTGGGACAAAGAGGACTGTGCCGATCTCGGCATCATCAAGATCGATCTGCTTGGCCTGGGCATGATGGCCGTACTTCACGATTGTCTGGAACAGCTGCCTTGTCACTATGGAGATCAGGTGGATCTTGCCGCGATGCCTGACGATCCGCTGGTCTATGACACACTCTGCAAAGCGGACACCGTAGGCATGTTTCAAGTCGAGAGCCGCGCGCAGATGGCCTCCATCCCACACAATGCTCCACGCAAGTTCTACGATCTCGTCGTCCAAGTGGCGATCATCCGTCCTGGTCCGATCGTGGGGAAGATGATGCATCCGTATATGAATCGGCGCCAGGGTAAGGAGAAAGTGACGTACCCGCACCCGTTGCTTGAGCCAGTTCTGAAACGCACCCTCGGTGTCCCGCTCTTTCAGGAGCAGCTGCTGCGCATGGCCATGACTGTCGCCGACTTCAGCGGAGCCGAGGCAGAAGAGCTGCGTCGTGCCGTGGGCATGCGCCGCTCCATGCAGCGAATGAAGGACCTTGAAGGCCGTCTGCGCACCGGAATGGCCCGCAATGGCATCGTGGGCGAAGCGCAGGACAACATCGTCCAGGGCATCTCGTCGTTTGCGATGTATGGGTTTCCCGAATCACACGCTGCCAGCTTCGCCTTGATTGCCTACGCCTCTGCCTATCTTAAGGTGCACTATCTTGCCGCTTTTACTTGCGCGCTGCTCAACAATCAGCCCATGGGTTTCTACGCACCCGCAGTTCTTGTCAAAGATGCACAACGTCACGGCCTGCGCGTGCGGCCCATCGACGTGCAGCGTTCCTCTTGTATTTGTTCCGTCGAAACGGAACATGAAGGAACGCATTCCCTTCGCGTGGGCTTGAACTACGTCAAAGGCCTCCGTCAGTCTTCGGCGCGGGCATTAGTCCAGTCACGTGAACAAGAAGGGACCTTTGCGTCTGTCGAGGACATCACCGCGCGCATTTCAGAATTAAGCCGCAAAGAACTCGTTGCCCTTGCGCGCATCGGTGCGCTTAACCCCCTCGAACGAATCAGGCACCGCCGGGATGCGCTCTGGCAGGTCGAAGAGGCAGGTCGCTTTGCCGGTCCCTTGCTGCACGGAAATGACGTCCGCCCTTTAACCGAGCGCCTTCCGGCTCCGCTCAGACAGATGACAACCGACGAGCGCCTCGCCGCAGACTATGCCGGATCGGGTCTGACCACGGGTCCGCATCCAATGGCCTATCACCGCTCATCCCTGCGACAGCAGGGGATTCTATCTTCTCAGGACTTGCTGCAGAAAATACACCTGAGTCGTGTGCGCATTGCAGGGTGCGTGATCGCTCGTCAGCGTCCTGGCACAGCCAAAGGATTCGTCTTTCTATCGCTCGAAGATGAGGCAGGTATCGCCAACATCATTATCACTCCCGACGTCTTCGAGCAAAACCGCGTTGTCGTCACACGAGGCAAGGTTCTACTGATCGAAGGGCAGCTTCAGGTGAATGACGGGGTGATTCATGTGAAAGCCCAGCAGATTGCACCTCTCGAACTTACGGACGCCGACATCCGCTCGCGCGACTTCCACTAGATTCTGCCGATTTTGCACTGGTGGAATCGCCTACGGATTCTTCTGAATCGGATGATCGTTCGGATCGAGCACTTCGATCATTCCGTCGATGCGAATCGTGTTCGACTTATGCAGCCCGAACATATTGACCGAGAGCACAGGTCCGTAGCGGTTCTCGCTTACGCCACGATAGTTCTGTGGATTGAAGAGCGGCGGAATATGCCACCACAGCCGATACTCATGATCAAACAGCCATTGAATCAGTGCCGGCGATTTGTCGAGTTGATCGTTTTCGACATAGAGAAACGGATGGCAGCGCGCGAGTAAACCCTCACATCCTTTCAGTACTTCCAGCTCAAACCCCTCGACATCGATCTTGAGCAGGCCGACCTGACCCCCTGCGAGCAAATCGTCGAGCCGCACGCACTGCACGACCTCCTGCCCGGGCGACGCCGTTTCGGGTTCCCTCAGTCTCGTTGAGCCGAAATTGCCCGGCCTGGTGTAGTCGGGAACGTCGAACATAAGCGCGCTGTTCTGGCGGCCACACGCGTAGGGAAATGCCCGCACATTGGTCAGTCCATTCAGCGCCAGATTGGCGCAGAGTTGCTGAAAGATGACTGGCTGTGGTTCGAAGGCATACAGCGTGCGGCCTGCCTTGGCCAATGCGGCAGCAATGGGAACAGTATGCATCCCCATGTTGGCTCCGACCTCGACGACATACCCAGGATTCTTCGCAAGCGTCAGCAGAAACGTCAGCTCGAGCTCGGAGCATTCACCGTAGATCAGAAGCGACTGGCCCATGTAGTAGTCATTGCGGTTTACCAGCAAGAGGCCGTGCTTCGTTTCAGTGAGCTCATATGGCTCGGCGACGGGCATTCTTCCTCCGCGAATACTGAAACTGTAGCATCGCACCTTGCACAGAGAGAGTGTTGTCTACGGTACGTCCGTCTTCAGGAAAAGGATCAACATACCGAAGCAGGCTGGGTATCATGGGGAACAGGTCTGGGAGCATCTGAACGACAACATGGAAGTTCTGGAGCAACTTTTTGAACGGCATTTCAAGGCGCAAGCCGAAGAAGCGAAGCCGCTGCAGGGGCAACTAGGCGGCTCGGGGCGCGCCATCGTGCGTCTGACGGGCGGAGGATTTCGGGCAATTGGGATTGTCTATCCAGTCCGCGAGGAGAATGTTGCGTTCCTTGAATTCTCTCGGCATTTCCGCCGCAAGGGCCTGCCCGTCCCAGAGATCTATGCCGAAGATCTGAACCAGGGCGCGTACCTGGAAGAGGACCTGGGTGACACGACGCTCTTCGAGTTCCTCAATGCACACCGGCAAGCGGACGCGATCGGGCCCGAAGTGGTCGAGGCCTATCGCAAAACAGTCGCGATGCTGCCGCGCTTCCAGGTGGAGGCTGGGAAGGACCTGAATTACAAGGTCTGCTACCCAAGGGCGAGCTTTGACCGCCAATCGATCGCCTGGGATCTGAACTATTTCAAGTACTACTTCCTGCGTCTTGCCGGTGTGCCCTTCAACGAGCAGGCGCTGGAGGCCGACTTCAGCCGTCTCACGAAGCTTCTGCTCGCTGCGCCACACGATTACTTTCTCTATCGCGATTTCCAGAGCCGCAACGTGATGCTGCGTGATAGGGCTCCGTACTTCCTTGACTATCAAGGCGGGCGCCGGGGCGCGCTTCAATACGACATCGCATCGCTGCTTTTTGACGGTAAGGCCGACTTGCCGCCAGCGTTGCGGCAGGAGCTGCTCGACTACTACCTCGATTGCCTCGGCAAACACACCGACGTCAAGCGCGACGCTTTCATGGAGCACTACTACGCCTACGTGTACGTGCGCATCATGCAGGCGCTCGGAGCCTATGGTTTTCGCGGCTTTTACGAGCGCAAACCGCACTTCCTTCAGAGCGTGCCCTATGCCCTGAAAAATCTGCGCTGGCTTGAGGAGAATGTGAAGCTGCCCGTAGCGCTGCCCGCGCTGCTCGAGGCGCTGAGCAGCTTGTCGAAATCGGAGAAGTTGCAATCTCTGGCTACACCGCCGAGCGGGTTGACGGTGCGCATTTTTAGTTTTTCGTTCCATCGCGAAGCACCGAAAGATGAGTCAGGCAACGGCGGCGGCTTTGTCTTCGATGCGCGTAGTCTGCCCAACCCGGGAAGGGAAGAGCGCTTCCGCACGCTCACCGGCAAGGATGCGGCTGTAGCCAATTATCTGGAGCAGCAGGAGAGTGTGTACCAGTTCCTGCACAGCGCTGAGGCGCTTGTCGATGAAAGCGTAAGCGCCTATCAAAAGCGTGGCTTTTCGAGCCTGATGGTTTCGTTTGGCTGCACCGGCGGTCAGCATCGGTCCGTCTACCTGGCAGAACAACTCGCAAAACATCTGCATTTCAGAGACGGTGTGAACGTCTTGCTGCGGCACGTCGAGTTGGAGAAAATGGTCCGATGAAGGCGATGGTGCTGGCGGCCGGCCTCGGTACCCGGTTGCGGCCGCTCACAGACGATCGCCCGAAGGCATTGGTTGAAGTTGCTGGACGGACCCTGCTGGAAATCACGCTGACCCGTCTCCGGGACTTTGGCGTATGCGAGGCGATCGTCAACACGCATCACTTCGCGGAGATGATCCCGGCGTACTTGAAGCAGCACGGCAACTTCGGCATGCGCATCGAGGTTTCGCACGAGGATCTGCTGCTCGATACGGGCGGAGGCCTGAAGAAGGCTGCTTGGTTTTTTCTCGAGGACGGGCATTCCGGCGATCCCTTCCTGCTCCATAACGTCGACGTGATGAGTACCATCGATCTCGGACGGATGGTGCAATTCCACCAGCAGCAATCAGCGCTCGCGACGATCGCCGTGCAGGACAGAAAGACATCGCGTCCCCTGCTCTTCGATCGAGACGACCAGCTTAGAGCCCGGGCCAACACGACCGCACCCGTCGATGGGATGCAGCCGCTGGCATTCGCTGGGATTCATGTCCTATCGCCCCGCATCTTCTCGCTCTTCAACGAGACGGGTGCATTCTCCATCATCGATGCGTATCTGCGGCTCTCTGCCCAAGGAGAAAGGATCGTCGCATTTCGTGCGGATGAGTACAAGTGGGCTGACCTGGGCCGTCCCGAGAGCATCGCTGCCGCAGCACGCGACTTCGCGCAAACCTCGAACGACTAAGCTGTCGTGTCCCTAAAGAACTTTGCCTACGCGGAGCAGCACTCTCACACTGCAGGATCGGCCTGTTTTTCTGCTGGCCGGCGACGAAAACCGTGAGATGGATGGAAAGAGGATGTCGCGCAAATCCTGAATACGATCGATGAGGCGCGATTCCTTCTCGATCACCGATGCAGTGATCCATTCCGGCGGCAGGCTCTCATGCGCGTGAGCCACTGCGGCATGGCCGTTCTTGCGAATATGTTCGATCCAGTCGTGAAGCCCCGTCACCATTTCCGATTCAGGGTAGATCAGACGGTCGGAATAGAGACAGGACGTCAGCCGGGCCACTTCCTTCGATCCGAGCAGCGCAAAGGAACTGCCGTGATCGATGAAGACCGCTCGCAGATTCGAAGGCGATTCGTCCGGAACAAAAACTGCCTGGCGAATTTCAAACCGTTCGGTCCACACATCCGCGGCGTATGCGCCCCAGAAGTCGGCACGGTTGGTCACGCGCGTGAACATCCGCGAGGGCAAGAACTCATAGAAAGCGCCACTGGGCGACGAAACGAAGCGAGAGGCAAAGTGAATGCCGGCGTCGGGACGAACCAGGCCCTTGGGAGAGCTGATCCACATCTCCGGATGGGCATCGATGAGCTGGTCGGGGATATCGATTGTGGTCCACGATGAGACCGGAAGACCGAGATACTGATAGATCGAGTTGCGCAGCGCCTCCAGCCGGACACCGATGGTCGAACGCGGGCCATGCATCCACTTCACCACATACTGTTCATGGTCGCTGGCTTCGATGAGGGCAGCCTGAGACTTGCCTTGCATCTTGCGCACAAAATCGATCGCGTAAATCGTGCCACTCGGACCAGAAATCATATTTCCTCTCGCAGGGCCCATCGATGCTCTGCATAGCCGTGCCGAGAGCAGGAGAAGAACGTCCCAGCAACTTGTTCGAGGCTGGGAACGGTGTTGCAATCTCTGCCGAAGCGGTGGCTCTGATCTCTAATCTGAGGGGTGTGCCCGCGGAATGGAAGTGATTCGGGGCACTCGGACGATAACCGAAGTACTGGTGATTTTTTTCTCGACGAACGCTGGACGCGATGTCACGGTACGAATGGCATGCGAGGGGCGCTTAGGCCCACTCGCGCCACAGAGCCACGCCTCCCAAAAGGCCTGCCTCATTGGAGACGATCTTCACCTGCTTACCCGGCTCAAAGTCGATCTTCTTGGTGTTGCCGCCTCCAATGTAGAGGTGGTCCCAGTTGAAGAGCTTGGCCGTTTGCTCGATCGCCTCTTGCAGCAGCTTGTTCCATTGTTTCTTGCCGTACTTGTCGAGCCCACGGCGTCCGAGAAAGTCTTCGTAGGTCTTGCCCTTGCGCCAGGGGTGATGGGCAAGTTCGAGCCCAGGGCAAAGGCGGCCGCTCGTGAACAGCGAAGAACCCAGACCGGTTCCAAGCGTCAGGGCCAGCTCGACGCCGTCCCCGGTGATCGCACCATAGCCTTGCACGGCAGCGTCGTTGGCCACACGCACGGGCTTCTTCCAGCGCTTCTCGAGTTCCACCTGCAGAGGAAACCCGACCCACGCGGGATGCAGGTTGGCTGCGGTGTACGTGGTGCCGCGCTTGATCACGCCAGGGAACCCAACAGAGACCCGGTCGAAAGCAGGAAGCTGCTTACGAAGTTGTTCGAGTCCGGCGAGAACGAGAGGCGGTGTGGGCACGGCGGGTGTGTCAACGCGCTGACGCTCGCTCACCGGCTTGCCGGCAGTGTCGAGGAGCATGGCTTTGAGGCCGGATCCCCCGATATCGATGCTCAAAGTGATGGCGCCGGACTTGCTGTTCGATCCGGAGAGAGCGGGAGCGGCGGGTTTGGTTGCTTTCACGGTCATCAGCAAAGGATTGTACTGGATTGACTCGGTTTGTGACAGGCTTCCCAGGGGTAAGGCCGCGGGGCCGTAGCAGCCGTTACTTGAACTCCTCGTTCATCCAGTTCCTGAGCGCGTCGATGCCCCGGGGGCGCCCGAGAAAGTCCTGTACCAGCTCGGCTGCAGGCTTGCTCGCGCCCGCTTCGAGCACTGTTCGACGGTAGCGCATGGCGGTCGGGCCATCGAGAAGGTTGCGCTTGTCGAACTGGACGAAGAAGTCGATGGCGATGACTTTGTCGAGCAGGTAGGTATATAGATTCGACGCATAGCCCTCGAGGTGCACGAACGAAGCGTAGTAATGAATGTCGTCCACGGGAATGAAGGGGCTAAACCGCTTGGTGTCCGCCGTCCACAGTGTGTCAAACTCGATCCCCTCCGGCGCCTGGTTGTGCAGTTGCAGCGCGTAGGTGGAGAACTGCAGGAACCATTGCAGCCCACCGGCTCGGCCATACGCGCTTGCCGCATTCATCTTCGCAATCAGCGTCGCGGGTATTACTTCGCCCGTTTGATAGTGCTTGCCAAACGATTGCAGAATCCTGGTGTCGTGGAACATCTCTTCCAGCATCTGGCTCGGAGCTTCCACAAAATCCGACTCGACGTTGAATCCACCGGCGCCCGACCACTGGCCCTGGCTGCCAAGGATGTGGTGCATCAGATGGCCGAACTCATGAAAGAAAGTGACAACATCGTTGTATTCCATGAGCCCCGGATCGCTGGCCGTGCCTCCAGGAAAGTTGCAGATCAACATGCCCTCGGGAAGCTGACGCCCAGCAATTCCTGGAGCGATG
>Ga0181526_10004168_pt1 | contig 11406 bp, 8 predicted proteins | sample PEATcosm2014_Bin_35_FD_119750 | JGI IMG/M metagenome (GOLD analysis project Ga0181526, IMG submission 119750) | Peatland microbial communities from MTU Mesocosm Facility, Houghton, MI, USA - PEATcosm2014_Bin06_30_metaG | ecosystem: Environmental > Terrestrial > Soil > Wetlands > Peat | place...
CCTCACGACGAGCTCGCGGTGGTTGCGCAGGTTTGCTAGCTTGAGGTCGCTGCGGCCCTTCTGGCGCGAGCCGAGCACGGTGCCGCCCCCGCGCAGGTCGAGATCCGCCTCCGCCAGCTCGAAGCCGTTCTGCGTCCTCACCATCGCCTCCAGCCTTCCTTCGGCGAGCTCGGTCACGGGGTCGGCCAGCAGGTAGCAGTAGGACGTGGCCTCCCCGCGGCCGACGCGGCCGCGGAGCTGGTGGAGCTGGGCGATCCCGAAACGGTCGGCGTCCTCGATCACCATCACGGTGGCGTTGGAGACGTCAACGCCGACCTCGACGACCGTCGTTGCCACGAGGATCTGGATCTCTCCCGCCCGGAAGGCGGCCATGACACCGTCCTTGTCCTTGGCGGGCAGCTGGCCGTGCAGGAGACCGACGCGATAGCCCGCCAGCTCGCCGCTCAGGCGGTCGCGCTCTTCCGCCGCCGAGCGGGGCGGCGGGCGCTCCGCCTCGAGATCGATGGCGAGGCGGCCGTCGCCGGCCCCGGCAGCGAAGGACGGGCGGACCGGCTCGTCGCCCTCGGCGTCGTCGTCCTCCGCCATCTCATCGAGGCCCTCGTCCCAGCCCTCCTCCTCCATCACGCCGGCGCCCACGAGCGGGCACACGACGTAGATCTGGTGGCCCGCCTGGAGCTCGGCCCGCACCCGCTTCCAGGCCGTCTCCTGCTGGTCCCAGCCGAGCAAGCGCGTCGTGATGGGCGTGCGGCCCGGCGGCATCTCGTCGAGGGTCGTGTGGTCGAGGTCGCCGTAGACGGTCATCGCCGCCGTGCGCGGGATCGGCGTCGCCGTCATGACGAGCAGATCCGGCTCCGCACGTCCCTTCTCGGCGAGCGCCGCCCGCTGTTCCACACCGAAGCGGTGCTGCTCGTCCACGACGACGACGCCGAGCGAGGAGAAACCCACGTCACCGGTCAGCAACGCATGCGTGCCCACGATGACGTCGAGCTGCCCGCTCTCGAGCTGGGCGAGGAGGCGAGCGCGCTCGCCCGCCGGCGTCCGGCTCGTGAGCAGCTCCACGAGGAGGGGGCGCTCGCCGCCGAGCCGGCTCGGGTCGCCCACGATGAGCCCTTCCAGCAGGCTGCGGACCGAGAGGTAGTGCTGCTCGGCGAGCACCTCGGTCGGCACCATGAAGGCGCCCTGGTGCCCCCCTTGCACCCCGTACAAGAGGGCGGCGACGGCCACGACGGTCTTGCCGGAGCCGACATCGCCTTGCAGCAGCCGGTTCATCGGGTGCCGCTGCGACAGGTCGCCCGCGATCTCGCGAATGGCGCGGCGTTGCGCACCGGTGAGGGCGAAGGGCAGGCGCTCGACGAAGCTCGCCACGAGGCCGCCGGGCGTCGTGTCGTGCACGATGCCGACGCTGGAGGCGGCGAGCGCCCGCTTCTTCCGCACGAGGAGGAGCTGCAGCCGCAGCAGCTCGTCGAAGGCCAACCGGTTGCGCGCCCGATCCTTGTCCGCCATCTCATCGGGGGCGTGCACGTCGTGGTAGGCGGCGGTGCGGCCGACGAGCCGCAGGTCGCCGAGGTGGCGGGGGGCGACGGGGTCGGCGAACTCGCCCGCCCGCTCCAGCGCCTCGGTGACGTAGCGGGAGATCTCGACGGAGTTGACGTTGGCCTTTCCCGACTGCGGGTAGATCGGCACGATGCGCCCCGTCTGGTCGCCCACGAGGTCGATGACCGGGTTGGCCATCTGCCGCTGCCCGCGGTAGAGGCGCAGCTTGCCGAACACCGTCACCGTCTGGCCCTCGGAGAATTGCCGGGCGCGCCAACCCTGGTTGAAGAACGTGCAGGTCAATGACGCCGTCCCGTCGCTCAGCACGATCTCGGCCGTGGAGCGGCCGCCACGGAGGCGCTTCGTCGAGCTGCGCACGACGTCCGCCGTGACGACGCCCTCCTCGCCCTCGAGGAGGGCGGCGATCTTCGACTCGTTCGTGCGGTCGGCGTAGCGGCGCGGGTAGTGGGTGAGGAGCTCGAGTACCGTCTCGATCCCGAGGGCGCGCAGTCCCGGCACCTTGCGGGCCGAGACGGCCTTCAGGGCGGAGACGGGCTTCGACTGCAGCGAGGAGAGGGTGCGGGGGCTCACTCGACTGCGAGGAGGTACGGGTACAGCGGCTGGCCGCCGTGGTGGAGTTCGACGGCCAGCTCGGGCCGGTGCTCGGCCAGCCACTCCGTCACGCGGCGGGTGTCTGCCGGCTTGGCGCCGGCGCCTTCGATGATCGTGACGATCTCGTGGGACGGCGTCAGCAACCGGTCGAGGAGGCGGGTTGTTGCGTCGGCGACCGTGCCCGCCACGACTTCGATGCCGCGGCGGGACACCCCGATCCAATCGCCGGCGGCGATCGCTCCCACCTCGGAGTCGCTCGCCCGCACGGCCTGCGTCACCTCACCGGCCACGACGCGGGCCGCCGCGGCAGCCATCGTCTCGGCGTTGACGTCGGCGCCGGCTTCGGGGTCGTACTCCAGGAGGGCGCCAAAGCCCTCCTGGATGCCGGCGGTGTCGACGACGCGGGCCGGTTTCTCGCACAGCTCGCAGGCTTGGGCGGCAACCGCCCGGATGTTCTTGTTGTTGGGCAGCACGATGACCTCGGCCCCCGGGGTGGCTCGCATCACCTGCAGGATCTGCTCGGTGGACGGGTTCATCGACTGCCCGCCGGCGACGATGTGGCGGGCGCCGAGCGAGTGGAAGATGCGACCGATGCCCTCGCCGGTGGCCACGGCGACGACGCTTGTCACCGGCGGCGGCCCGAGATCCTCCTCGGGCTGGCTCGCCCCGGCGCCGGCAGCCCGACGGACCCAGGACTCCTCCTCCACCTGCTCCATGAGGTCGGTCACGCGAATGTTGCGCGGGCGGCCGGCGTCCATGGCGGCCTCGACGGCCGCACCGATGTCGTTGGTGTGGATGTGGCAGTTCCACATGCCGTCGCCGCCCACGACGACGATGGAGTCGCCGATGCCGGCCCAGACGTTCTTGAAGGCGGGGACGGCGTGGTCGGGCGCCTCGAGGAAGTACATGACCTCATAGCGAAGGTCGCCGACGTCCTGGCCGGACGGCTCGCCGACGGCCGCCGGCGCATCGAGTGCCGCCGCCGCCTCCCAGCCGGATCCGTCGAGGAGGCGGGCGGCGACGGCGTCCGGCAGGGGAAGCACGTCCGGGGGCGTCCGGTCGTCGATGACCTCGAGGAGGGCGTCGAAGAGTAGGACGAGGCCGGCGCCGCCGGCATCGACGACACCGGCGGTGGCGAGGACGGGGAGCAGCTTCGGTGTCTCCCAGAGCGCTTCGACGGCGGCCGCCCGGGCGGCATCGGCCACCTCGGCGAGGCCGGCGCCCGGCGGCGTGCCGCCCGCCCCCTCGGGCGGATCGGCGTCAGGGGCCGTCGCCACGGCGTCGGCGGCCGCCACGGCCGCCGCAGCCGCCACCGTGAGGATGGTGCCCTCGACCGGCTTCATGACGCCGGCGCGCGCCGCCACGTTCGCCTCCCCCAGAGCAGCCGCCAGCTCGGCCGCCCCCACCTCGGCGTCTCCCGTCTCCCCGTCCGCCGCGAACGTCTTGGCCATGCCTCGCAGGATCTGGCACAAGATGACGCCGGAGTTGCCACGGGCTCCCATGAGCGAGCCGTGCGAGATGGCCTTGCAGGCGCCGGCCATGTCGCTCCGGTCCGCCAGCCCGGCCAGCTCCCGCCCGACGGACTCGAGCGTGAGGTGCATGTTCGTGCCGGTGTCACCGTCGGGCACCGGGTAGACGTTCAGGCGGTTGAGGACGTCGCGGTGGCGGGCGAGGGCGTGCTCGAAGCTCGTCATGACGGCGACGACGTCCTCGGCCCGGAGGCTGCTGCGACTCACGCCGGAGCCTCGCACTGCCACGGCGGCGTGGTCGGGACCATGGCCGAGGATGGTAACCTCATCGCTGTTCCCAGCAGTCTTTCCTTCGATCGAGGTGACGCGTCCCCATGGCAGCCGTTTGCGAGATATGTGGCAAAGGACCCGGCTTCGGCATGAACGTGTCCCACTCGCACCGCCGCACGAAGCGGCGCTTCGACCCGAACATCCAGAAGGTGCGGGCCCTCGTCGCCGGCACGCCCCGCCGCCTCTACGTGTGCACGTCGTGCATCAGGGCCGGCAAGGTCGTCAAGCCGCCGCGGCGCCAGATCCCCGAGAAGACGTCGGCCTGATCTCCCGGCGCCGCTCGTAGCCGCGCCCCGGCGCCGCTCGGAGCGGCCGCCACCGGTCACTCCTGCCCGAAGGAGTGCTCCCAACCCGTCGTCTCGAGCTCGGTGCCGTCGAGGGTGCGCTCGGCGGTGTCGCCAGAGCAGACGCCGATGCGAACGGGCGGGCGCAGCGCCGAGGCCGCGAAGGTCTCCAGCACCCTTGCCGCCGGCGGTGCCGTGAAGACGAGCTCGTAGTCCTCGCCGCCCCCGAGCGCCTCCTCGAGCGAGGCGCCCTCCGCGACCGGGACCGAGCTGAGGCGCAGCCCGACGCCGGACTGGCTGGCGATGTGGCCGAGATCCCTCGAGAGGCCGTCGGAGACGTCGATCATGGCCGTGGCGCCGGCGGCAGCCGCCGCTCTGCCTTCGGCCAGGCGTGCGATCGGGCGGCGGTAGGCCGCGATGAGGGCTTCGCCGCCAGCCGTGGGTGTCTCGAGCGGGGACTCCCCCGATTGCAGCAGCGCCAGCCCGGCGGCGGAGGCGCCGAGCGGGCCGCTCACCCAGATGGCGTCCCCGGGCTTCGCACCGCTGCGCAGCACCGGGCCTGTCTCGGCGCAGGTGCCCGTGATGGCAACGGAGACGACGAGCCGGCTGCCGCCCGTCAGGTCGCCGCCGACGAGGGCGATCCCGTAGGTGGCGCACGCTTCCAGCATGCCGTCGGCGACCGCCTCGAGGTCGGTTCCAGGCGGTGCCGAGACGCCGGCCACGACGTGGAGCGGTCGTCCGCCCATGGCGGCGATGTCGCTGGCGTTCACCGAGACGGCCTTCCAGCCGACGTCGGCGAGTGAGCCGAGCGAGAGATCGACGTGGACGCCTTCGACGACGAGGTCGATGGCGAGGAGGAGGCGACCCGTCGGCGTCACCAGCACGGCAGCGTCGTCGCCCGAGAAGACCTCCCCGGCGCCGGGCTGAGGAACCCGCTGGTCACCGCCGGCGGCCGGGCCGAGCCGCTGCTGGATGCGGGCGATGACCTCGAACTCGCCACCGTGAACAGGTGTCACGCTGGCGGACGGTAGCCGAAAGCACCGGCCCCCGACTTGGGCCGGCTCGACCACGGCGCCTAGCATCAGGGCACCCGCTTCCACCGGCCGGTCACCCACCGTCGGAGCGGGCGCCGTCGATCTTGCCTGTGCTGAAAGGACCTCCGCCCGACATGCCCCCCACGAGCCATCGAAAGCTTCTCGCCTGGGTGGATGAGATCATCGCTCTCACCCAGCCGGACACCGTGGAATGGTGCGATGGGTCCGCCGAGGAATACGACCGGCTGTGCCAGCTGCTCGTCGACCAGGGCACCTTCACGAAGCTGTCCGACGCCAAGCGGCCGAACAGCTACTGGGCGCACTCCGACGTGCGCGACGTCGCCCGCGTGGAGGGCCGCACCTACGTGGCGCCCGCCAAGGAGGAGGACGCCGGCCCGACGAACAACTGGATCGACCCGCACGAGCTTCGCGACACCCTCTCCGGCTTGTTCAGGGGCTGCATGCGCGGGCGCACGATGTACGTCGTGCCCTTCTGCATGGGTCCGCTCGCATCCCCCATCGCCCAGGTGGGCGTCGAGATCACGGACTCGCCGTATGTGGCCGTCAGCCTCCGCATCATGTCCCGCATGGGCCGCGGGGCACTCGAGGTCGTCGGCGAGGACGGCGAGTTCGTGCCCTGCGTGCACTCGGTCGGCGTGCCCCTCCTGGACGGGGCAGCGGACTCCCCCTGGCCCTGCAACCCCGAGAACCTCTACATCGCCCACTTCCCCGAGACGCGGGAGATCTGGTCGTTCGGCTCGGGCTACGGCGGCAACGCCCTGCTCGGCAAGAAGTGCTTCGCCCTCCGCATCGCCTCGGTGATGGCCCGCGACGCCGGTTGGCTGGCCGAGCACATGCTCATCCTGAAGCTGACCTCACCCGACGGAGACGTCCGCTATGTCACGGGGGCCTTCCCCTCCGCCTGCGGGAAGACGAACCTCGCCATGCTCATCCCGACCATGCCCGGTTGGAAGGTCGAGACGATCGGCGACGACATCTGCTGGATGAAGATCGGCCCCGATGGGACGTTGCGTGCGATCAACCCGGAGGCGGGTTTCTTCGGGGTGGCGCCTGGCACGAACATGGAGACGAACCCGAACGCCCTCCTCACGCTTGCGGCCAACTGCATCTTCACCAATACGGCCCTCACCGACGACGGTGACGTCTGGTGGGAGGGGCTGACCCGGCAGCCGCCTGCGCACTGCACGGACTGGACGGGAGCGGAGTGGTCGCCCGAGACGGGCAAGCCGGCCGCCCACCCGAACTCCCGCTTCACGGCGCCCGCCAGCCAGGACCCGGCGATCGCCCCGGAGTGGGAGGACCCTGAGGGCGTCCCCATCTCGGCCATCATGTTCGGGGGCCGGCGCGCCGCCGTCGTCCCGCTCGTGCACGAGGCCTTCGACTGGGACCACGGCGTCTTCCTCGGGTCGATCATGGCCTCGGAGACGACGGCGGCTGCCGCCGGCGCCGTCGGCCACCTCCGCCGCGACCCCTTCGCCATGCTGCCGTTCTGCGGCTACAACATGGCCGACTACTTCGCCCACTGGCTGTCGTTCTCCGGGCGCATGCAGGCCGACAAGCTCCCCCGCATCTTCTACGTCAACTGGTTCCGCAAGTCGGCGGACGGCCGCTGGCTGTGGCCGGGCTTCGGCGAGAACTCCCGTGTCCTCGAGTGGATCTTCGAGCGCTGTGCGGGGCAGGGCGAGGCGGTGGTCAGCCCGATCGGATACCTGCCGGCGCCTGGAGCCATCGCGACGGAGGGGCTCGACCTCTCCGAGCACGACATGGCCGAGCTGCTCAGGGTTGACCCGGACGAGTGGCGCGCCGAGCTGCCCGACATCGCACGGCATTACGCCCAGTTCGCCGATCGCCTCCCGGCCGAGCTGGCGACGCAACTGAAGCGGCTCGAAGAGCGCCTGGGCTGAGCGCCCCGCCGCCCCCGGATGCGGGCGGCGGCTTGCAGGTCGCCGCCGTCAGGAGCGGTGGGCGACGTTTCGTGGCAGGAACGCGTGGCGCATCGAGTAGTGGAAGGCGGCCGCGATGGCAGAGGCGGCTGCGATGAGGATGTCCCCGGAAGCGAACTTGAAGGACACGAGAACGGCGATGAGGGCGCATCCCACCCAGCAGAGCTGCAGCTGGGTCTCGAACCGGGCAAAGGCGCGGCCGAGCGCCGCCGGCGCCACGTAGGCCTGCGCAATCGAGTCGAAAGCCGACTTGGCTCCGGTGCTTGCCGCCCCGACGACGAAGGCGAGCACCGGTTGCACGCCGCGGGTGCCGACGATGCCGACGACGACGCCCACGACGGTCGTGAGCACGAGGGCGGCGAGCAGGATCTGCTGCTCCGAGAGGCGACGGCGGATGGACGGCACGGCCATCGACCCGGCGAGGCCGCCGACGCCGCTGGCGAGAAGGATGAAGCCGTACCACCACGTGGCGGCATCCTGGTGCTTCAAGGCAAAGGCGAGAAAGAACGTCAGGAAGCCCAGGGTTCCCCGCAGCACCGTCATGGCACCGAGGGCGATAGTGACCTCAGGGGCGATCATCGCCAGGCCGAGGCGACGGCGCTCCTGGGCGACGTCGATGCGGGGCGGGCGGGCCTTGCGCCCGGACTTGCTCCGGTAGATGAGGCCGCCCGGTCGGCCGGTCGAGCCAGCCGCCCCTGCGCCCGAGGCCCGGTTCGGGCTGGCCGGCAAGGGCAGCGGCATCGGCAGGGTCGGCCCGTGAATGGGGCGGCCGTCCTCGTGGAGGCCGAGCGTCTTCGGCGGTGCCGGCACCGTGTTGGACCTCGGGAGGCGTACGGCCGCCACGGAGCCGCCGACGAACACGAGGAACGTGAAGCGCAGCACCCAGGGCGCCCCCGCTTGCAGGAGGGCGACGCCGAAGGGTGAAGCGGCGAAGCCGCCGAGGGCCGCCAGCACGCTGAGCTTGGCGTTGGCGCTGGCGAGGTCGTCGCCGCTGTCGGTCATCGACGGCACGAGGGCCGCCTTGCCGACGAGGTAGAGCTTGGAGAGCACGAGGATGCCGAAAGCCTCGGGGAACAGCCAGAGGCTGTGCAGATCCCGCGACATGAACAAGGTGAGGACGGCGCTGCCGCCGCTGGCGAAGCCGACGGCCGCCCTGCGAGCCGTCACACCGCGGTCGAGGAGGGGGCTCAACATGGGGGACACGATGGCGAAGGGAGCGATCGAGAGCAGCAGGTAGAGCAGAACCTTGCGATCCGACTCGTGCACGTTGACGGAGAAGAAGAGCGAGCCCGCCAGCGAGATCGTCACGAGCGTCGTGCCGGCGGAGAAGATCGTGTGGACGAGCGCCAGGCGGCCGAACGGATGCTCCTGGTCGAACAGACCCGCGACGGCGTCGCGCAGCTGCCGGGTCAGTCGCGCGAGATGCCCGGGGATCGACACGAGGCCATGGTACGGCCATGGTGGGTCGCGTCCGAGGCGACTACGCTGCGGCAGAGCGAGGCGACGAGGAGGTCACCGTGTCAGTTCGGGCATACGTCCTGATCCAGACCGAGGTCGGCAAGGCGGCGTCGGTGGCGACGAAAGTGGCTGCCATCTCCGGCGTGCTCTTGGCCGACGACGTGACCGGGCCCTACGACGTGATCGTGCAGGCAGAGGCCGACTCGGTGGACGAGCTGGGCAAGATGGTCGTGAGCCGCGTGCAGCTCATCGAGGGGATCACCCGGACGCTCACGTGCCCGGTCGTGCACCTCTGAGGAGCCGGCCGTATCGCTGAGGCGCTCCCCGGGGCGCCTGTCTCGGCGGCGGCAGCCTCAGCCGGCGGGGGCATCCTCCCGGTAGCCGGCGTAGCCGGTGTCCTCGAGCTCGGTGGCGAGCTCGGGACCGCCTGAACGGACGATCCGTCCCTGTGAGAGGACGTGCACGACGTCCGGGCGCAACTCGTGCAGCAGGCGGCGGTAGTGGGTGATGGCGATGACGCCGAGGGGTGGGTCGCTCTCGAGGCGGGCCCTCTCGATCCGCCGGGCGACCGACGAGAGGGCGTCGACGTCGAGCCCGGAGTCGAGCTCGTCGAGCACGGCGAAACGGGGCCGCAGGAGGGCCAGCTGCAGCGTCTCGTTGCGCTTCTTCTCGCCGCCGGACAGGTCGACGTTCATGTGGCGGGCGAGCAGCTCCGGGTTCGTGCCGAGGGCCTCCGCCTCAGCCGCCATGTCGGCGGCGAGGCCGGCGCCGGCCGGCCGGCCCATGAAAGCGAGCGCCTCGCGCAGCACCTCGAGGACCGGAACGCCGGGCACCTCGATCGGGTACTGGAAGGCAAGGAAGAGCCCCGCCGCCGCCCGCTCGGACGGTTCGAGGCCGAGCAGCTCGACACCATCGATGGTGACGCTGCCGCCCGTGACGTCGTATCCCGGCCGGCCCATGAGGGCGTGTGCGAACGTGCTCTTGCCCGACCCGTTCGGGCCCATGACGGCGTGAATCTCGCCGCTGTGCACGAGCAGATCGACGCCCCGCAGGATCTCGCGGCCGCTGACGGCGACCCGCAAGCCGCTGATCTGGAGTGTGCTCACGGCAGCTCCACGAAGACGTCGCCGTCGACGACCTCGAGGGCGAGCACCGTGATGGGCCGCGTCGCCGGCAGGCTCTGAGGCGTCCCGTCGACGAGCGAGAAGGTGCTGCCATGCCGCACGCACTCGATCTCGCAGACGTCGGCGAAGACCTCGCCCTCCGACAGGCGATAGTCCTCGTGGCTGCAGTTGTCGACGACGGCATGCAGCCCACCGTCACAGTTGGCGACGGCGACGGCGACGGGCGCTCCCTCCGGCTCGAAGCGCCTGACGCTGCCGAGCTCCACCTCGTCGGCCCGGCACAACCTGACCCGGGTCACGACGTCACCGCTTGCACGCGCTCGGCGATCCTGTCGAGGACGAACTCGCCGACGCGGGCGTTCACGCGCTCGAAGAGCTCGGCGAAGAAGCCCAGCAGGATCAAGCGCTCCGCCACCGCTCTCGGCACGCCGCGCGACTCCAGGTAGAACCGCTGCTCCTCGTCGACGGGACCGACGGCAGAGGCGTGCGAGCAGCGCACGTCGTTCTCTTGGATGTCGAGGTTCGGCACGGAGTCGGCGTGGGCGCCGTCGGAGAGCACGAGGTTGCGGTTCGTCTGGAAGGCATTGGCGCCCTTGGCGCCGTGATGCATACGGATGAGACCGTTGTAGACCGAGCGCGAGGTCCCGGCGACGGCGCCCTTGAACACGAGGTCGCTCGTCGTGCGGGGCGCCGCGTGCTCCTGCAAGGTCCGAAAGTCGTGCATCTGCTCGCCGTCGCCGAAGTAGGCGGCAAGCAGCTGGGCGGAGCCGCCCTGCCCGGTGAGGATGGAGTCGGTTTGCACGCGTGCATAGGCGCCGCCGAGCGATGCCTGGAAGCTCCGCAACGTCGAGTCCCTGCCGGCGCTGGCGGAGAGACGGGCCAGCTGCCAGGCACCACGACCGAGATGCTGGACGAGATCGTGGGTGAGCCGGGCGCTGGCTGCCACCGACAACTCCACGCTCGGCAGCACGAGGAGCGGCTCGTCGACGTCCGGCGACACGAGCAGCTCGATGACGGACGCCCCGGCGTTCTCCTCGAGGCGGACGAACGTGCGCGGGAAGACCGCCTTCGGCCGCTCCTCGCCGGCCTGCGCGATGACGTGAACGATGAGCACCGGCGGGCCGAGCTCGAGGCCGGCAGGCACACGGAGGACGACGCTGTCCGGGGCGAAGGCATCGGCGAGAGCGCCGAAGCCGTCGGCCGTCGCCGCCGGGAATTGCCCGATGACCGATCCGATGAGTCCTTCAGCTTCCGGGTCGTCGGAGCCTGCCGAGAGCAGGACGCCGCTGGCGGCTGCGCCGGCGGCGAGCTCGGTCGTGACCGGGAAGCCGTCGCTCGTCACGACGAGCCCGGCGCGCTCCCCGAATCCGTCGAGGAAGCGGCGGACCATCGGCGCCAGGCTGCCCGACGTCGCCACCGTGGCGGGACCCGGTCGCACGGCGGGGCTGAAGCGCTCGAGGCCGATCTGGCCGATACGGCTGTAGCGCCAGGCGTCCTCGTCCCCGGTCGGCACCGGCGAGGCGGCGAAGCGGGCGACCGCCTCGGCGCGGCGACGGGCCAACCAGGGGGGGCCTGCGAGCTGCTCGGCTGCGGCCGCG
>Ga0181526_10004170_pt1 | contig 11400 bp, 9 predicted proteins | sample PEATcosm2014_Bin_35_FD_119750 | JGI IMG/M metagenome (GOLD analysis project Ga0181526, IMG submission 119750) | Peatland microbial communities from MTU Mesocosm Facility, Houghton, MI, USA - PEATcosm2014_Bin06_30_metaG | ecosystem: Environmental > Terrestrial > Soil > Wetlands > Peat | place...
ACCTTCAACAAAAGCATCAACCGCACGAACCGGATTGTCCTCGCCCACGTAGTCGTCAAGTGTGGCGGGGAAAAATGTGCCTTGGCTCCGGTCAATCCCTTCCATAAAGCCTGACATCCGTCGCCCCCGACCACCGATTCAACGAAAGAATCATAGCAGCCGACCGACTTTTCACACAGCCTGGGCCAATATCTGCCTCGTGCAGTGCAGCATTTCAGACGCCTCATCGCCTGAAATGTGAACGCTTCAGTTGCTGAGTCCCCATTCAGAGCTCGCCATATTCGCCCATCAACAATGTCCATAAAAGGTGGGTTCAAAACAGCGCTTGCGGTCAGCGACGTCGGCAGCAAGATACAGCGCGGCATGTTCCTGTGTTCCTACCCAAGGGCTCGCCGCCGGAGGAGGTGTCGGCGCTGCGGCAGGCTTTCATCGATGTCGTGGGCGATCCGGATTTCAGAGTCGACCGGTCAGTGTCGTTGCCACTCCCAAGACCCCACTTGGTTCAACAATGAGCAGGCTATTGTTGCGTAGTGACGCCGTCAGCGCTGGCGCCGCCAGAACCGGAGCCTGGGTTCGGAACGCTCTGTGGCCCCCAGTTCGATGTATTCACCGTGCCGGGAGGGGTCTGCATGGGGGCCGATCCATTGGCGTATGTCGTAGTCGTTGACCCGTTCGAATTCACGATGGTCGTAGATGTCTGAATTCCATTGGCATCGTAGTTGACCGTCTTCTGCGACAGAACAACCCCGCCCGCGCCGTAGCTATTATAGGTATAGGTTGCACCGATGGTATTACCGTTTTGATCGGTGTTGAGCTGAACTCCATTGGGCGCCAGCCTTTCCACCGCTGCCGTGGGATTGTTGTTGTAACCCGGTGGCACGTATCTGCCATTAATCATACTTTGATCGACGAAGCCCACTGTGATCGGCGGAGGTGGAAGATAGGCACCCTGAATCATTTGGGCGCCCATGGCCGTAGATTGCCATGGTGAAACCGGCGGGTTGCCTACAAGCGGACCAGGCCCATCCACAGTCACGAGATTACCGTTAGCATCGTATTGTGTGTGTGAAGTTCCCCCGATGAGGTTGTCGCTACCACTAAGAATTCTAACAAGTGCGTTAGCTTGACGGGGATTTTGGTACAGCCAACCCGTCGCATACCCAAAACCAGCAAGCCCAGCCGTCGCCTGTACGGTTAATCCGTAAACCTCGGAAGAAGTGCCCCATCCGTAGATGAAATTGGTTCCGAAAACTCTTTGTGCGCCGGTCGCGTATTGAGCAGTCAATGTATTGACGTTCATATAGGCTACCTCACCGCCTTGCGCTGTGGCGCCGCCATACGTTTCGCCCGCTACCAGCCTGTATTGGATCGAGGTAACGCCTTCAAGCGGAGCAATCGCTTGGGGCGTCATCATCCAAGCGCCGCCGGCCAATCCCATCACGCCCAAGCCGGCCTCGCCTCCATAATCGCCTGCGACGCCGCGGTTCAGTAGGGTACCGTTCCTCAGCAGGCTATTCCAGTCACCTGGCGACCCGCCCAACGCTAACGCGACAGACTGAAGGAAGGATTGGATGCCGTTCGGTTGATTAATTGAGAGTTGCGTTTGAAACGTATTGTGAGCGAGCTGGATCGCGTTGGCCAAAGCCTGCTGCTCCGTCTGACCTTGATTGAGGAATTGCTGGTAATAGGTGCTGACGAAGCTCATGTATTGCTGCGCGGTGATAGATTTCGGCTGCTGGGTTCCCCCGCCGCCGCCCGGACCACCGCCCGGCCCCTGGTCTCCGCCTGGCGGATTGAAGCCGCCGCCCGTTTGCACGCCGTTCGCGAACGCCGTTGATACCGAAGCAAGGACGGCGACAGCAGCCAGAAGTGCAACAGCGTCAAAGCGGGTGGGCATTATCCTTTGTTCCATCATCCTTTGTTTTCGATCCACCAGGCAATCAGGCTTCCGCTCTTTGGATCAAACTCCAAAAATTGGCTATCCGACCAATTCAACAGCACGCTGCAGACGCTGCCGACGCATTGCTGGCCGTCGCGGTATGACACGGCCTCGTGTGACTGCGCCACCGGACTCATGACATCGCGCTCGGTGGCAGACTTGTATTGATAAAAATAATGATACTTCTTGTCGGGCAGCTTGAGATTATAGATCACGAAGCTCCGGCCGGCGAGCGCATTGCCCGAGGTGACACGCTTTTGATCGGCATCCGCGACGCGGCTGATGTTGAACACTGAGCGGAAGTCGTCGTTGGAAAATGGAGGATTGACGCATGATGTGCCGGCGGGCTGTTCGAAGAAGCTCCCGATGCAGCCGCCATAGAGATAGTCGTAAACGGGCAACCAGCCGGCAAAATGTCCAAAAAAGCCCGCCGGCTGGTCGATGATCAGCGAGGGCACGTTGTCGCGCTCGAAATGTGCGCTCACCAATTGCGCCCGCCCACCTGGCTCATAGGGGTCGTCAGCGAACGTGCTAAGCACCGAGGGCGTGTACAGCGCTGGCACGAGCTTCACGAAGTCCGTGTAGTTGAGATGGAACAGCGGATTTCTGCCGCCGCTCTTGAGCGTTTTCGGTCCATAGATGTTAGGCACCATTAGCCACAGCGCATCGGCGCCGAAACCCTTCTGTTGGTCAGCTGCCATCGCCACCCAACTACCGAACGACTGACCGGCGATGACGACCAGCTTGTAGCCCTGCGCCTTGAAGTCCTTGACGCGCTGCTCGACGAACGCGGCGGCGCCTGGAACGCTGGTATAGCGCGCGCTCGGCACGACCCGTCCGTAGGGATATTTGGCGACAATTCCGTCCCAGCCATTGTCGGAGAGTGTCTTCATTATGTACGGCGCGAGGTGAAATTCATCGAGCCCGAGGCCCCCGCTCCAGCCGTTAATGAAATAGACGATGCCCTTGGCCTTGACCGGACCCGAATTATGCACAAGCCAGGGCACGAACTCAGACAGTTTGATCGGCTGTGAAGATTGCGCCCCCGAAAGACCCGCGAGCAAAGCAGGCATGCCTGCGGCCACAACAGCGATCGCAAATTTAAAGGCTAGCCCGGTCTTTTTCATCACTCGGTATTCCGAATCTCGATCGAGAGCTCGCGCTCCGCTAGAAAGTCGCTAGTCGACGAGCCCGCGTTGGCGCATCACTTTCCGGAACGACACGAAGACCCCTGCCTGCGCTTCCTGCAATCGCGGGGTCAGAATTGCCTGAAGTTCGGTTTGAGCCTTCGGCATTTCTTGCACCAGTTTCTTTCCGATCGGCGTTTGGTAAAAGGCGATCAGCTCTCGTATTTCACTAGCGTTGAAATGGCGCGCATAGACTGCCGGCAGGTCTTTCAGGGCAGCACTGATGCTTTCGGTTTGAAGGCGCTCGTACTCCTTTTGCAAGCTGGCAATAGTCGTCTTGTCGACCTTCTTCAATGTCAGATCTGTGTCAATTGGCGGCCAGGCTTGGACCATAGCGGTGGCGACGAAATTTTGGACCATATCTTTGCCAAGGATTCCAAATAGATCATTAGCAGCCTGCATCGCCTCGGGCGTTGGCGTGCTTTGCGCAGCCGGGACGGCCGCCGATTGTGCCGCCACCGGAAACGGGTCAGCGAAGATCAACGGCAGTAGAACTGCAAAAGACGAGCAGCGACCTAATTTCATCGGCCATCTCCCACGGTGCTGGTCATTAGGAAGGCGGCGAGACTCCCGGACCTGCCAAGCTGATCAAGTTCGTTCCCTGGCTCGTCAACAATTCCGGGCCCGAGAAGGCCGAGAGCGTTCTCCATTTCATCCGCGGATGGAGCTCGCGCGTCGGACGGTGCGAGCGCCGCGCCAGCGAGCGCGACAAAAATGCCGATCACCATCACCGCGGCTGCGAGCTTCGATCCGTGGCGCATGCTCGTCCTTACCTCGCACCTGATCCACTTCGCTCAAAACGTTCGGCTTATACCAACTGAGCCGAGGAAGGCTGTTGGCTGATGCTCTAACACCGAGGTAATGAGCGATGCCGTCAACTTCGTATCTTTATCGAGCTGCGCCCCGAATCCGCTTTTCAACTCCAGCGAATCCTTGCTGATCAGCGCGCCCGGAACCGAAAGTGGGAAGAACCCGATCAACGAACCGGAAATGCCGGCGGTTGCGCCTTCGAACTGGTGCACCCAGGCTGCGCCGCCCCAGAGCCATTTGCCGGCTGCGATATCGTAGCGACCGTCCGCGCCCAGCCGCATGATCTGGACGGTGTGATCGACGGCATTGAATTGCATCGGAAATGTGCCGTTGGCTTCGGTGTAACCGTGCGTGCGCGCATCGGTGACGCCGTAGGACGTGAAGGGCGTGAGTGCCAATTGGCTGCCGTACCTGAACGTCCAGCCCAGCCGCGCCGTCGCTCCGTAGTCAAGCGAGACTGTCCGCCCGGTGGAGATTGTCGGCGCTGTGCCGTCAAAGTAGCCGCGCGCGACGTCCATCGCCGAGTACTGCGCGGTGGCGGCCAGGAACCATTGCAGGCCTTCCTTGGGCAAGCGAACAAGAAATACCGTCGCCGATCCGGTATTGGACTTTGTCGAACCGGCGAAAACAGTGTCGAGCTTGCTGGAGGTCGCGCTAAGCGTGGCGCCGATCTCGACGTCAGGCCATAGCGATCGCTTTAAACCGACCGCGCCACCGCCACCGGCCGGATCGCTGCTGGCAACGCCGAGAAGGAATCCGGTCCAGTGCGGTGTCAGGTCAATATTCTGCGCAAGGGAACGGGTCGGAGGCATGGCTTTGAAGACGGCCGGAAGCGGAGCTTCTGGAGCATAACGGGAGATACTGTTGTCGGCGGGGTCTGTATATTTTTGCGGATTGAAGCCGCCCGATCCTAAGTCGGACCCACCGTTTGGATTAGAGGTTGGTGGCCCGCCTGACCCAATACCCGGCCCAACTGGCACGGTACCGAGCGATGTCTGCTGCGCTGAGCCACCCGACATGCCGAACAATTGGTCGAAGAGCGATACTTGCGAATTATCAACGCTCCTATTCTGATTCTGTAGAATTTGGCTCTGGTTGTTGAGTGATTGTTGTATCTGGGCGAGCGGGACTGTCGGCGAGGTCGCAAGCGTTAGGCCGCTCAGGGTGAACGAAGTTACGTCCGCAAACATAAAGTCGGCGCCGCTTGACGCGGTAAATCCGAAAAAGGCCTTGCTTCCGACGGTCTGGAAAAGATTGATCAGCGCGCTAACAGTGGGGTTGCCATTTATAGAGACGCTGAGTGTCTGGGTAGCGGCGACGTAGGTCACCGCAACATTTACGGTCGTTGTTCCGAGGCTGAACCCTCCAGTGCTGCCTAGCGGTTGGCCGCCAGCACTCGCCAGAATGGGCGACGTCGTGGCATTCAAAATGTAAACAGTGTTCGCGGACGCGAGGCTAGGAAATTTTAAAGTTTGATTAAAGTCGGAATCCAGTGCTACGGCGACCGAATTGAGAATCCCAGGTTGCCAAAAGCCAACGGGGGCGGGTACGGGCACCCCTCCATAGCCCATCGCACTTCCGGTGGTACTGCCAGTAGGACGATTTCCCCCCGCACCATTCTCCACCGTGAAGGTGACGCCGTCCCCCTGGGCCGCCTCGGCGAGAGGAATGTGACCGCCACTTACCACGTATGTAAAGCTGGCCTGGAAGCTCGTGTTCGCAGTTATCTGGAAAGGATCAGGTAGAAAGGCGGTCGTGATTTGAGGAGTGAATTGGCTGTTTCCAAGCAACTCTAAATCGGCCGGAGTAGCCGTAACAGGACGATTACTATTCACAACCAGAGTGCTGAGGTCGATTGCCCACCCGTCCGTTGTAGACGCGAGGACGATGACACTGAGGCTCGCCATGAGCGCGGAACGGCGCGCAGCGAGGGATGCGTAATGCCAACGATTGCCGAGCCAGCGCGAGGCCCTGGAATGCGAGGGCTCAAGACTAGATCCGGCGCGCAGACAATCTCTACCCGGCTCCACTCGCCGCTGCCCCGTCACTCGCCAGCGCATTTCGCCCCCCACGAGCGACACTCAAACCGGTACCTGGAATTTCCTGGGCGAACCGTTGTGCTCTTGCGTGGCACTTCGCTGTTGGCAGAGCGCCCATAGTCGGCAATTTCGTAGCCTCTCCGATGCGTCTCGCGGCTGCAACGGGGGGGGGGGCGCCTTTCTATACGGATACGATGATTTTATCGGGACTGTTGCAGCTTAGACACAAGGCAACGGCCAGGGGTGAGGCGTCCCGGACGAACGGCCGAGGGAGAATTTCGCTCCGCTTCCGCAATCGTGAATGCTTGGTCGCGCCCGTCCGATGGCAGCAAACTTGGAATGCCGTTACCTCGCGCAAAACTCATCATTGTCGCGACTGCTGCAATGCGCACTCCGCGGCCGAGTCGGGTCATGAACGGCGCTTTGGGCGCACGACGGTCGCGGCTGCTTTGCTTCCGGTAGCAACCAAACCGCCGCATTACGGCAGCCGCCGCTAGGACCAGACCTACCGATTGGGCCGGCCGGATTGGCGAGCACGCTCCAAACGCTGCATTGCAATGAGGCCTCGCAGTCAATGTTTCTTAGCCGAGGCGCTTTGGACCGATCGGCGGCATTCGCATTGCGCATGGGAGGAATGCGGCGACACGGCGGACGCCCGAATTGTTAATTGTCTGAGGTGTATCCTTTGACTAAATCCCCGAAGGGAATTGCTCGAATTTGGTTCGGACCGCGAGGGCACATGTCTAGCGTAAAATTTATTGCCGCCGCAGCCTGCAGCTTTTTTCTCGTATTGCAGGGTCTCAATACCGCTCACGCCCAGACCGACTATCCGGCGCGGACGATTACTATGATCGTGCCGTTCGCGGCCGGCGGGCCGACCGACATAGTCGGGCGGATCGTCGCCGACAGCATGTCGCGTACGCTCGGCCAGCAGATCGTGATCGAAAACGTCATCGGCGCGGGCGGGACGACGGCGGCCACGCGCGCCATGCGGGCTGCGCCGGATGGCTACACGATCATACTGGGCCATATGGGAACGCATGCCGCCGCGGTCGCACTTTATCCAAAGCTTGCCTACAACCCCACTACGGATTTCGCGCCAATCGGCATGGTGGCGGGGATGCCGGTGCTTGTCCTCGCCAGGAAAGATCTTGCCGCACGCAATCTTGGCGAATTCATTTCGTATGCGAAAGAGCACGTCGACGAGCTCACCATGGCCCATGCCGGTGTGGGTTCAGTGTCGTACGTCACCTGCGAGCTGTTCAATTCCATCCTAGGCTTGAAGCCGAAGCTGATCTCCTATCAGGGCACCGGTCCGGCGATGAATGCCTTGGTTTTAGGGCGTGTCGATTACATGTGCGACCAGGCGGTCAGCGTAGTGCCTCAGGTGCTGCCGGGAAACGTTAAAGTGTTTTTGGTGGCTACGCCCACACGCAACCCGGCGCTCCCTGACGTGCCCACCGCGAAGGAGGCGGGATTGCCGAAATTCCAGGCATCGGCGTGGAATGCGCTGTTCGCACCCAAAAGCACGCCGCAGCCGATCATCGCCAGGCTCAACGCGGCTTTAGTCACTGCGCTCGACGACCAGACGGTGCGCGCACGCCTGCTCGAGCTCGGCAGCGACATTCCGGATTTGGCAGGACGGTCTCCCGAAGCGCTCGCCGCCCTCGTCAAAAGTGAGATCGCCAAATGGACGCCGATCCTTACGCCGACTGAGGGGACAAACTAATTGCGTCGTGTGGCGCGGCGTCACAACCTTTCTCCCCTCTGACACGATCAATCCGCTCAGGCTTCGTATCTCGCCATCTGTCCACGGACCAAGTGGAGGGGACTGGGCAGGTATGCACAGATGCCTACCATGGGTCGCCATCCCGTTCAGGAATTCTCCATTTTCTGAGCGCAGTCTGATGGCCGAACTCATCAAAAATATTCGAGGTCGAGTGCAATGTTCAGTCCGATTAAGACGGCTCGGCAGGCCACGACGAATGCCGACGCTGGGTCAGATCCATCCGCCACGAATTTGAGCAGCCTGTTGGTCATCGAAGACGCGCTCATCCACAGTACAATCATAAGCCGAATTGCCGACAAGGTCGGGTTCACCACGACGACCGCCCGTTCCTTGGAAGACGCCTGCAAAGTGTTGAGTATACGGCGGTTCGACTGCATTACACTCGACCTTGGGCTCGGTGAGCGCGTCGGAGCCGACGTGCTTGGTCATCTCTCCGCAATTCGATGCCGGACCCCGGTCATCGTCATCAGCGGCTCCGAGAAGGCTGTTTGCGACGAAACGGTACGGATCGGACGGGCGCTCGATCTGAACATTTGCGAATCTGTGCCGAAACCAATCGATATCAAGGCGCTCCGCGAGACGTTGGCGCACATTCGAAGGCAATCGTTGCTGCAGAAGCTCGCCTCGAATCCGATTTGATCCGAGTAGGGCCGCATAGATCGGATTGCCGGAATCGCTATGGAAACGAAACACCCTCTAGCACCCCCGCGGCGCGGGCCGCTCGCGCTTCTTCTGGTCGGTGCCGTGGTACTTATCGCCATCATCGTCGGGACCAATCTGGTTTTTCTCGCAAACGTTCGGGAAAGTTCGCTGCAAAACGCGGAGGCCGATCTCGCGCGTCACACCTTGACCCTTGGCGAACAAACCGACCGTTCCTTTAAGGCTCTCGACCTCGTCCTGTCGAGCGTCGGCGATTACATCGGCCGAAAGGGAGTGAACGACGCCCAATCATTTGCGCGGATCGTCACCGACTACGATACATATCTGTTCCTGAAGGAAAAGATCACGGGATTGCCGCAGGTCGACGCGGTCACGTTGATCGATCAGAACGGCAAGTTGCTCAATTTTTCGCGGACGTGGCCGATACCCGATGTCAATGTCTCCGACCGTGACTATTTTCAGGCCCTCAAAGCCGACCCCAATCTCGAAACTTTCATCAGCAAGCCGGTACGAAATCGCGGCAGCGGGACCTGGGTCATTTATTTGGCGAGGCGTCTGGACGATCCGAACGGCGGTTTCATGGGGCTGGCCCTTGGTGCGATTTCGCTCCAGTATTTCGAGAACTTCTTCGGTGCCACCTCGCTCGGCCTCGGCAGCTCGGTCGCACTGGTGCGCGAAGACGGCACGCTGCTGGCGCGGTTTCCGCATAACGATCGGGTCGGAGTGGCGACAGTTGAGGGACCTCGGCGTGCATTGGCGGCCGGCGGCATTATCCGCGAGCGAGCTCCGGCCGACGGCGGAATGGCGATTCGTTCCGCCCGGACATTGCCGAATTACCCATTATCGATTATGGCGAGTCAGAGCGAAGAGAGCGTGCTGTTCGGTTGGCGCCGCACGGCGGAACTGCTGACGGTCATGTCGGCAGTATGCACCATGATCGTGCTGGCGGCGGCGTTGGTCATTGCACGCGGGTGGCGTACGCGCGAGCGCGCCGTTCTTGCGGCGGAAGTGGCCAATCGGGCGAAGTCATCCTTCCTGGCGATGATGAGCCACGAAATCCGCACACCGATGAACGCGGTGCTCGGCCTTGCCAGCACGCTGATGGATACCAATCTCGATTCGGAGCAGCGCAGCACGGTAGCCGCTATCTACGACGCCGGCGACAACCTGCTGGAGATACTGAACGACATTCTGGATTTCTCGAAACTCGAATCCGGGCGGCTGTCGCTCGAGACAATCGCCTTTTCTCCGGCGTCTCTGGTCCACAACGCGGTCAGCATTCTCCGGCCGCGCGCGTCCGCCAAGGGTCTGGCAATCAAGACGGTCGAGGATTCCGTAATCCCGCCGGCGGTCATGGGCGACGCCGGACGCATTCGCCAGATGCTTCTCAATCTCCTGTCGAACGCGGTCAAATTCACCCAAAGCGGCGAAGTCGTAATCTCGGTCCGCTGCCTAGAGCGAAACGCTGAATACGCAATCATCGAGTGGTCCATCAGCGACACCGGCATTGGCATTGCCGCGGATAAAATCAACGATCTGTTCAAGGATTTCATGCAGACCGACTCATCGATCAGCCGGCGGTTCGGCGGTTCGGGTCTGGGGCTGGCGATTTGCAAACGTTTGGCCGTGCAGATGGGCGGTCAGATAAGTGTGATTTCGGCGCTGGGTCAGGGCTCGACTTTTCGCATCAGCCTGACGCTGCCGGTCGCCGAAGAAACCGCGCTGGTCGAGCACGACGAGCGCGAGCAGTTTATCGATTTCGCCGCGGTGATCACCGCTCTGGGGCGGCCGCTGCGGATCTTGATCGTGGACGACAATGCGACCAATCGTCTGGTCGCCGCCAAGATGCTCAAGGATTTCAGTGTCCAGACCAATATGGCTTGCGACGGAGCCGAAGCTGTAGCCGCAGCATCGCGTTTTTCGTACGATGTCATCCTCATGGATATGCGAATGCCGGAAATGGACGGGCTGCAGGCGACGCGCGCGATCCGCACGCGCGGGGGGCGGCTCGCAACTGTCCCTATTATCGCGTTCACGGCAAACGCATTCGCGGAGGATATGCAAGCCTGCCGGGACGCCGGCATGAATGATTTCGTCGTCAAGCCGGTGCGTAAGACGGTGCTGATCGAGACGATAGCGCGCGCGTTGGCGACGACCAAATTGCGCGCAGCGGAGGAATTGCTTGCGCTCGAAGCGCCAGCGATCGCGCCGGCGCAATCCGAACTTGCCGTGCCGGACGAAGCCACGCCGGGCGACGCGGAGTCGGTTCGGGACGATCCAATCATAGATCTCACCGTCTACAACGAGCTGGTCGAGGAGATCGGCGAGGAAACCACGTGCGAGATGCTCGACGTCTTCGTCGAGGAGACTGCAGCGCAGCTTGCGCAGCTGAACCAGCTCAGCTGCCTGAACGATTGCCGGCAGATCGAGCGCCTGAGCCATTCCTTGAAGGGAGCCTCGGGGACCTTTGGCCTCAAGCGGCTATCGGCACTGGCGCGGGCATTGGAAGGAGGCGCCGTTGGCATGAGTGATCCGGAATTCCGCGCCGCGCTCATTCAGATCGAGCAGGCATTCGACGCCGCGCGGTCACAGTTGCCGGCTCAGTTCAGCCCAGCAAAGTAGCTCGAACGTTTTCCAAGCCTCAAGTCCACGTCTTCCGACACAGAACGTTACGGTGCCACCATCGATCCTCGCCCGCGCCGACGAGGTGATCGAATAGCTTTTCGCAATGCGGCAATTTATAGCGGCGAAGCGCCGTGTTGGGTCATGTATGGACGGCGCCCGCGGTGCAAGAGGGAATCTGACTTTTCTGCGAAGCGTTCGGGTGCGGTCATGTATTCGGCCTGTTTTCGCTCGGAGGATTACCTCTGTCGCGATGCAGCCGCCATGGCCGCTGGCCCTGATGTAATCCGCTGATCGGGTCCCAAACAAACGCACGCGCTCAAGTGTCGCGTGACCCACAACGGGTTTTCCCGA
>Ga0181526_10004174_pt1 | contig 11396 bp, 10 predicted proteins | sample PEATcosm2014_Bin_35_FD_119750 | JGI IMG/M metagenome (GOLD analysis project Ga0181526, IMG submission 119750) | Peatland microbial communities from MTU Mesocosm Facility, Houghton, MI, USA - PEATcosm2014_Bin06_30_metaG | ecosystem: Environmental > Terrestrial > Soil > Wetlands > Peat | place...
GCACTGGGTGGTGCGCAAAAAGAAGGACCGCCTGCCGCCTGGCGGCGATGAGCGCGATCGCGCCAAGTTCGCCAAAGCGCAGAGCTACATGGTCCTGATGGACGACAAAGTAGCCTGCAAGAACCTGCGATGCCGCAAACGTTTCGACATTTCCGGCGTCAAGACCATGGCGTTCCTGTAGCCCTAAGCCGCAGTCCGCGCTCGGTTGCGAACTGCGCGACGGGTACTGCCAGCCATGGTACGGCCCACATCGGGCTAACACCCCTGCAACCGGATGCAATCGGCGGTTGCGGCCGGTAACATGAAGCAGGAGATGTCTAGGGATGCAGCAGATCAAATGGTGCGAGGAGTATAGCGTTGGCATTCCGGAGATGGATGCCCAGCACCGCCGCATGATCGAACTTCTCGGCGGGCTGGTGAAGTTCACCGATTCCGGTGGAGTGGTGGATCCGCTCACCGTGCTCGCCGAAGTAAATCGGTATGCGGAACAGCATCTGCAACAGGAAGAGCTGCTGCTCCGCGTACGCGGCTACCCGGGCTACACGGAGCACAAGGCCGAGCATGACGCCTACCGGAAGAAGGTCGCTGCTTTGCAGGCTCGCGCGGCCAAACGGGACTTCGGTATCGCGATCACCGCCTTTTTGGTCGAGTGGTGGAGATCGCATATCCTGACCAGCGATCAGCAGTACGCACGCTTCTTCGACAGCCAGCCGGTTGACCCGGTAACTGTGGGCGACCGGCAGCCGGATGACGCTGAAGTTTGAGATTGCCGGGCCGCGACCGCAAGGCGGTTGAGACGGCGAAATCCCTGTGACTCCCTCATCGGAACCGCTGCGTGGTTTTCATCGCTTCCCCGCCTCTTGGTGCAGGTCTGCGCCAGTCTGCGGGCGCAGCGGGAGGATTGGCTTTTCGCTTTCCACCTAATGCAACTGGCTGTTGCGGACGATAGATGACCAGGGGATTTGGCGATGGACCCGTTCGAGTGGCGCGAGGAATGGAGCGTCGGCGTTGCTGAACTGGATGTCCAGCACCGCCACCTGATCGAGCTCCTCGGCGAGCTGGTCAGGTGCACGTACTCAGGCGAGGGCGGCGCGTTCGCCCCAACAGCCCTCAAGGAGGTGAACCGGTATGCGGAATGGCATTTGCAACGGGAAGAGTTGGTGCTCCGCGTACGAGGCTACCCGGGCTACGCAGAGCACAAGGCCGAGCATGACGTCTACCGGAAGAAGGCCGCTGCTTTGCAGGCTCATTCCGGTCGCAGGGATTTGGGCATTAGAATTGCCAACTTCCTGAACGAATGGTGGAGATTCCATATTGTGGTCAGTGACCAACGATACGCACGCTTCTTCCGGCGTCGGCTGTCGAAACCGTGAAGACGGTAGCCTGGACCGCGCTGCCTTGTGAGGCGGGTCCCCAACCTGCCAACCGCCGCGCGCAAGCCCGGTCGGTGCCGTTACTCGCCCGGCTTCGCCTTTTGCCGTGTCTCACGCCGCGCCGCGGCGTCGCAGGAGTCCGCCATTCAAGTGCCGATGCCCAGGCGCGGCAGCACCCATCGCATCAACACGATGTACGCCGCCATCACCAGGACGATCTGCAACCAGCCGGGCACGGGTAGCTCCTGCCTTCATTATCCCAGATGCAATCCGCGCGGGTAGGTGACATGGCGCCCCAGGACGTCGGGTGGGGCAGGCTGAGGCCTGGCTGAGGCTTGCCAACGCCCGCTTGCAGGCGCATTTTTCCCTGCCTCTGGTGGGGCGGAGCCCCTCTTCGTTCCGCTGCTCTACGGCAGCACCGTGAAATCCGTCCACTGCCCGGCCGCTGCGCCTTTACCCCCGTTTCGCTCTGCCGCGATCACTTGCAGATCGTAGTCGCCGGGAGTCATGCTGTCCGCCAGTTTCAGCGCGCCGAACACGGCCCGCCCGCTGCCGGGCACGTCGATCAGCCGGGCCGGCGCCGAGTACACTTCCTTGCCATCGCGCAGAACGCGCACCCGCGTAGCCAGATCCACCTCCGGCCCCTTCTTGTGGCCGTTTTCGACCGCGCAAAGAAACTCCAGCGACCCCCCGCGCTGGAACTGCCGCAGCGTCGCCGCGATGCCCGGCAGTCCGGGCTGGTTCGATTGGTCGCCATTCTGCAGGATGACGCTGGCCAACGCGAATCCCCGCTTCTTCAAATCCGGGATCTGGATGAACTGCGTGGCCGAGCCGATGCTGGCCGTCGCCTCGTCGCGCACCGCCACGCGAATCTGGTAAGCCCCGCGCTTCGGCACCGGTACGTCCAGCGTGTACAAAGCGCCATCCCGCATCGTCTCGATCATCTTTCCGGCCGGCGACCGTACATCGAAAGAGCGGCTCACCCTTGCCAGCGGCTGGTCGCTCGCGCCGGTGGCCACCGCCACCAGCAGAATCCGCGCCCAGTCGGTGCCGTGATCGTCGCGCTGCCAAGCGAGGTCGGAAGCGTTGATGCGAAGCAGATTGCGCACTACCGGGCCTACCTTGGGAACCTCCGCATACAGCGCCGTCAGCCGCAATCCCACGCCGGAGGAATGGAACGGCGACAACATGGCTGCGTGCAATTGTTCGAGCGGCGTAGTGAACTTGGGAAGCGTCTGCTCGTCGGTCTCGCCGAAGAACCCCGACCGCGAGCGCACGTGCAGCCCCGCGCGCGTCACTTTCACCTGGATGCGGTGGAAGTCGCTCCTGCTGTTCTTGCTATTCAACGTGCTGTCCGGCGGATGGTACCCCAGCAGGTAGTAACCCGCCTGGTCGTCCAACACCCGGTCGAGGCCCCAATTCAGATCGTTGCCATTTTCGTAGGCCAGCCCGCCGGTCCTGTCCGCAAGGTACGAGAGGCTCTGCTGCTGGATGTTGTTAAGAACATCCCTTCCGCCGAGCGCACCGACGTGGGTCATACCGTTCAGCACGCTCTCCGCATATTGCGAACCGAACACCTCCTGCCCCGGCCCTGTCGTTTGCACCTGGTCCAGGGGGGCCTTGTCTCCCGCATCCGGTTGCAGCGTCTGCAGGCCGGCGGCCTGCATGGTGTAGATCACGGTGCCCGACCGGTTGGCCCGGTCGATCAGGCGGCGCAGTTCGCGCAGGGCCACGTCATAAGCACCCGAGGACGGGGCTACCGCCTGCGTGCCCGGCCCCTTCATTTGCGGAAAGGAACCGGCCTCGAACAGTTGCAAGCCGTCGGAGAACAGCACGATCGACTTGCGCCCCGGCAGATCGCGGAGCGCAGCGACAATATAATTGACCGCGCCGATTGTGCCGACCGTGGAAATAGCGTTGTTCTCCACGTCGTACGACACATCGAGCGACCCGGGAGCGCCGTTGGGAGTGCCGAGGCCGCGTCCCCCAATCGTCTCGGCCAGCTCCGAGTACTTGCCGTACGGATCGAAGTAACTCAGGCCATAACGTCCATTGAAGTTGAAGCGCAAGCCGTCGATGACCGACAACAGCACCCGCTTATCGACGGTGAACTGCTGCAGCGCGCCCGATCCGGCGCCGGTCCGGCAAATCGCCACCAGGTCGCCCGGCTGCATCTGCTGGTTGACGAACTTGCGCAGCGAACTGCGCACGTTTGCCATGCTCTCGAAGGAAAGGCCGAGATCGTCCACCATCAGCACGATGGTGCGCCGCACGTCCTCCGGGCGAATCTGCGCCAAGGGCGCCGGAGGCAGCTCTGACACGCCGTTGCGGGAAGGCTTGGGCCCCGCGGCCTTGGGCTCCGGCGCTGCCTTGCGCTCCGGAGTTACCTGGACATACGAAAAGTGCGTCAGCTTCTGCAACTGGCCGTCCTCGAAAACCTGGAAGTCTTCCGGTTTCAGGTCGGTGATGTGGTGCCCTTTCGAATCGGTCACCACCGCGTCCACCTGCACCAGGGTCGAGGTGACGGTGAACACGATGTCTGGCCGCTGTGCGTCCGCCGCCGGTGCGGCAGGCTGCTGCCCGGAGGCGGCAGGCTGCTGCCCGGAAGCGAACAAAGCGCCAATCAATATGCCGGCTGCTGCTCTCATATATCTCATTCTCACTGATCGCCGCTCTACGTGCTACGGAACCACTGTGAAATCCGTCCACTGGCCGGCGGCCGTTACCGGTTTGCCGCCGTTCCGCTCGGTCGCGATCACTTGCAGATCGTAGTTGCCGGGCGCCATATTCTCAGCCAGCTTCAGCCCGCCGAATACGGCCCGCACGCTGCCTTGCGTTTCAATCAGCCGCGCCGGCGCCGAGTACACTTCCTTGCCGTCGCGCAGAACGCGCACCCGTGTCGCCAGGTCCACGCCCGGCTCCTTCTTGCCGCCGTTCTCGACCTCGCACAGAAACTCGAGCGATCCGCCGCGCTTGAACTGGCGCAGCGCAGGCGTGATGTCCAACGCGTCGGACTTGTCCGGCGAGCGTTCGCCATCCTGCAGGACCACGCTGGTCAGCGCGAATTCCGTCTTCTTCAAATCCGGGATCTCGATGAACTGCGTGGCCGAGCCGATCTTGGCCGTCGTTTCGTCCCGCACCGCCACGCGAATCTGGTATGCCCCGCGCTTCGGAACCGGCACGTCCAGCGTATACAACGCGCCATCCAGCAGCGCTTCGGCCATCTTTCCCGGTCCTACCTTCAGGTCGAAGACGCGGTCCACTGCCGCCAGTTGCTGGTCGCCGGCGCCGGTCGCCACCACCACCAGATGGAGCTGTGCCCATTGGCTGCCGTGTGTGTCGGGCCACCAGCTCAGGTTGGCCGCGTTGATCCGCAGCAGATTGCGAACCACCGGACCCTGCCGCGGAACCTCCGCGTACAGTGCCGTCAGCCGCACGCCCACGCCGGAGGACTGGAACGGTGACAACATGGCGGCGTGCAATTGTTCAACCGGCGTCGAGTACTTGGGAAGCGCCTGGTCGTCGGTCTCCCCGAAAAACCCGGACCGCGAGCGCACGTGCAGTCCGGCGCGCGTCACTTTCAACTGGATGTGGTGGAAGTCGCTCGCGCTGTTCTTGCCATTCAACGTGCTTTCCGGCGGATGGTACCCCAGCAGGTAGTAGCCTGCCTGGTCTGCCAGCACCTGATCGAGCCCCCAGTTCAGGTCGTTGCCGTTGTCATACGCGAGGCCGCCCGTTCTGTCCGCAAGGTACGCGAGACTCGCCTGTTGAATGTTGTTGAGTTCGTCTCTTCCGCCGAACGCGCCGGCGTGGGTCATGCCATTCAGCACACCCTCCGCAAACTGCGAACCGAATACCTCCTGCCCCAGCCCTGTCGGGTGCACAGGTTCCAGGTGCGGCTTGTCCTGGGCGTCCACTTGCATTGTCTGGAGTCCGGCGGTCTGCATGGTGTAGATCACCGTGCCAGACCGGTTGGCCCGGTCGATCAGGTGGCGGAGGGCGCGCTCGGCTTCGTCATAGGCATCCGAGACCGGGCTCACCAACTGTGTGCCGGGCCCGTGCATCTCCGGATAGAAACCGGCCTCGAACAGTTGCAGCCCGTCGGAGAACAGCACGATCGATTTGCGCCCCGGCAACTCGCGGAGCGCACCGATTATATAGTTGACCGCGCCGAGCGTGCCGACGGTGGCGTTAGCGTTTCGTGCGACGTCATACGACACATCGAGCGACCCGTAAGCGCCGTTGGGCGTGCCGAGGCCGCTTCCCCCAATCGTCTCGGCCAGCGCCGAGTACTTGCCGTACGGGTCGAAGTACGTCACGCCAACGCGGCCATTGGGGTTCCAATGCAGGCCGTCGATGACCGACAGCAGCACCTGTCTATCGCCGCTGAACTGCTGCAAAGAGCCCGATCCGGCGCCGGTCCGGCAGATCGCGACCAGGTCGCCCGGCTGCATCTGTTCGTTGACAAACTTGCGCAGCGACTTGCGCACGAATGCCATGCTTTCCGCGGAAAGGCCGAGATCGTCCACCATCATCACGATGGTGCGCCGCACGTCTTCCCGGCGAAGTTGCGCTAGCGGTGGCGGAGGCAAAACCGCAACGGACTTGGGCGAAGGTTTCGCACGCGCGGCCAGGAACGCCGGCGAGGCATTGGGCTCCGGGGCTACCTGCACGTACGAAAAGTGTGTCAAATGCTGCAGCTTGCCGTCCTCGAAGAGCTGGAAGTCTTCCGGCGTGAGGTCGGTGATGTGTCGCCCTTTGGAATCGGTCACCACGGCGTCGACTTGCACCAGCGTCGAGGTGACGGTGAACACAGCTTCGGGCCGCTGGGAGTCCGTAGCCAGCGCAGCAGGCTGCTGCCCGGATGCGAACAACGCGCCAATGAGGATGCCGACTGTTGGTTTCATACGTTCCCTCTGACGGGTGCCCTGCGCTTCGCGTTCATGCCTCTTTCGAGCCATACCCATCGTCCCGCTCGGGCCAATCGGGAGTCGACGCAAACGGCGAAGCTCCGGGAATGCCGTGATTATGGTGCGAGCCTGGAGCGGTGAAGGGATCGCGATTGAGAACACGCCTTGGAAAAAGCAGCGAGAGTAGTGCTGCGCAAGATGGAGGCGGTGTTCCGTGTGGCAGGTTTTTCTGAGCCAGGCGTTCGTCTCTTGATCCGCGGCTAGGTGGCCAGGCTGGGCGTTGGCGGTCGGCGCGGTGTCCGCGCGCAGGATCGGAAGGCTACGGCCGCGCGCATCTGCGTTTCAGTCTCGACTCTCCGCTTGCTACAACTTCCTGGCAGAACAGCGCAGGAAAGCCATTCGCAGCGCCGAGTGTATGGCCGCACAAAGCACAAGGAAGACGGTCACCCCGAGAACGTATAGGCCCGCTTCGAGTCCGTTGACACCATGAATCCCCAGGTAGCCAAGGAAGACACCGAGCGAATGGCCCAAACCGGCGAAGAAGTCAGCCATTGACCGCCTCCCTGCCGGCTTCCGACTGGTGCGGGCGCCTGCCAGCCGCCAGCTCGGAGAGCAACTGCGCCGCCAGGTGCAATTCACCGATCGCGTAGAGCCTTTGGGCTCGCTCCCAGAGCCGCTGCCGGGTCGCGAACGTCTGCCCGTTGTCGTCCGGTGCTCCGGGCAAAACCCGTTCGCCGGCGAACCGAGGCCGCGTTGAGCGATTTTTCATGTTCATGTGAGGGTAATCGGCGGATGGAATCAGACGCTATAGCCAACCGAAGTACTATCGGTACCGGGGCGGTGCCGTGCTGGGCCGATTTGCCGGGCTACTGGTGATTGGAGCCATCGATGGGCCGTCTCGGCCAAGGAACGGTAGGGATTCAACGCGGCAAATACACGGATCGGGGCGGCGTGTTCGCTTCCAGGACCCACCGCCGGCGCGCGGGCCTTACTTCTTCAGCTCCGGATGTTCCGAGAGGCTCAAAATGTTTCCGTCCGGATCCTTGAACCAAGCCACCTTTGCTCCGGTGGGTGCGGTCCAGATGCCCAGCTCATCCTGTTTCAGGAACTCATAGCGTTCGAAATGAACTCCGGCCTGTACCAGGTCCCCGACCGCCGTGACAATATCCGGGATCTGCCACCCCAACACCGTGCCGTGGGCCGGCGGAAGTTCCTTGCCCATGCCAAGCCGCAGCATGATGCCGTTGGCGTCGAATACCAGCGCAAAGGGCGGTTCTTCGCTCAAAAGACGCAGGCCGAGTGTGTCGCGGTAGAACTCCTTGGCGCGCTCCACATCGACGATGGTCGCGAATCCGATGATGTTGTACTTGCCGAGCCCTGCGTGTGGAGACATGGGGATAGCATGTACCAAGACGCTCCTTTGTCGCAAGACGGTTGTTGCGCCATAATATATGGCTGGTGCGACATGGAGATTCTGACCGAGTTCGACCCGAAACGCGGCGTTTCCGTCGCCACGCTGGCCTACGAATACCCGCGCGGATTTCGCGTTCCCGAGCACGCGCACGGGTCCGACCAGTTGATTTACGCCACCCGCGGCGCGATGGAGGTATCCACGGGCCAGAGCGTCTGGTTGATTCCGCCTCACTTTGCGCTGTGGATACCGGCGCGAACCTGCCACCGCATTCATATGCCCGGGCCGGTTTCCATGCGCACGCTCTACCTGCGGCCTGGCCTCGCTTCCTCATTCTCGCGCGGTTGCGTCGTGCTCCATGTGACGCCGCTCCTACGGGAGCTGATCGTGGAGGCGGTGCGCATCGGGCAGTTACGCACGCGAAACCGTAATGAGTGCGCGCTGCGCGACCTGCTGATCCTGCATCTCAAAAACGCATCCCCCATGCCGACTTCCGTGACACTGCCCAAGGAACAGCGGGCGCTTGCGGTCGCCGAGGCTATACTGACGAACCCGGCCCAATCGAAGCCGCTGGCGGCGTTGTGTGCCGACGCAGGCGTGAGCGTCAGGACTATCGAGCGAGCGTTTCGAAAAGACGTCGGTACCGATTTCGAATCGTGGCGTCGGCAGGTCCGGCTGGTGAAAGGCGTGGAACTCCTGGTTTCGGGATGTTCCATCAAGGAAGTCGCGTTCGCGATCGGTTACCGTCAACCCAGCGCTTTTGTCGAAATGTTCCGCCGAACGTTTGGAGCAACTCCGAAAGCGTGGGTCTCAGCGCTTGAAAAGCTGGATTGAGCGAGAGAAGAAGAGGGCACAAAGGTGCAACCGTGTGTAGGTATCGGTGTTCCGCAGCCAGTTACCCAAGAGCACCCAGCCGACGTTATGCTTAGGGGGTGCCGACTGTCGTGTTTGCACAAAGGAAAAATCCATGGCTCTAATTGAGGGTTTCCGCGTCCAGAACTACCGTGCGCTGAAGGACATCACAATCGGCAAGCTTTGGAACCAGCAGAACGCCCCGGCTCTTACGCCCCTTGTAGCAGTTATCGGTAAGAACGGAGTCGGCAAGAGCACGTTGTTCGACGCCTTCGGGTTTCTGTCCGATTGCTTGGCGGTCGGCGTGGAGGAAGCCTGCGACCTCAAGCAGCGGGGTGGCTTCGATCGGCTGGTTTCGTCCGGCGAAAGCGGGCCGATTCATTTCGAGATCTACTATCGCGAGAGCCCCGGCGACCGGCCAATAACCTACGAACTCTCGATTAGTCGTGATAAGTCTGGCCGCCCATACGTCGCCGAAGAGCGACTGCGCCAGCGGCGCAAAGGAGAATCCAGGGGTTGGCCCCTCTCGTTCCTTCACCTAAAAGGCGGGGAGGGATCGGCGTGGTCGGGGGAGGAGAGCTTCGAGGGCAAAGGCGAAGAGCCAAGTCGAGTTGCGGTCGAATTGACCGACCAGAGAAAACTGGGCGTTGCTACGCTGGGGACTCTAAAGGCTCACCCGCGCATTGCGAAATTCAGAAAGTTCCTTGAAAGCTGGTATCTAAGTTACTTTACGCCTGACGCGGCGCGCAGCCTGCCAATGGCCGGTCCGCAGAAACACCTGAACATGTACGGCGACAACCTCGGCAACGTGGTCCAGTTCATGGAGCGCGATTACAGGGGCCGGTTTCAGTCGATTCTGAACCAGATTGCTGCAAAGATCCCGGGCGTCAAGAAGATCGACACGAAGAAGACCGACGATGGCAGGCTTCTCCTTAGGTTTAACGATCGCGGGTTCCAGGACCCGTTCTTTGCGCAACAGATGTCCGACGGCACCCTGAAGATGTTCGCCTATATGTTGCTGCTGGAGGACCCGGACCCCGCGCCTTTCATCTGCATCGAAGAGCCGGAGAATGGTCTCTACCATAAACTGCTGGAGACCCTCGCCTCTGAGTTTCGGGCACACGCAACGGGTAAGAAGAATGCCCCCCAGATTTTCGTAACGACTCACCAGCCATACTTCGTGGACGCACTACGGCCTGACGAGACGTGGGTTCTGGAGAAAGGCGCGGACGGCTTTTCGACGATCAGGCAAGCCAGCGCGGATCCGACTGTTCAAAGCATGGTCGAGGAAGGGTTGCCACTCGGCAGCCTTTGGTATAGCGACTACCTGGACGCGAGGACGGCCTGATGCATTTCGAGATCCTGGTCGAGGACGTATCCGGCGAGTTGCTTCTGGGCTCATTGCTGCCAAAGATTCTTGGTAGGAATGGAGAGCCGCATACCTGGAAAACACACGCCTACAAAGGGATTGGCAGGATCCCCCGAGATCTCCGGGGCAAGACCGACCCCTGGAAGCGCATCCTTCTAGATCAGTTGCCGAGGATACTGGCTGGGTATGGGAAAAGCCTTCAAACCGCGCAGTCCGCGGTCGTCGTGGTTGTCGATCTCGATGACCGGGACTGTGTCGCGTTCAAGCAGGAATTGCTCCAAGTTCAGAACCGGTGCCGCCCGCGGCCGAGAGTCCTTTTCCGGCTCGCAATAGAGGAGATCGAGGCTTGGCTGCTCGGTGACCAAAGCGCCATCGTCAAAGCCTTCCCGAGAGCGAAAAAGGCTGTCCTTCATTCCTACCGCCAGGATTCGATCTGCGGAACGTGGGAGACGCTGGCTGAGGCGGTGTTCCCGGGCGGATCGGCCGCGCTCGGTGCCGAAGGATATCCGAGGGTCGGAGGGGAGAAGTGTAGATGGGCCCGTGTAATCGGGCCGCACCTCGATGTTGAATCGAATCTGTCGCCCAGCTTCCGCGCTTTCAGGTCTGGCCTGCTGAAGTTGTCCTGCGGAGGGTTATAGGCGGTGAGAAGGCGGCATTCGGCGGAGTCCCTCAGCCTAGAGACCCGCTGTTCGAGAGAATAGCCTCACCGCGCGATCGCATCCGAATCCGCATTAGTGTCGACGGCACGACCGCAAATGGGCCGCGCGCTATAATCCGGTTTCCGATGCCACCTGAACGGCGGGCGGCGGGCCGTTGCGGGGAAGAGGCCCGCGCCGCCATCGAAGCGTTTCTCGCTAGCGCTCGGCAGCCGGCGCTGCTGGAACCAGGTGAGGAACTGCTCCCGCTCAGCGACGGCAACTTCGCCCTGGAATTGCGGGGCGCTCGCCTCACCCTGCAAGCCTGGGACCGCACGCGCAACCTGACGCGCCGCGTCACCGGCGTTGGCGTTGCTTCGGCCGGGCGCCTCGAAATGGTGGTCGAGCGCTTCGCCCGGCGCGAAGGGCCCATGTACCTGCTCGATCTGGCGCGGCGCGCGGGCGCGGAGATGGGCCGGCGCAGCGGGCGAATGGTCTTTCGCGAGCGCTTCCGGCTGTTCCTGCGGCGCCAGTTTCCGGAGTGGACTTTGGCCGAGCTGTCGACCGAGCCCAACCTGGAGCACAGCCTCTCGCCGGCCTTCCCACGCGCTTTTCTGCGCCACGGGCAGCACGGGTGGGCGGCCATCGCCTGCCCGGAAGGGGGCGACGCGGCGGGCGTGGTGTCCTTCGGCTTGATCTGGCTCGCGTATCTGCGCCGGCGCGAGCACCGCGTGACGGTGGAAGGGCTGGCGCTGTACCTGCCGGAGGGGCACGAAGGAGCCGCCGCGCTGCGTCTGCTGTGCCTCAATGCCGCGGCTGCGCGGTTCGAGCTGTTTCGCTACTCGA
>Ga0181526_10004177_pt1 | contig 11387 bp, 10 predicted proteins | sample PEATcosm2014_Bin_35_FD_119750 | JGI IMG/M metagenome (GOLD analysis project Ga0181526, IMG submission 119750) | Peatland microbial communities from MTU Mesocosm Facility, Houghton, MI, USA - PEATcosm2014_Bin06_30_metaG | ecosystem: Environmental > Terrestrial > Soil > Wetlands > Peat | place...
GGGTTCAGCGCGGCCGTGAACGAGGTAGACGGCGCATCGAAGGTCCGCCGCCGTGCTGCCGGTTCCGCATCCGGTGATAATGGTGGTAGCCGTAAGTCGGCACCCGGTTCATCATCGTCGGCGTCAGGTTCCCCGACAGGAGGATCGAAGGATTCTCCTTGGCATATTACTGAGCCAAGGCGATGGAACGAACCAGAGCGTCCGACTGGTCGTCGTGCTTCCCGCGGATCTTTGGCGCCTCGACGATGATGATGTTCTTTCCGCCCGAAGTCGACTGCAGCTCGAGAAGTTCCGAGATGAGCGGGGAGTGCCGATTGCCGTCCCACATCTGGGCGTCTGCGTTCTGCGGAATCGGATAGTCGTACAAGGCGAGCTGCTTGTAGTACATGCTCATCTTGAACCCATGGAACATCTGCGACGTTTCGGACGGCGAGAAGTTCCGCAGTTCGAACTGCGTCAGCGTCCGCTTATGCAAGACCGCTTCGAAGATCGGTCCGGCCCACTGATCGAAGACGCCCTGCTGGATGTAAAACCGACGAGAGAGGGCGAAGAACCAGTCGGCGATGGCGTCGATGTCGATGCGCGCCACATCTTGGAGCGTCATCGCGTACGGCACCATGGGGGCCAGAAGGTGCGGATTGCACTCCGCCCATTTCTTCTTCGGATACCAGACCTCGTGATACGCCAGCTCTATCTTGCCCTGGTAGATGCGTGTCAGAGCGATAGCCGTACCGTCGCCTGAAATACCGAAGTCGACTCCCGCCCAATGCGGTTCGCGTGGGATTCCCGCCTGCCTCGGTCGCATGTCGGGAACAATGCACGCCTGAAGGTCTCGAGCGTCCTCGATGAAGCCGCGGACGCGGTCCGAGAACTCGGCCCCGTGCTCGGTCATGAAGCCAGCGGGATCCTTCGCGTATTCTTCCTCGTAGTAGCTCTTGGGAAGGTCCGGGCGGATTTCCCAGGTCGGCGCCTGGATCATGAGCATGTTGCGCGACTCGGGACCACCGGTCATGCTCATTTGGTACTGCTTGTAGAAGAATCCTTCTTTCGCATCCGGCGACGAGATGAGGACCATTCGGCCCTCGGTGTCTCCAACCGCCCGACGAGTCTTCTTGTCCTTGCGCGCGAACTGGGCGATGGACGGCTTGATCGCCTTGTAAACACGTTCGGCCGAACTCTTGCCGTTGTCGACGAAGAACGCGATCTCGTCGAGAATGGCGCAGATAATACCGCGACCACGGAGACCCTTGGCGATCGACGACTTGAACGTCGCCGTGATGGTTCCCTTGCCTTCGGGTCCGAACTTCTTGCGGTCGTTGTCTGTCCGGAAACGCAGGTACGTCTGCGTGTCGTGCGCGATGTTGCTCTTGAAGTAGTCGATGGCCTGGATGTGGCCCTGAATGTCGTTGTAGACGATCGAGGCCTGCTCTTTGTCGTTCGCGATATCCAGGATTCGGATTTCGGAACCGGACGGCATTCCGTAGTAGGCCTGCGGGTGACCGCGCTTCAGGAGCTTGTAAAGCTCGTAGGCGGCGAAGATGGCGGCCAGAGCGCTCTTGCCGGAACGGCGGCCGAGAATGAGCACTAGCTCGCGGCGCTCTCTGCCGTCCTGTTCGCGAATGTTGCAGCGCTTGTTGTCGTACAGATATTGCAGATACTCGACTTCGGTCAGATGCCATTTGACGGCTTCGCCGTACTTGTCGGTGATCGGAATATCTTTGTTCTTGTCGTCGAGCGGCAAATTGTAGTACAGCTTGATAATGAAGCGCTGCGCCGGGAACAGACCGTCGGGGAAGAGCCTGAACCTGTCGATGAACTCGAGGATGTTGAGGAATTCAACATCTCCCTCGGTCTCTGAGATTTGCTTGTGGCTCGCCTTCCGCTTCTTCGAAATGAAGCCAGAAATCTCAGACGTCAGCTCACTCTTGAATACCGGTTCGCGCGTAGGCATGATCAGCTCGCATTCTCGAGAACCCGCTTCTCCCAGTCAGCCATGTCGGCCTCCATCTGCTTGAGAACGAGGTCGACATCGTTGTCACCCAAACCGGCTTTCCCCATGGATTCGCAGACGAATCCCAGCCATTCGTGGATGACTTTCTTGAACTCGGGAGAGCGGAAGTCCATCCGCTCCTGACGGCTGTTCTCCTGACGCTTGAGAAGCACGTCCGCCAGGTTGCGGAGCATCGAGATACGAGCGATGGTGTGCTGAACGGTCGGTTTACCCTCTTTGGCGGCTTTCCGGCGTTCGAACTTGAGGTGAGCGAGTTCTTCCGCGATTTCCTGGATGGTGAGTTCCACCATCTCAGCCGTGGCGTTACGCCTCGTCGCTGCCTGGACTAGTTCCTGCTTCTTGACGTAAGCTTCGCGCTCGCGCAGCTCACGTTCGGTGTCGTCCGGATCGACTACCTCAGCGGTGGGGACATTGCCACTCGGTCCAACGATCGAGTTGCCCATCCCGAGGTCAGCGGTATTGACCTTCTTCCCACCGGGGAGTACAAGAAGTTTGCCTTTCGACTTATCCTTCTTGTCTGTGTCGTCGGTGTCATCCATACAGAAACTTTACTTCAGTCGTCTATCGATGGTCCACCAATTGTAATCTGAGGACCCTGGGAACGCACCTTGGGGGGCTCGATGACCAGTTCATTGGCCAGTTCGTACTTCTCCACCGGATTTTCGACGGGAGCCGACTGGAGCACGGGCAACTGACGCCGAGCCTTGACGGCGGCCTGGCGGACCTGGGTAGGTACCTGCCTGATGAGGGACTTGGCGTACTTGGAGCACCAACCGGGTGCCGTCTGAAGCATGCAGCCGGTGCAGCCAGCCGAAGCCAACACGTGAGGCGCCCCGCGCTTGCGGAACACGTTCGCGCCGTCGTTGCAGCCCTTGCCGTAGTCCCTGTAGGCGGTCGGGTCGATGAAGAAGATTCCCTGGACGCCGTCGTCCATAGCCGCTCGACGACCGACCTCGGGCACCTGCTGCAGGTCCTCTCGCGAGTAACGCTGCAGGAGAGCTGCCTGGAGGGGCCTTCCCGACAGGCCGCTGTTCATCATGTGCGAGATGGTCCGGCGGACTTCCTCCGGATCCATCTGCGCACGCAACACCTCTTGGCGGCCCGGCTCTAGGTGCTTGGCCGTGACCTGGTAACCCGAGTAGGCATGAGCTTGCTCCTCGGGGGGCACCGGTGGGTTATGAAGATTGACGTGTGCCGTCGCCGTCGACCAGTTCTTGATAGAGGCCGAGCGAGCATTCGCGTTCTGCACCTCGTTGGTCGTCAGACGCTGCTGAAGCACGGCCCGTTGGAGCGCCAGGAGGAAAGTCTCGCGGTTGACGGGAGGCTTGCTCTGAACGATCTTCGTGGACTTGCAGATCTGTGCGCATGCCCCGTCCGGAGCACCCTTGCAGTAACCGCAAGTGGCAGAACGGCGAATGACGTAGTCCAGATGCAGGTCTCGAGCGTCAGGGCCTAGTCCTGCGGCGGCTGACTGGCCATCGGCGGCCATCTTCAGCATCAACTCGTAGGTCTTGTTGCACCCTTCCATCGCGTCCATGTCGAGATACGACTTGCCGAGGACGCCGTATTCGGACACGAGTCCAGCGATTTCAGGATCGCCGGCGGCAGCGAGAACCGTCAAGTCCGCATCACCGAGCATCATGCGGCGGGCGTACTTGAGGTAGCCCGGCGAAGGACCCCTGTCAACCGGCGCGGAGAACTTGTTCTGCCAGTTCTCGACGTCTTGCTTGGTGACGACGACATTCTGGGCCGCTTGCTGCGTCATCACGGTCCGGACACTCTCCGAACGCGGGACGATCGGGGTCCTCGTGAAAGCAGCCTGCAGGACCTGCTTGTACTGGGAAGGGTCGCCGAGGGGCAAAGAACCGACGATGCGCCTCTCGGCCGCGAGCTTCGGCGCGTAGTAGGCTAGGGTCTTCGAGGTGTACGGGACTTCGGAGACAACTCGCTTCCCGCCGAACGTCTGGCAGAGACCTGTCTTCTGGCAGTTGCAACCATTGGAGTTGTCGCATCCGCCGAGCACGAACATGGCGTTCTTGCTCGCCATACGGGCGAATTTGCGCTCGTTGGGGTCTTTGCACGCACGCGGGAAGTGCGCGGCATTGACGTAGACGTTGCCGAGAAGTCCGCGCTCCGCGATGACTTCCTTGATGGCTGTCTCGGCGAGACGAATGTCGGTCGGCCCGAATTCGGCCTGCAAGCGAGCCGCGATCGTGTTGTTGTCCCATCCCATCATCACCATCTTGGCGACGCGGTTGCGGATGGGAGCCGTCTGGTCGGTCGGCGCCGTCTGGCGGTAGTTCTGGCTGAGCGGATTGCGGTTGACGATGGTGTGCGGCTTGAGGGGAACGAGCTGCGGGACGTTGAGAGCCCCATCCCTGGTGTCCGAGATGAGGGCCTTCTGGAACTCCGGGATGATGTCGAGGTTCTGCTTCGGAAGCGCCTCGGCCGCCCGATAGTCGTCTTCATCCACAGCGAGCCAACTCAGGTCGGACACGCCCTGATTGTGCAGGATCTTGGTGATGTCGCCAAGACCCGTGTGGTAGAGGTCGGGCAGTTTCTTAGCCATTACCAGTCTCCAACCTCTCCATATCGATCAGTGCGCGGGTGAGATTTGCGGCGCAACGCCGCAAAACGGACGCTACCTCTGGCTCACGGATGTGTTGGAACTCGAGCTCCATGAGAGCCCTCTGAGCACGAGCGACGGAAGTTCCCATGGTGACCGAGGCCTTCCTGGCGACCGGGAACTCGTCGAGCACGTCCTTGACGTGAATGTCGTGCTGGATCTTGAGGCACCGGATGATGTCCGATGACAGGTACTGCGGCAGGTTCCGACCCTGGAGGAAGGCCAGAACATGCCTCTTGGTCAGATGGTCCTTCTCCGGGTTTACTTCCTTGAGGAAGTCCTTGGTGAGGCCAATGACCTGATGGATGTTGGTGGCTTGCCTGGTCGTCATCGAAGTTCTCCCGGACGCGAACATTGTAACTCTATCTCCAGTCACGTCGGCACCAGGAAGCTGAGTCCCGCCGTCCTGATGATCACTTCTATCAAAGTCCAAGTTCTCGTTGAAGTCCGTGGCAGGGAACCCATATGGGCCGGAGACGTCCTCGATTTCTTTACCGGACCAATAGTTTCCGAGGGGTCCGAGCCAGTCCTCCATCGTCTCTTCGTTCTTCATCACTCCGGGCAGCTTGGAGTCCTCTGACTTCTTCTTTTCGGGCGGCTCCGGGTTCTTCTCGCCCTGGCCGGTATACGCCCCACTATCCTCGGTGGGAGCGATGTAGTCCGAAAAGAGCGCCTTCCTAGTCGATCCTGAATGTCCAGGGTGTTGGTAGTCGTAGTAGTCGGTCCGCGCTGCGGGGTTGTCGGCATCACTCGGTAGTTCCGAGTGTTCCTGACTATTCTTTTTCTTGGTCTTGAAATGCCCGGGATCGCGACCGTCAGCTCCGCCTTCTTGCGGCAGAGTAGACCCGGCACTGGATTCGACTCGAGCGTCGTAAAGCTCGGTCTTCGGATGGAAATGCTGGAAGTTCCCGTCGATGTCCCCGGGCACCTCAGCCGTAGCGACGAAGCCGTTGTGCCATAGGGTCCCGAGATGAGCTTCTGCGCTATCGGGGTAGGCGAGAGCCCTGTCTGGACTGAACACCTCCGCCGATTCCGGGGCGTCCTCATCTTCCTCGGGCGGCTCGTCGCCCCGAGGCATCGGACCCTTGCGCATCAGCTTGTTCAGGTCCGCCGACACCATGTTAGTGACGGTGCGGCTTTCGGGCTCATTCGGATATGAGAGCCATTCCTCCGGATCGTTGGTTTGTGGCGACTTGGTGGCGTCGTCCGGCGTCGTACGGCCGGCAGGCTCGTGAGCTTCCGAGTTCTCGCCGTGGTCGCCTTCCTCGTCCCGTTGGGAATCGTATGTGCCTATCCCCCACGTGTCAACCGCTTTGCTCTGCGTGTTCTCGGTGGGGAGTACCGAAGGCATCAGAAGTCCGTGGTCCAAAGTCCGGAGGTGTCGGGTCTCTCTCGCTTGGGGCCATGACCAGGAGGCGGATCGGGCTGCGAGTGCGCACGCAGCCACGCCGTGTCTTCCGGCGTCAAACCAAGCGCGTAGTAGTCGAGGTTCTTACTATTGTCCGCACCCGGGAGCCACGAGTAGGTCTGCGGCGCAGCTGCAACCTTCGAGGCAGTAGAAGCCAGATCGACACCCTGTGCACTCTCGGTGTAGGGGTCCCCGAGCCCAGTTATGCCGTCCGCCATTGCATCATAGCCCTCGTAGATGGGCTTGGTGGTTTCAACTCCGCTGTTGAGGGCTTCACCGGTCGGATCGTCGGACCCATATTGCTCGTCAGCGTTGAAGCCTTCCTCGCCGGGGCCGATGTGTTTGATGCGATTGCTCGGAAGGCTTTCGGGATCGACAGACGAGTCAGCGACGCGCGTTGAAGCAGTTCGAGCTTCGTACGCGCGCATGAGCTTGTGAATGGCGGTCGCATACCCCGTAGCCAGATTGCCTGACTCCGGAGTCGTCGTGTGCATGATGTTCTCAACCGGGGTCTGGCCTTCGTGCTGCTCGCCTGTGCCTCCAGGAAGCTGCGACCCCTGATCCTTCTCTGCCTTCTTCTTGCGTTCGATGATCTTCTTGTCTAGCTCGGCGGTTTCCGCATAGCTGGCCATCTGCGACTGGCCCTCGTTCTCGCCTTCCTCGCCTTGCGTACCCCAGCCGTCATTGTCCCCATTTTCAGTGGAGTCCGACTTAAGCTTCGGATTGAGGTCGTCAGCGTTCGGGTTCTCGAGTGGCTCGTCGAAGCTCTCTTCCGGATTCTCCTCTTGGAACTCTTCCTTGACGAACTGCTCGGGATTCGCTGCTACTTCCTCAGTCTGATCGATGATGGGGGCTGCCTCATCACCAACGTCCGCGGCCTGCCAGTGCGGAGCGTTGATCTCGTCATCGACAGTGTCGGTGAAAGAGGAGAGAACTTCAGCGGCCTGCGCAATGGAGTTGCGCATATCCTTGATGTTCTGGATGTACCCGCGGCCGCCCAGCATTCCATCCGGGCTGATCTGCGAAGACGGAATCTTCGAGAACAGACGGAATGCGGCCATCGCGTAGCTATGAGCCCGCTGCGAGGCCCACAGGATCTTGGCGAGTTCGCGCAGGCTCTCCGGGGTCCATTTGAAATCTTCGACGCGAATATCGCGCCGAATCGGACCCGTATCCTTGACGAACTCGATCTTGCCTGCCGTCCGGACGCGGGATCTCCTCTGGACTCCAGCTACACGGATAGCCTGGCGAATGAGGAGACTGGCAGCAATTCGTTCCAGGCGATCCATGGGTTTATCCCTGCACAGGACCGTTGTCATCATCGACGAGGCGTTCGATGTAGAACCCCTTGTCATCCTTGCCGAGATGCCAGAAGTCCTGCTGGGACAAGTGCACCAGCTGATCTTCGGCGATGATTTGGAATCCCGCCAATTGGTGCGCACTCGCGATGCGAATACGGCCTTGCGGCGCTGCGCTCGCCTTCCTCGTCACCGGTGGGGTGCTGAAGAAGTCGTCGATGGAGCTGGAGGAGAAACGCAGATCTTCAATCTTAGGCGCAGGCATGTCTCACCCTTTGGCTAGACCTGCCAATGAACAGCCTAGAAGTACTTAGGGCTTACGACAAGGCCCGGGAGGACACGGCGGATTGTGCGGACAAGGCGGAAACGGCGGACCTGGCGGGAACCCTCCAGCTGGAGGGTTCGGAGGGTTGGTCCATGGTGGAAATGGTGGACCCGGCGGGAATGGATTGGGTGGGATGCAAGGACCGGGCGGGCACGGTGGATTGTGCGGGCATGGACATGGCGGCGGAGGCTTGAATCCTCCTGGAGCTGGAGGATCGGCCCAGCCGGCACCCGGAGCCATCTGATTTCCAGGCCCATTGTCGAATGGCGGCCCCGGGCCACCAGCGTAGTCTCCTCCCGGGATCCAGTCTTCTCCTGGAGAGCACGCATGTGGCTGCTTGGGCTCACCAAACGGCGGGTACCCGTCCGGATGGAAACCGGCGAACGGGTAGTTTCGAGGTCTGCATTCCGTCACGCACAGTTGGACTCGAATCGCAACTGGGCTATTGGAAGCGTTCGGCGACGAAATGAGAATCGTCTCGAAATATTCGCCGCACATCTGCGGGATTCCACCTCCCGACACCGAGAAGGTGATGATCGCAGTCTGACCGGCAGCAAGGCCGCTTGCCGACACTGGAGAAAACTGAAGCCACGGACTGTTGTTTTGCACCTTGGCAACGGTGAACCCGAGAACAGAAGTATCTGGCCCGCCGTTGGTGATGATGAGCTGCTGGGAACCGTTATTGGCACCAGTCATCAGATCCCACTCGAACGCGAGGCATTCGACGTTCGGAATGATGATCGGCTGCGGAAGAACGTTGACGTTGATAGTGATGGGGACGATCGACGGAGGATTCCGATTATCCTGAAGATTGATCGTGCCTGTGTACGGCCTGATCGCCGTCTGAAGCGTCGTTGGATCCAGGATCAGCCCGAACTGAGCTTGCTGGTTCTGACCAATCCCTTGGATTGTAGTCGGGGATGCCGACAACCACGGAACCGTCGGAGTCGCCGAGGCAGTCATGAAGGATCCGAAAGCGCCGGCGTTGATGACGTTGATCGCACCAACCTGCGACGCCGGATCTCCTTGAGTACACGTGACGTTGATGGTAGTCGACTGCCCCGCCACCAGCTGGATGAGTGGTGCCAGCTGCTGCTGGAACTGCAGCATGGAAGAAGCCATGGACGCGACGACGTCGCCGGGGATCGGCACATCGACACCATCGGTATACTTGCCGAACGGAGTCTCGATGTCGCGCAGGTAGTAGAGCTGCCCGGCCCCAAGGATGTTGTCGGCGGTGATAGACCAATACCAGGTCCCACCGACCGAGATCTGCGAGAACCGGAAGCCGCCGCTGGCTACAGTGGAGCCCATCGCCCAAGAAGGACCATGGGAAGCCTACCAAATATCGTAGGGGCTCAGCGAGGGAGCGAAGAAGTCCTCGGAGTAGAAGAGTTCCGGGTCCCGCAGGAACCCCCGAGTGACGCGATTGAGAGCCCGTCGGTGTCGGCGGTTGGCGATTCGTTTATCTTGGTGTTTGGCAAGATTGCTGTAGCGGATGTAGCGGCGAGCGCGTTTGCAACCGTGCTGAACCGCAGGCAGGATGGTGATCATTGGCAAGACCTCTAAAGTCCTGACATGATCGCCTCCTTTCGCTGGTCGAATCGCACTTCAGCTCTCCATCACATATTCCACGTCCTTCAGACCGTGGTGACGCTTCAACAAAAGACAAGCATGGACGCCAAACTTGCGCCATTTAGGCCGGTTCGGATACCCGCGGCGCCACTCCTTGTGAATCTTGAAATGGGGCTCGCCCGGGTCCTCACGACTCTCGATGGTGACGCGTAGGTGATAGTGACCCATATCAGCGGTCAGCGTGCTCATGTGTCTACGGGAGACGCGATTGCCGGCTTGGACCTCGATCACGAACTTGTGATTATCGAACGTCGGGGTCTTCGAGAGCGTGAAGTAGGTCGAATGGTCGAAGGCCCGCAAGACAGCAAAGAGATGCGCCTGAGCCCATTTACAAGACCAATGGATCTTTTCAGGCCACGCCTGAGACAATTGGGAGAGAAGGTCAGTCATGATGCCGCCATTTTGGGGTAAAGCCACCTCCCCCATGTTCACGGGGTGGAATGATCCCGTAGGACCGTTTTGGTAGCGCCCCGAGGAATAGTGCCGTTATCGCGGCTTCACGTGCGTTGAGCCTCGAGGGTAGAAGAACATACACCGCTTCGAGGAGGATCTACGACTCGTGGATTTGCCTGGCCACTATCATAACGCAGGTCTCATGAGGCCAAATCCCGTGAGGGTCTCCAGATGCCATAGTGGCTCCACAGCGCTTGCACATGCGCATGAGGGCACCCGCGGGACCGCGCTTTCTGCGTTGAGCGAGGGGAAGCTTCTTCCACTCATGCCCGAGATCACGGGACGACGGGTAGCTGCCCGGAGAGGGTTCTCTCGAAACGTTCGCGATCGTATTGGATGCTGATGTGCGTACTTGAAGCAGTGGAGAGTCGAGAACCCCATTCACCACGTTCCCTGTAAAGGTCGACTCGCGCAAATCTGCAGATGCCGGGATCAATGGCAGTACAGGCGGCGAGCGGGTCATGGAACGCTTTGCCGGCGGGGTGCTTGGCAAGATACTTCACCATACCCTCTCGCATCATCTCGAACCCTGGGTTAGGATCGGCCACATCCATCATGCGCTCGTGCATGCTCGAGTCGTAGATGACGCCGTGACATACGTTCTTGGAAATGAGGTGCCGCTCGAGGACACGCGCGTTCGAAAGTATGTCAAGAGCCGCAGGGACGTCTCCATTGAGATTGAAGGTCGCGCAGGTCTCTTTGCCCTTGAACTTCTCGAGCCGGAATTCCTCCGGCACGACACTATCGCCGGCGAAGCCTCCTTGGATGAACATACTCCGGATGGTCACCCCGGTGGCGAGCAACGCCGAGATATTCCCCAAAGAGGCTCCCGTCACGATGACCGTGTCCGGGTGGCTGTGGAGAACATCCTGCAAAACGCAGGAGCCTAACCCGTCAGGTGACATTGGCGTCGGACGACCCAGCCAGTCGTAGTGGAACTGCGACACGCATTCCTTCGGATGGTCAGGCCTCCGAGAACCAACAGGGGTATCTCGCTTGCCGAGCCTATCGAGGACGTGCCGAACAAGTCCGACCTGGGCCCTGGACCCTGGTGTAATTGTAGCTGCCCGGAGGGTCACTGCGGGATGTGTGGCCAGCATGCACAGCGTCAGGACGTCGTCCGGATCGCTCGTTTCCATGTCGAAGGCAATATTTATCGGGGTCATTTGGAAGTTGTGTTATCTCGAGCGTACAATACACCATGCCCCGCTACCAGATCGAGCTTCTTTGGCGCTGTATTTGCCCTGCCAAGCAAATCAACAAGGGGCTCTCACGCCATTGCAGCAATTGCGGGCGTCCAAAGGGGCCGGAGATGGAGGAGTTCTTTCCGGATGATATCTCCATCCGGGCGGCTCTCCACGGGCATCAGCAAGAGCTGGCAAAGGCGGGGCCGGACTTCGACTGCAAGTATTGCGGTGCTCTCAACAGCGCCATGAACAAGTGCTGCAACGAGTGCGGAGCTGACAAGGAGACCGGTGCCAAGCCTTGGATGGCGCAGGAGCAAACTGCTACGCTGAATGTCGAGACGGGATACCAGACTCGCAGCGAAACTCGGAAAGTGTCAGTCGGGCTCGAGGTGGCTACTGCGCAGCAGCGTGTCGATTTCGAGGTTTCGCAGCAATCGTTCCGGA
>Ga0181526_10004178_pt1 | contig 11387 bp, 7 predicted proteins | sample PEATcosm2014_Bin_35_FD_119750 | JGI IMG/M metagenome (GOLD analysis project Ga0181526, IMG submission 119750) | Peatland microbial communities from MTU Mesocosm Facility, Houghton, MI, USA - PEATcosm2014_Bin06_30_metaG | ecosystem: Environmental > Terrestrial > Soil > Wetlands > Peat | place...
GCCATGGTCGCTCACCAGTTCTATCCGGCTGAACCTCCGAGTCCGCAGCGGCTCGCGATCATGATCGACGAGATCGAGAACGACGAAGAGCGCAAGCTGGCGGTGAAGCAGATGTGTCAGGCGGTCGGAGACACGCTGCTGGAAAAAATCAGGGCGTCGGCTCAGAAGGTTCGCCTCACGGAACCGGCGCCGACGATGGAGCCGAGGCCACAGTAGACGAAAAGCGCGGGCGGTGGCTGAAGCTGTGGGCTTTCGCCACCTCGCCCGATGGTCTGGGGCTGACTCCGGCGGCGTTCTGGGCTTCGACGCGGGTTGAGCTGGACGCGCTGATCGAAGTGCACGAGAACAAGAGGCGCGAATGGGCTTTGTCAATGGCGCTCCAGGCCAACATCCACTGCCGGAAGAAGGACGATCCGGCCTTCACCGCCGAAGACTTCCTTGGGCGCGCGGACCGCGAGAAGCGCGTTGCCGAATCGCTGAAGAGCCGCACGGCGGCAATGGCGGCGACCATGGCTCTGCGGAAGATCAAACCCGGCGCACCACCGACCGAAGACGTTCCCGCATGGGCGATAGGACCTAAAGAGTGTCTGCCAACCCCAACGCCATCGCATCCATTGCCGTAGAGATCACCGGCGATTTCTCGCCGCTCACCGACGACATCAGCTCTGCCGTTTCCGCTGCACAGCAGGGCGGCGAAGCGATTGCTTCCGCCTTCGACGTTCAGGTAGGGGGCGAGCTCGAGGACTCGCTTACGGGCATGGGGACGGCGGCGGATGCCGCGGGAGAGCAGATGTCGCTCTTCGGCGACGATCTGGCGGCGGTTCCATTTGACGCCGCGGGATCGAGCGCGAACGATCTGGCGGAGGCGCTGGATCCTCTCGCCGCCGCCAGCGATGCCGCCGGAGAAGCGGCGAGCGAAGCTGCCGGCGGGTTCGACGAACTGGCAACCTCGGCCGGAGATGCGGGAGACGCGGGCGACGGCGCCGCCGGCGGAATCACCGATGCGGGCGATGCGGCGGAAGAGGCAGGGGCGAACGCCGGGGAAGCGGCTGGCGGCGGACTCACCGACTTGCGTGAGCAGCTCCTGGCAATCGGCGAAGCGCTGGTCATCACCGAAGGCATCAAGGAGTTCGGCGAAGAAGCGCTCAACGCGGCGGATAACGTCACCCACGCGACGATTGCTCTCACCGCGCTTACGGGATCGGCACAGCAGGCCAATACCACCATCGCAGCGCTTTCGCAGCTTGGGCAACAGGACGGCCTTGCAATGCCGTCTCTGCTCACCGCCGCCACGCGCATGCAGGCCATTCTGGGACCGGGTGCGAACGTCGTAGATCTGCTCGGACATATTGCAGACGGTGCATCCGTCATGACGACGGATATTGTCTCAGCAACCCAGCGGTTTGACCAGATGGCCACTGCGGGAACCGCAAGCAGCAAAACGCTTCAATCGCTCGGCCTCTCGCTCCAGAGTATCTCGACTGCGCTGAACCAGGTTGATCCGGCCGCCGACTCCACGGCCGCGACCGTGGCGAAGATGTTCAAGGCCATGGATCAGACGGACCGAATCACCGTTCTGACCACGGCTTTGCAGACGATGGCGGGGCAGGCGCAAAAGACCGCGGATGCTACCTTCGGCGGGCAGTGGACGCAGCTCGCAAACGCCTGGGAAGAAGTCATGGTGCAGGTCGGCCAGGCGCTTCTTCCGGTGATCTCGGATCTGATCCAGTTCACCAAAACCGATATCATCCCGTTTGTCCAGGAGCTGGCAACATGGTTCGGTCAGTTACCGGAGCCGGTCAAGGATGTGGCCGTGGCGCTGGGTCTGGTGGTCGCTGCGGCTGCGCCGGTGTCTCTGGCGCTCTCTGCTATCGCTCTGGGCTTCAGTTCGCTCGGCACGCTCGTACCCGCCGTCACGGGTGCGCTCGCAAGCCTCGGTGAAGTGATCGGTGTTGAGGGTGTTTCGTTCGGCGTGCTGGGAACGGGCATTGAAGCGGTGGGCACAGCGGCGGCGACCGCCGCGCCTCTGCTGATCGCGATCACGGCTATCGCTCTCGAAGCGTGGCTCACCGGAGCGACCGGAGCTGCGGAGGATTTCGCCAAAACGTTTCAAACCGAGTGGCCCGGTCTCGTGGAACTTGTCCCGCAACTGGGGAAAGCCATTCAGGATCTTGAGCAAATAACGGCAACGACAACCAGCGATACTTCCGGTCAGTTTGCCGATCTGGGAACCGCTATATCCCTGGCAATGAGCGGCACGCAGGACGCCGTGAAGACGGCAACCAAAACGTGGCACGATTCTTTTTCGGGGTTTTGGGATTACATATTTCCCCAGTTCGCAACCTTCAAGGGTGCACTGAAGGAGATGGCAGAAGACCTGGTCGCGCTCGGCGGCGTTTACCCGGAAATGGCGCAAGCCGGTCAGAAGGCCCTCGACGGATTGAATGCGGCAAACGACAAAGCCGCCGCCGAACAGGCAAAGCTTGCGGCAGCGGCCCAGGGAACCTCGCAGGCCATCGCGGGCACCATTACCCCCGCACAATTGGCGGCGGCCGCCACCCAGGCCCACAGCATAGCGCTTGAGGCCGATAAGAGCGCTTTGGCGAATGCCCAGGCGGCACTGGTGCAAATAACGGCGGCATTTAACGCGCACAACGCCACCGCCGCGCAGGTACAGACCGCTCTCCACAATGTGACGACGGCACAGAACGCTCTCACAACTGCACTGGGGCCATCAAAGCAGGCTGTGGACGATCTTACAGCGGCGATGTTTCCGCTCGATAAACAAATCGCCACTGTCGATACGCGCGCCGTGGAGCAGGCGGCAGCCCTGGCATCTGCCACCGCCGCAGTGAACGCATGGGCTGCTGCGCACAATCTTGCCTCACCGCTGGTCACTTCCGACGCGAACGCCACGGCGGACTATTCGAGCGCGGTCACGGACGCCCACGGAAATCTGGTCCCGTTCGGTCAAAGCCTTTCCGACGTAAATACCACGGCGGGAAGTCTCGCACAGATATTCCCCGATCTGACGAACTATACCAGCAACTACGGGGCGGCGGCCTCGGGCGCGGTGACAGCCCAGCAGGGCCTGACCTCTACCGGCGACGAAGCCTCGCAGATGATGGCCGGCCTCGGGATGCTGATGGTCCAGGCCCAGAAGAATTACGATGATGCGAAGACAAAATATCTCGCTCTCTCTGCGAGCTGGGCACAGGGAAACGATGTCGGGGCCGCAGTCGATGTGGCGTACCGGAACATGCAGGCGGCGCTCCAGACGCTTACTCAGTTCACCCAGGCGTTCGACAGCGCGCAGAATCACCTGAACGGCACGCTTGACGGGTCCACCCAATCGCTGACCAGATTCCTCACTCAGGCCGGTCTGCTGAGCAACGGACTGGACGCGCTGGATTCGGACGCTCTCCAGCCAACAGATCTCGGGTTGCAGGCGATGAACGCGTACGCAATCAGCGTCGGCGCCTCTTTCTCGAATCTCACCGGGCAGACGGACACCTGGAACAAATCTCTCCAGCAGGCGGTAAAAACTATCGGCTCGGACATGGCGAGTGCCATCACCAGCATCATCGACGGCACCCAGTCATGGGGCGCCGCGATGGAGAAGCTGGGCGAGCAGATATTGGACATCTGCCTGAACGTCATCATCAAAAAGGCTCTCCAGCCGGTAGAGGATGCGATCTCGAAGCTGATTGCAGGAACGTCTTCGGCAAGCTCTTCCGTCGCTGCCGGTGGCGGTGGCGGATCTTCAGGCATTGGCGGAATGGTCTCGGGCGTTCTGGGCGCGGTTATGTCGGTCATCAGCGTCGTGGCCGAAGTCGTAACCGCTCTTGCCACGGTAGTGGACGCCGTTGAGCAGGCCCACGCGAACACACTGCTTACCCGCATCGAAGAAAATACCAGGTACACCTCGGGGGCGATCAGCGGCGGCGGCGAAGACGTTCTCTACCTACTCGGCGAAGCGGCGAACTTTCTTGGCAACCTGATCCCTCAGACCATCGCCGGCGCCGTGATGCTGCTGTCCGACATGGACGGCCCGATTCGCCTCTACCTGCCTGACATCTTCAACGAGCTGTCTCAGATCAACGCATCGGCCGCACACGCCGCCGCATCGCTCGTGGACATCGACGCGAAGATCGCGACCCTTGCCGCCACGATGATTCAGTTTCAGGTTGCGGTGGGCGGCGGCGGATCGACCGCCCCGGTCAGCGGCGCGCCGTCCGGAACGGTAACGGTCGCCAATCTCGCACCGCTTCAGACCGATCTCGACGCGATTTCTGTCAGCGATGCCACCATCTCGGCTAACACCACGCAAATTCTCAGCGCTATCGATCCGCTGCACAACGATCTGAGCGGCGGCTTCAACCTGACGCAGACGGCCATCAACAATCTTGGTTCGTCTTTCGGGGACATTTCGACGCCGCTTACCACTGCCGCGCTGATGCTGACCGACATTTATCCCGTCGTGATGCACATCGATCAGTCCCTTGACTCGATCGGCGATTCGATGGGCAAAAGCACCGGGTTGCTCGGAAGCATCATCACTAACCTGACCGGTCTCGGTTCCACGATCAGCGGTCTGCTCGGGGGAGTGGGTCAGGCCGTTGGAGGATTCCTCAGCTCGCTTTTTGGCAGCGGTGACAGCAAGGTTCTCGGTGAGATCGAAGAGAACACGCGCTATACTTCCGGCTCCCTGAATCAGCCCGGCGGCGTCATCTACCTGATGATGCAGGATCAGGCCGCTTTTCAGTGGCTCGTGACCAACAGCGGCGACTCCAACGGCTACCTTGACAGCATCGACAATAATATCAATCTGATCACCGGCTACGTCTCCCTCATGGCTGCATCGCCGGTTTTCCAAAGCGGTTCGCTGAACGCCAACGAGGATCCCCAGCTACAGGACATTTTGGAGGAGCTGGTAAATATCGAGACGACGCTCATGACCGGTGTTGTACTGACGGGCACAGCGGCCGGGGGGATCGATATCGATCCAACCCAGAACGGTGAGTTGCTTGCGCAGATCGCCTCGAACACGGCGCCCATCGCCGACATTGACACCATTCTTCGCGCGGCGGCGGCAAACGCATCGCTGAACCTGTCCGCCGGTTCACCGAGTTCGGCCACGACTGGCGGAACGGTTCCGACTTCCGGCGTTCCTTCCGGCAATACGATTGTGGACATCGTCTCTACCGGTGCGGTCGGTTCGGCAATGATCACGATGTCCCAGACTATGGTCTCGTGGGTCGATTCGCTGACCGCTCAGAATAACAACCTCTTCGGAGCGTTCTATCCGGCGGCTGAGATTGCGGATCAGATTCTGCCGCCAATGGCTGCAAACCTGAAGGCCATGGTGAGCGAGATGCAGGGCTTCCAGCTAACTATGTCGTACATCCCCGCCGGGTTGCAGTTCATAGCCGAAAACGTTCTCGAGACGAACCGGACGCTTATGGGGATCTCGGCACTGGTGGCGAAGATCGCAGGCGTTGCGACTGCTCCGGGCCCTCCACCGTCAGGCGCAGGCAGCGGGAATATCGGCAAGCAGACCGGTGACGGCGGCGCGAGCGGCGGCGGAACTTCGACCAGCGCAACGATGGCCGTGAACATTCAGATCAACGGTGCTAACAACCCGCGCGACACCGCAACGCAGATCGCCTCATACCTGCGCAGCATTTCTCCCGTGTTCACCGTTGGCTCGAAATGATCTCGCTCATTATCGACGAACCATCCGGCGGCCTGACGAACCAAACCGGCAGACTCTACGCCGGGGATTCGCAGACCACCTTCACTAATCAGCTCGGACAGCGCGGAACGGCAACGCTCGATTTCGAGATCGATCCCGATGACGACTACGAGCCAACGACCGGCGCGCCGGTTTTCATTTACGACCAGGAAGACAACCCGCCACTGACGCTCTTCGATTCGGCTCCGGGCATGTTCGACTCGACACCGGGAGTCTTCGACAGCTACGGCGGCGCGTCTCCGGTCTGCATGTTTGCGGGCACCATCGACACGCAAAAAAAGACGTGGTGGGGTAACGACGGCTATCGGCGCGTGCAGGTCGGCGTGGTTTCACTCGATCAGTGCTTCGATACGATCCTTTCCACGCCGCCGCGGTGCTACACGAACGAGACGGCCGGCGCGATTGTCGCGGACCTGCTCAACTACTTCGCCGGCGGTGTCCCCGTGGGCATCGGGCTGATTCAGGCCGGGGCAACCATCGACTCGTTCCAGGCTGATGCGATCTCGCTCAGCAGTGCATTCAACCAGCTTGCCCAGCTCGCCAGCGAAGAAGGGTTTATCTGGTACGTCAACCCACAGGATCAGAACCTGTACTTCACTTCCGGCAGCGAAGCTCCCGCGCCATTCGAACTGGTCGATGGCCAGATGCTGCTCGAAACCGAAGAGCTGGACGAAACCCGGCAGGACTTCAGGGATCGGCAACTGGTGCGCATCGAGCCATCGGGGGCCCAATCGTCGGTGGTGGCGATACAGAACACCGGGTCAGGGCTGCTCGGCCCGAATCTGGATCTGTACTGGCAACCGGCGGCGATCGGGAGCGCCGTCATTTCGCGCGATACCATTGCGCAGCTCGTGGTGACCTTCACCGCGCTCCCGAGTCCTGGCGACACGCTCACCGTCAATGATGGGCGTGTGTACACGTGGGTCTCGACTCTCGATAACACGATCCAGAATCAGATCCTCATCGGCGCGACACCGGCGCTGTGTGCGCAGAACCTCGCAGATGCCATCGACGCCGAACCCTTCACTGCGGGCGTGGGCTTCAGTCTGCCGACGCAGGAAAACGGCAACCTCACCGCGTGGTGGCAGGGCGTCATCGCAATTGGTCTCAGACCACTGGCGGGGCCGATCACCACGAAGACGGTCATCATCTACAACAAAGTCAAGGGAGCGGCCGGTAACGGGCTCTTTCTCACCACCACCAGCACGGCCTACACGCTTTCCAATTCCGGCGTTCTGAGCGGCGCCACAGGCACGGGAAGCAGCGATGCGACCCTACAGATCACCCAGGGCACGGTGACCGGCAGCGATGCGCCGGCAGGCCAGCTCGTGTGGGAACTGGGCTTCGTCGAAGTGGACATCCCGGCTGCGCTGCTGTCCGGTCAAATGCTGTACGTCGTCTACCGCAGATATGGCGCGGACACGGTTGCGGTGGAGAACACGACGCTGGTAAACGAGCGGGCAGCGATTGAGCACGGCACGGGAAAATACCAGCTTCTCATCGACCAGTCGTCGGCCATCGCCGACTGGCAGGACGGATACAATCTCGCGCTCGCCAATCTGAACGCGTGGGACACCATACCCGACACTTTCAGCTTTCAGACGGATTCGCCCGGTCAGGCCGGCCTGCTCACTCCGGGCATGAACATCGAAATCGGCATCACCAAACCGACCGGGATCGCCGCGCTGGTCTCGGGAACGTGGCTCGTTCGTGAAGTCGATGCAGTTCTCATCGCCGGTTATGCCGATGGAGTCTCGGGCCACTTCCGCTACACAATCACGGTCATCAACACCACGTCGATTGTGAACTACATCTCGTTCTGGACGCAGCTCGCATCGGGTTCCGGCAGTTCCGCGGCGGGCGGTTCGGCGGGATCGAGCGAAGCCGGTTCGACCGGGCCGGTGCTTCTCAGCGGCATGCAGAGCGTGGCTCCGGGCTCGGCCGGTATCGTGCAACATGGCGGGGCCTACGGAGACGGCACTGTCACGACCGGGCAGGCTCCTGGGCCTAACATGATGGTGATCGTTCTTTCGGTTGGCAGAAGCCAGAGCCACATCGTGAGCGCGACGGGGGTGACGATTGGCGACGATACCGGCACTGAGTACACCATCGTCCCGGTGAACGGGACCGGGATCAACCCGCCGTCACCGTCCGACTACTGGGCGGCGATGGCCATCGCTTATGGCTTCCCAAGCTCGAAGACGCCAATCACGCTCAGCGGCTCGTTCGTGTTCAGCGACGGCTCAACGCCGAACCTCTCAATCGCTTACGTCGAAGTGTCCGGTGCGGTGGGACTGGACACCTATATCTCGACCGACTACGGCCAGGACTCGGCCACGCTCGACACATCGATACCAGACGTCATCATCGCGGCGTATGCGGTTGCGGAGGATTTCGGCACTCCGACCTGCCCGGCGCAAACGCCTTTAACCGCACTCGACACTGTGAGCGCCTCGGACACCGGCGTGCTGGCGACGGCTTACGATATCCTCGGTGGCAGCGCGAGCAACCTGTACCACTTCCTCAGCTCATCGGCGCGGGGAAGCCTGATTGTGCTGGCGTTGCAGATCGCCAGCGGCTCGTTCAATCCGGGGCAGGATGGCGATTTCTACATGGACCTGGCGAGGAACCGGCTGTACGGGCCGCGTGCAGCGGGCGTGTGGCCGGTGAAGAGCTGGCCTTTCGGAGTGCCGGATTAGGAGAAAAGCATGAGCTTACCGAGCGTACCCAATTCGACGTTTCCGACGTTTCGCAGCAATCTCAACAATTCGCTCGCGGAAGGTCAGAACGTCAGCAACTTTTCGGAAAATGAGACGCCTTCCGGCACAATCAACGGCGTTTACTCTCCCGTCTCCGGTAATACCGTGTTCACGCTGCTGAACACTCCTGTCGCTTCACCGGGCGGCTCGGGGAAGTCGTCATTGCGGCTGTTTAAAAACGGGTTGCGCATGCAGGAAGGGCTTGCTTCGCCGGTGACCGGAGACTACTCGATTTCCGGTGATACGATCACCTTCACATGGCCGCCGCTTGTCGGAGACATCCTTGTTGCGGACTACAGATTCTAGGAGGACTTCATGAAGCTCGCGCTCTCGCTTCTCTTTTCGGCTTCGCTCTTCGCCCAGACGCAGGTACCGTGGCTGAACATCCGCGCGGCTGATCGCAGGGGCACCATCCACGCTTCGCAGGTTTCGACCGGCACGGCACAGACGCATCCGGCTTCGGCTTCCGTGGGCGACATGTACTTCGTCAACAACGGCGCGAGCACCAGCGATTGCACGACGGGCGGCGGAACGAATCATAACGTTTGCATCTGGAACGGCTCATCGTGGCAGACCATGGGCGGCGGCGGACCGGCGACGGCGATTCAGACGTACACCGTGGCCACGCTGCCACCGGGGACTGTGGGCGCCATCGCGGAAGTAACGGACGGCGCATCGAGCACGGACTGCTCGACGGGCGGCGTATCCACCGATGTGATCTGTGCATACATCAACGGATCGTGGACCGCTCTTGGCACGGCTTCCGTGACGCTCTACTACCAGACCGTGCAGATCACGGGTTCGAGCAAAACCCAGCGCGCGAAACTGAACTTTCTCAGCGGTACCGGGATCACGGTAACGGCGGCGGACAATTCCGGCGCCGGATCAACCGACGTCACGGTTAGCGCAACAGGCGGGGCTGGTGGCTACACGCCGTTCGCGAACTTCACTGCTCCGGTGAACACCGGATGGAGTTGGCTGAACCAGGGATCGAACACAGTCACTTTCAACAGCCCAATCATGTTTCTCACCGTCACCGGCACGGGCGGCGACAACTGGCGGCTCTACTATCAATCTCTTCCCAGCGCGCCATGGACGGTCATCGGGGCCATTGTTCCACAACCGGGCGTCGGCGGCACGGAAAGCGGAGGAGCGACGTTCACGGTAAGTGTCGTCACCCTGACAGACGGAACGAAGGTTAAGAGCTTCGACTTCCAGCGACAGGGCAGCTCGATGTCAACCGTCGATATCCTGAACTACAATTCGGTGACCAGCTACAACGGAACGGTTCACAGTGGCAACACGGAACCGGCTCCTGTGATGTGGTTTCGGATCTCCGACGATTCGACGAACTGGAAGTATTACTACTCGCTGGACCCAACCAACATAGGATGGACGCTGTTCTACACTGAGACGCGCAACAGCTTTCTAACGGCCACAGGCGTGGGTTTTGGGATCAACATGTACCAGGGTGGCCTGAACGGGGTGACTATCAACACCGATCCGCTGGTCTCGTGGACAATTACCACGCCGTAAACGGAAACTCCCGTATTGCGCCGAACAAACTGAAGGTGTAGAATCGGCGGCGAGGTGCGCATGCAGGTATACCTTGGAGCAATTGCTTCGATTCTGGCCAACCCCGATATCTCAACGCTGACATCGGGGCCATGGGACCCAACCAAACTCGCAAAGCAGTGGGTGAGCGCGCAGGCGAAGGCGCTCGCAGCGGCTGGCGCGGGCTCAACCATGATGACGTTCTCTTACTGGCCCGGCTCGCTTGGCGGGGCCTCACAACTAACAACCCTTCCCATGTTTCAGATGACGGCGGAAGATGCCGCCACGTACAACTTTCCGGTGAAGCTCGCACAGATCGGCAACCAGGACTTTCCCGCCGATGCCAACGGCGTGCCCATTGAGGGATCGACGGCGATCAATCTCGCTCAGACGCCGCTTACTCCGCTCACACCGGCTCAGTTCATCGCTCCGTACAGCGTCTTCGCGATTCCATCGGTGTACGAAAACGCAGCCGTGACGGATTCCAACCAACTCCCGGCTTCCGGCATTCCGAGCGCAGCGAACTACCAGTTCATCATGGATGCGCTTCAGGCTCTTCTGACAAAGGCCGGTGCTACCGTGGCCATGCTCGCGCTGTGCTTCCTGATCCTCACGGGATGCGCAGCGACCACCACCGGGGGCACGTCTGCAAAGCCAGCGCAGGCTCCGCAACTCACCGTAGAGCAGTACGTGCAGGTTGCGGCGGCGACCGACAACGCGGCGGCTCACGAGCTGCTGGCGGTGTGCACCACGGCTCCCGGCGCGAGCGCTCCGATCCTCGATTCGGCAACGTGCGGCACGGTGAAAAACTATCTCACCGTGGTCGAGGGCGTGCTCCAGCAAATCTCTGCCGAAGCAGCTTCGTCCACCGACACGTGGGCGCAAATGAAAGTGAAGATCGCGAGCCTGATCGCGACGGCAACCATTAACGCAACCGTGAGCAACGCGAGTCTGAAGAGCGAGATTTCAAGCCTTCAGGCGACGTTGACACAGATACTGGCGGTGCAGTGATGGCAGCCGTCCTGGCGGTTGGTGTCCTGCAAGCCGTGGATGCGGCAATCCCGGGCGTGCTGGCGCTGTGGAACGCGATCACCCAGCTACACCAGAAGAATCCCGGCCTCACTTCCGCGCAGGTAGTGACGCTGGCGCAAACGATGAGCCAGCAGATCGGCACGCTCGACGCCGACACTCTGGCGACTCTGGCGCAGATACCCAGCGCACCGGCGCCGGCCGCGCCCGCTACGGCGGTGAAGACATGAGGCGGCTTCTCATCGCTTTCGCTCTGCTGGCGCTCTCCATCGGCGGGGCGAGCGCTCAGA
>Ga0181526_10004181_pt1 | contig 11383 bp, 10 predicted proteins | sample PEATcosm2014_Bin_35_FD_119750 | JGI IMG/M metagenome (GOLD analysis project Ga0181526, IMG submission 119750) | Peatland microbial communities from MTU Mesocosm Facility, Houghton, MI, USA - PEATcosm2014_Bin06_30_metaG | ecosystem: Environmental > Terrestrial > Soil > Wetlands > Peat | place...
TCTGCAGCGCCAAGATGGCAAACAGCAACAGCACCACGACCCGCGCCAGGCGCGTGAGGAGCTGGCGCACCGGCGGCTCCAGCTCCCAGCGGGCGAGCCCGCGAGCGGCGGCCCGCGCCACCCAGCCCGCCACGAAAGCCCCCGCAACCAAGATGAGGACCGCCACCAGCAGCTTCGGTCCGAAGCGTATCGCCAGGTCGATCAGCGTGCCTTTGGCCTGTCCCAGTGTGTCGGCTTCGTGGTTCATTGTTTGGTTCTCGGCGCGCGGCGGGATTCCAACCAGAGTTTCAACCACTTCGGCACCGTCGTCAAAATGACGCGAGCAACTTGTAGCGCCAGCCGGGAATGACGGGAGCGTTCCCACCGCCGGCGCACGCAACGAGTCGAAGCGCTCGTGGTCACCGCCAGGGTTTGGCCACGCTGTTATTTTGCCGCGGGCGCCCCCACGGCCGCCTGCCGTCGCGCATGTTGGGCGGCGAGGTTCAAATAGCCGACCAGGTCGGGGTGCGCATCGCTCGCAATGTCCCGCGGCGGCAGCCGCTGCAAGGTTTCGGCGAGTCGGGTGGGCGTCCCCAGGTCGCTCCAGCCGCAGCGGGGGACGGACACGACGCGCAACCTCGATTCGGCGCCCTCGAGCACATGTCTCGAGAAATCGATGTCGCAGAGTCCTTGGTAGAGCGCGGTCATCGCCGCCGGATCGTCCGGCGTGCCCTGATCCTGCGCGATGGCAGCCCGCATGGATTTGACGAGCTCCGGACGGCGGGATTGGAACAGCTCGAGCAGCGCCGTTCCCCGCGCCGCCAGGATGAACGCATTCCATAGGGCGCCGTGGTGGATCAGTTTTTGGGCCACCACCGCGCGCGGTTTTTCGACGAACCGGGATACGGCGAGCAGGCGGGGGGCAACCTTGTCGCCGGGCACGATATAACCCAAGTCCGGGTCCGGGCGATCGGGGGAAATGCCGAGCAGCAGAATCACCCCACTGCGGGCGTACGCATAGCGGACCGCCCCGCGTAGCGCCCGGGCGAGAACGTGTTCGTCCTCGATATGGTGATCCGAAGGCAGCAACACGACATGCGCCTCGGGGTCGCGCCGCAAAATGTGCAGCAGCGGCAGCAGAATGCCATGCGCCGTTCCCCGATTTCGGGGCTGCACGATGACGTTGGGCGAGGGGCGGGACCCCAGCGCCGGGCCCCACCACCGTCGGTGTTGTTCAGCGACGATGGTGCAGATGCGCCGTGGGTGGGTAATCGCCTCGGCCCGGCGCAAGGCATCGCGCAGCAGCGACTCGCCGCCGCGCAGTGAACAAAACTGCTTCGGCACCGCTACGCCGAATTCATTCGTCGTCAGGCCGTGGAGCCGGCGGCCATCGCCTGCCGCCAATACAATCGCCCAAGTGTTCCCAGATGCGTTCATCGTCTGCCACTCCTTGATCGTGATGTGCGTGGCCGCTGCGCATGCTGTGTTCGAGATTCCAGTTGTCCCGATGGATTTGTAGGGTGTTCACTGATTCTGCGGCCCGGAATGTTATGTAAGACTAACGTTGTAATGCGACTCGTTCCGCTGTCTACTTCACATTTCACATAAGCTCTCGCCATGATCAGCGCGTTCTTGAAGGGGAAACTATGACCAATTCGATCCGTTCTGCCTGCAATCCGCTGCCTGCATTGATGTGCGCCCTGCTGCTGCACGCGGCAGGTGCGCAGGCGGCGCCGGGCCCGGGGGTAGTACTGCCGGCGCTGACCGAATCGCCGAGCGGCGAGCACCACGTGGGCAAGGTCATCTGGGCCGATCTCGTGACCCCTGATTTGGAGGGCGCGAAGCGCTTCTACGGGGGATTGTTCGGCTGGACCTTCCGCGACGTGCCGGGCGATTCACATTATGTCCTGGCGCTGCTCGGCGGCGAACCGCTTGCCGGGCTGTTCCAAAAGTCCCTGCCGTCGGGTCAGGTCCGGCAGCCGGCGTGGTTGACCTTTCTCGCCGTACGCGATGTCGATGCCGTGAAGCTGGCAGCACTTCAGCACGGCGGCAAGGTGCTTTCCGAACCGCGGGATTATCCGCAGCGGGGGCGTCAGGCGGTGTTTTCCGACCCCGACGGGGCGACCTTTGCGGTCCTCGCCACCAACAATGACGATCCGCCGGACACTCTGGCGCCGGCCGGGGATTGGATCTGGAGTTCGCTGCTCGTGACCGACCCGAAGCAGGAACTCGACTTCTACAAGACCCTGTTCGGCTATGAAGTGTTCGATCTGGCGGGCGAGGGCGATGCGCGACATTACATCCTGGCGGGCGACGAATACGCCCGGGCCGGGCTCCATACCCTGCCGAGCGATGCCAAGCGCCGCCACCCTCATTGGCTCAATTTCGTGCGCGTGACGGATGCCGCCGACACGGTGACGAAAGCGGTCTCCTTGGGTGGACGGGTGCTGGTCGAGCCGCGCATTGACCGCCACGGCGGCCGATTGGCAGTGCTCGCCGATCCGAGCGGAGCGCCGTTCGGCGTGATGGAATGGTCCGATGCCGATACCAAGCAGGAGCCGCAATGAGCCGCGCATCCCGGATTTTAGGAATCGTTGCACTCTCCCTGCTCGCTCTGGCGGGCCTCGGCGCGCTCACCGCGTGCGTCGTGGGTGGCTACGATGGCGGCGAGGTCGGCTACGTAGGCGGCGTCTACGAGCCTTTCGGCTACGAATACGGCGGCTGGGCACCCGGCTATCGCGTTGGGCCACCTCGCGGCGGGGACCGGGGCGGCTTCCATGGTGCGCCAGGCCGTGGCGGGGGCCGAGCCGCGCCCTCGATCCCAAGCGGGGCGCGCGGCGGCGGCGGACATGGCGGCGGCGGGCATGGGCACTGAGGAGCGTATCCCGCTGCTGCTGCTGTCCGGCTTGCTCTCCGATGAGACGGTCTGGGCGGATGCGGCGCAGCGTCTGTCTGCGACGACCGCCGTTCAGATCGTCTGTTTTCCCTCGCTTTCATCCATCGGCGCCATGGCCGAACATGCCCTGCGAGGTGCGCCTGCGCAATTCGCACTGGCCGGTCATTCCATGGGCGGCCGGGTCGCGCTCGAAGTATGGCGCCGCTGGCCGCAACGGATCACCGGACTTGCGCTGTGCAACAGCGGCGTGCATCCGTGCCAAAGCCAAGAACCCGCGAGCCGCGGCCGCCTGGTCCGGCTCGCGCGCGAGCACGGCATGTCGGCGCTCGCCGCCGAATGGTTGCCGCCGCTGATGGGTTCATCGTTGCTACGCCGGCAACAGGTCATGCCTCGCCTGGTTGCGATGGTTGAACGTCAGACGGTCGATAGTTTTGCCGCGCAGAACGACGCGCTTCTGAACCGGCCGGATGCGCGGCCGGTATTGCCGACCGTTCGCGTGCCGGCGCTCGTGCTCTGCGGTTCCGCCGACGCTTGGGCACCGGTTTCCCAGCACGAGGACATGCAGCGTGCCATCCCCGATTCGACGCTGATCACGCTCGAGGACTGCGGCCACATGGCGCCGATCGAACAGCCCGACGCGGTCGCGGATGCGCTGCGCCGCTGGTTGGCGCGCACGTGAAGGCGTCCGGCCGTTGAAGGCGCTGCCGGATGCGGGCGCGATCGCGTCGCAATAGGTGCAATCGTTGTATTTCAGTGCCCGCGTCGGCCGATGTGCCGGCCGCGCCCGTCACGCCGCGGATCCAACGGCCCTTTATTGCGTGATTCTTGCCGGTGTCTTTGAGCTGCGTTTGGCGCTGCTCTCGCGGACGATGAGGCCGGTCGGCAGCATTTCCGACTCCGGGCTCCTGCCCTCGATGATCGCGAACAGCGCAGCGACGAGCGCCGCCGCGCCCCTGGCGATCGGTTGGCAAATCGTCGTCAACGCGGGCTGTACGTACTGCGCGAGCTCGATGTCATCGTACCCCACGACGGCCACATCCTCGGGAACGCGCAAGCCGTGCTCGCGCAAGGTGCCGATGGTGCGCATCGCGAGCAGGTCGCTGCTGGCGAAAATGGCGTCGAAAGAGATTTTTTGAGCGAGCAGCGCCTCGACCGCCGCGCGCGCGCTGCCTTCCGCAAAGGCCGCCGGAAGAACCAGGCGCGGATCCAAGCCGAATCCGTGACGATCCAGGGCGCGCCGGTACCCCTCGTAGCGCTGGCCCACTTCGGGCAGCTGCGGATCGCCAAAAAATGCGATCTGACGCCGGCCCGTGGCGATCAAGTGCTCGGTTGCGAGCACGCCGCCCGCGATGTTGTCGCTGCCGATGGTGCAATAGATCTGTTGGGGCAGCCGCGCCCCCCAGACGACGATCGGGACGCGCCGCGCGGCGAGTTCATTGAGTTGATCGTGGTGATGCCACTGGCCGATCAGAATCACCCCGATGGCCCGGCCGGATGCCTCCAGATCAGCCGCCAAATCGAGCCGCTCGGCATCGACGCGCGACAGCAGCATGTCGTATCCACGGTCGGTGAGCGCGTCGGCGAGACTGCCGAGCATGCTGACGAAGAAGGGATCCGAGATGTGCTGGCGGGTGGTGACGTCATAGGGCACGACCACCGCGACGGTCCGGTTGCGCTGCAGGCGCAAATTTCGCGCCCCGACGTTGATCTGGTACTTCAGCGAACGGGCGAGTTCCTCGATTCTGGCCCGGGTGGCGTCGTTCACCAGGGGACTGTGATTCAACGCGCGCGAAACCGTTGCGGTCGAGACCCCCGCCAAGCGTGCAATGTCCTCCATCTGCAGTTTGCGATCGGTTCCCTTGGCCTCCCGAGTGCTCGATTTTTTGCTGGGCGGCCGGCGGCGGCGCGCAGTCATTGGGCGGCCACTTCCACGCGCGCGTCGTTGTAGCACGCGCCGTCGGCAAGGTCTGCCTTGTGTGTGGGCGCCAAGGCCGACACGGTCTGCCCGTTCGGACTCGTCCGAAGCCATGCGCCTTTCTCCGAGCTGACGACTCCGGGCCGCACCGCAGCGGTGATGCGCAGCGGCAAGAACACCTGCCCCAACTCGTTCCAGACTTTCACCACGGCGCCATCGGCGAGCATGCGTGCAGCGGCGTCTGCAGGGTTCATGTCCAGCACCGGCGCGGCGTCGTTCGCCGCGAGACCGCCGAATGTGGAAGTAATGCGCTTGTCGGAGGCAGGCGTGATCAGCGTCAGCGGATAGGCAGAGGCGAGCGGACGGTACCCCGGCAGGGCGGCGCCGTAGCGCGCACCGAGCGTCGCAGATTCCAGCTCGATCCGCCCGCTCGGCGTTCGCGGCGATACGTTCTGGAAGAGCACCGGCTCTTGGCCGGCATACTCCATCCGGATCGCCCGATCGATCGGCACCTGGCTGGCGCGCAGTCCCTGCATCCGCGGATCATCCGGGTTCAGCGCAGCGTCCATCAGGTCGGCGTCGCTTTCCAAGAACGCCGGCTCCGTAAAGCCGAACTTGACGGCAAGCCGGCGAAAAATCTCGGTATTCGGCAGGCTCTCACCGACCGGCGGAATCACCGGCTCGGCGCGCTGCAGGTACTGCTGCCCGTACGCCGCGTAGAGATCCGCATGCTCGAAGTGCGTGCAGGCGGGCAAAATGACATCCGCGAACGCCATGCTGTCGGTCATGGCCACCTCGATGCCGACCATGAACAGATCCTCGCGCGCTAACCCCTGCCTCAAGCGATTCTGGTCGGGATGCACGATCAGCGGATTGTGGTTGTAGACGATGAGCGCCTTGAGCGGCGGATCCAGGCCCACATCGAGCAGCAGTTTGCCGACGTCGATGATGTTGATCGTGCGCGTCTGCGCCGGCACGAAGTCGGGGCGGGTCAATCTGTCGGGCGTTTTCGGAAAGGCGTGGCCGGCGCCGCCTACCAACCCCCCGCCGGGAACTCCGAATTTGCCGGCGAGCGCCGGAAGTGCGGCAATGGCGCGCAGCCCCGAGCCGCCGTTGCGGTTGCGTTCGAGTCCATTGCCCCAGGCGATGACCGCGGGCGTCGCATCGCAATACCACTGCGCCAAGGTGCGGATGTCGTCGAGGCCAACATCGCAAATATCCGCGGCGCGCTCCGGAGGATAGGCGCGCGCGGCTTCCATGTACGCATCGAACCCAAGCACGTGCCGTTCGATGAACGCGTGATCGAGGCCGCCGATGCGCTCCAACTCCACTGCAACAGCCATGGCCAGCACTACATCCGTGCCGGGCCGCACAGGCAGGTGCAAATTCGCCTGCTCAGCCGCTTTGACGCGTCTTGGGTCGATCACGATCAGTTTCGCGCCATTGCGCTTGGCGGCATTGATCTGCCGCATGAGGTGAAGATTGCAGCTCGTGGCATTGTTGCCCCAGACGATGATGAGCTTTGCGAGGCCGACCTGCTGCAGCGGAGTGCCGGGAATTGCACCGAAGGTCCCGGCGTACGCGGCGCTGCGGATGCCGCCGCACAGCGGGCTGCGGTGGAGCAGCGTGGCGCCGATCCGATGAAAGAAGCGCAGCGACATGGAATCGCCCGCCAGCATCCCGTGCGGGCCGGCATAGTTGAGCGGCAGCAGCGCCTGCGGGCCATAGCGATCAATGATGCCGCCGACGCGACGGTGAATCGTGTCGAGCGCCTCATCCCAGGTGATTCGCTCGAACCTGCCGGTGCCCTTGGGGCCGGCGCGCTTCAGAGGATGACGCAGGCGATTCGGACCGTGGACGAATTCGGGATAGTAGTGGGCCACTTTGGCGCAGACGGCGCCGTGGGTAATGGGATTGACCTTCGAACCCCGCACGGCGATGAGCTGATCGTCTGCGACCGTCACCGAGAGACTGCAAGTGTCCGGACAATCGAGCGGGCAGACGCTGAGTTTATCCTGCTGCATGTTGATCGGGTCACTCCATCGCGACCCTGCGGCGACCGGGCGACGAGCGCGGTCGCCCGGTCGCACGCGCCGCGCGCGTCGCAGGCTCGCGGGCTAGTTGAAGAACTGCTCCGATACGACTTTCCCGTCCTTGACCTCGTAGGCGCAGAGTTCTTCGAGCTTCATGCGTCCGCGTCCCTTCATCGTGACATCCAACGTGAGCGTGAAGGCGATCGCGTTGCCGGCGACCAGCGGCGCGGACGCGGCGCAACCGTGCACCTGCTCCACCATCGACTGGAACTTGTGGCCCTTCTCGATGATTGCATGCAGTCCCTTGGTTTCTTTGGGAAACTCGGGCGTTCCGTAAGGTTCGATGCTGACCGCATCCTCGGCGAACAGCTCCTTCTGCGCGGCCTCGAATTGGCCTTGGCGGCAAAGCTCCGCGAGGCGTGTGGCGATTTCCTGGGTGACCATAACAATGCTCCTTTGTTGTGGAATGGGTGACAGAGGCATGATCTGCGCGTGAGCGTCGGCGCCCTTTTTTACACCAAGCCGCGGCAGATTGCGATAGTCCGCGGATGTGCGGTCGCGCTCCCGGGGCTCCCCGACTTTCGACCAATCGTTTCCAAGGTCACGAGGTAGTCGCGATTTAACGTATTGCAATCCGCACAATTGCGTAGCGAGGTCACCATCGCGCGGCATGCAGGCCTCGCCCGCCAATTGGCACAATCCGCCGGTCGAGCAGTTACACTTGGTCTTCCGCAAGAGGCTCTACGTTACTCCTGGTGGGTGCAGGCTCCTGCCAAGCGCCGTGTGCAAAGGTTGACCATTTGGTTGCGAACGAATTCCGGCAATGGCTTGCGCTCGTGATCACGGCGGCACTCTGCTGGCCTCCCGTTGCCGTTCACGCGAGCTGCTTTTCCGACGTACAGGGAGGGGACGCCCCCTACGCGGACCAGATGGAGCGTGATCCGAAAGGAGCGATCGCGCTGATCAAGGCGGAGCTTTCCGGAAAAGCCGTAACGTCCGGTGCCGGAGCAGGGGCCGCCAGGGCCCGGCTCTATGCCATGCTGGTGGATGCCTATCAAAATGCGGGAGATATTGCCGCCGCGCGCGCGGCGGCGGCACTCGGACTGGAATCACTGACGACGGCGGACGCGGACGACAGCGGTCTGCGGCGCCGATTGCAGCTGACAGGGATCAAGCTGCTCGAGCAGCAGGGGCAGATAGATCGGGCGGCGACCGAATATGAGCAGGCTTCGGCGAGCGTGCGCGCCAATGCGCCGGACTTCGTGTGCGTGCTGGGTGATCGAGGATACCTGCGCTATCTCGTCGGCAGACCCGTCGACGCAGCGGTGGATGCGATCAATGCTTATCGACTCGCGAGAGATCAAGGCCACCACGAGATTCAACTGGCTGCCGGTCAATTGCTCGCGCGGCTGTACTCTCAATACGGGGTGTACGACGACGCCCTGGCGCTCGCGGACGAAGCGGTCGCGTTCTATGCTCACTCACCGAAGCAAGCGCTCCTATCCGACGCCTATCTCTTCCGCGGCGACGTGCTCTTCAGCCTTGGGAAGCCCGAGGCCGCGGATGCTGATTTCCTCAAGTCGCGCGCATTGCTGCAATCCATTGACGACCCCGTCGCACTGTCGTTCACGCAGCAACGATTGTGCAAGGTGGCGGCCGAAATGGTGGCTCACCGCGCAGATGCGCCTACGGTCTGCCACGCCGCGTACGAAATTGCCGAAGCCGTCAAGAACCCCGTGAGCGTGAAGATTGCACTTGCCGAGCTCGGGCGGATTGAATTTGCGAAGGGGCATGCCCGGGGGGCCATTCTGCTGTGGGATCGGGTACTCGCAAACGACGGGATCGACATCCCCAAGGATTTGCGGGCGGAGGTTTATGGCCTCAGGGGGCGGGCGCGAGCCCAAGTCGCAGATGCGGTTGGCGCTTTACGCGATACGGACATCTATGTCGAATCGCTGCAAGAGGACCGAAAAACCCGAAGCGCGGGCCAAGTGGCCTTGCTGAACGCCAAGTTCACCATCGCTCTCAAAGACGAGGAAATTGCCAGGGTCCGCGCTGAGGCCAGTGCCACCGAGTTGGTTACCTCCCAGCGTGCGTTTATCCGCAACCTCGTTGCGGCCACTGCCTCGGCAACCATCGCGATCGGGGCTGGATTGTTTGGCGCGTGGTTGTGGCATCGGCGCAAACTCGCGTTGGATGCGCGCAACGCGGCCGAAGAACGGCTTGCCGCGATCGGGCGTCTGACCGGCGGCGTCGCGCATGACTTCAACAACCTCGTGAACGTCCTGCAGCAGGCAATTGGGTTATTGGCGCGGCGGGAAACGGTTGCCCGCGACGCGGGCGCCGTAGACTTGATCCAACAGGCGCGCCGCGCGAGCGAGCTGTGCGCCGACATTACCTCGCAGCTACTCAGCGTTTCCCGACAGCAAAATCTGAAGCCGGAGGCGGTTGAAATGGAAGGCTATCTACGTGACGTGCTGCCGCTGCTCGAGCGCGCCGCCGGGCCCACAATCAAAGTGGTGGTTGAGGTTCGAGAGCCAAAACCCGTGGCTTGGGTTGATCGGCGGCAGCTCACGGCCGCTCTTCTGAACCTTGCGACCAATGCACGTGATGCGATGGGCGACGCAGGTGTGCTCGCCGTTCGTGCCTCCGCGCAAGCGAACCGGCGCACTCGGATTGACGTCGTTGACGAGGGGTGCGGCATGACGCCGGAGGTGCTGGCGCGTGCGGTCGAGCCGTTCTATTCGACGAAAGCGGTCGGTAAGGGATCGGGGCTGGGCCTCAGCATGGTGCAAGGCTTCGCGGCCCAATCGGGTGGATCCTTGGAGATTGCGAGTGCGCCGAATCAGGGAACCACCGTATCGCTTTGGCTGCCGGCCGAGGGCGCTTCCACATGAGCGTAGCGCCACCCACAGTGTTGATTCACGTTCTTCTGATCGAGGATCATTACCTTCTGCGACCCATCCTCGAGCGGACCCTCGCTTCCGCCGGGTATCGGGTGACGGTCGCTGAGTCGAGCGATCAAGCCGTTTCGCTGATCGAAGGGGGAATCAGGCCTGACATCCTCTTGAGCGACGTCCGCATGACCGGCCGCATGAACGGTTTGGATTTCGCCCGGTTGACACGGCAGCGGTATCCGTCCACCGCGATCCTGCTACAGACGGGATACGCGGACGCCGACACCGGGGACTTCCGGGTACTGCGCAAGCCGTACGATCCGGACATGCTCCTAAGTGCAATCGCAGAATTGCTTGCGTGCCGCACCAACGACTTGCCCGCGCGCTAAGTCGCGGCGCTCACCACGTGCCCACCCTCATTGCCGGACGATCCGCGATCGATTGAGAAGAATCGGGCGCGAATCTCAGCGGGTCCCCAATCATACCTGCGCGTAAAACCCAGGCCGGCGAGCGTTGCCAGGAGCTGCGCGGTGTCGAAATAGCTCTGGAACGGCTCGCCGACGCTGGCGACGCGGGCCGCGAGAGCGGCGCGATCCGCGGCACGCTGCGCCGTCGCCGCTGCGGACAGCGGATTACAGTAATCGAACACGACCTCGGCGCCCGCCGACAGATCGGCGATGTAGCGGAGCGTTTTCAGGATCCACGGTTCCGTCAGGTACGGCACGACGCCGAGCCATGTGAAGAACGTGCGCCGATTCGGATCGAGGCCCGCAAGTTCGAGCGTGGCCCCCAGCGTCGCGCGCTCGAAGTCCAGCGGCGCCAAGATCAGCGCCGGCGGCAGTGTAATGCCGGCATCGGCGAGGCACTTGCGTTTCCAGGCTTGGGTGGCCGGATGATCGACTTCGAAGATACGCAGATCGGCAATGCCCGTGCTGCGGTAGGCATAGGTGTCGAGGCCCGCGCCGAGCACCACCACCTGGCGGACCCCGTGGTGCAAGGCCACGGCCAGCGCGTCTTCGGCAATTCGGCTCCTGACGGCAATGAACAGGCGCAGCTTGCGGGTTGACGCATTACCCGAGCTCCCGCGGATGGCCTCTTCGGCCTCTGCGCCGAGGATGCGCACGGCCAGCGGATCGGAAAAAATGCTTCCTCGCTCAAGCACCTGGTGCGCCGCGCGGTGAGCGGCGGCGGCCAACGCGGTGCGGCTCTGCGTGTTTCTCATGGCGGTCTCCAAAGCGGGGTGGCGAGGGTGGCCAGTTCGCTCGCAGCCGACACAAACAAAACCGAAATGTTATCGAAGCTTAATACTAGTGAAACCGTCATGAGACTGCAAAGTGCGACCGTCTATCCGCGCGACGATTGGAAAGAGCGAACTGCGCAGCATGCTGTGATGAGCGACCGTCTCGGCAGTCATCACGTTGTATTTCCGTCACCATACTCAGGGGATATTCGGGATGAAAAAGCGAATTTTAACGACGGCAGCTCCTGCCGCCCTCGCGGCCGGAATGTTCGCCGCGTTGCCGGCAACTGCTCAAAATGCACTCGGCAATTACGCTGGCAGCCTCATCGTCAGCTCGAGCACTTATGCCGACCCGGTATTCGGCGCGGGAGCGCCGCTTCCGTACAATTCGACAGGGTATCCAAGCACCACGTCGACCTTGAA
>Ga0181526_10004183_pt1 | contig 11380 bp, 12 predicted proteins | sample PEATcosm2014_Bin_35_FD_119750 | JGI IMG/M metagenome (GOLD analysis project Ga0181526, IMG submission 119750) | Peatland microbial communities from MTU Mesocosm Facility, Houghton, MI, USA - PEATcosm2014_Bin06_30_metaG | ecosystem: Environmental > Terrestrial > Soil > Wetlands > Peat | place...
CCTTGGCGGCCGGTACGACCCTTTGGCTGCTCGCAAACGATTGCCTCGGTCGGCCCGATTGGCTCAAGATACGGCGGGCATTGAGTTTTCCCGCATCCATGTCCCCTGAACCATATTCCCCATCGGCGGGCGAACCGGGTAAGGTTGGGGAGGCCATAGCCCGGTCGAAGTCCGCGGATTATGACGGGCACACAGAGTTCGAGCGGCTGACCCCGGCCGAGCGGCTCGCCTGGCTCGAATCCGCGGTTCGGTTCATTTCATCGTCTCGCCCCCGTAACTCCGAGATGAAGGGCACCCCGGCCAAGGAGCGATAAGATCCGGCGGCGGGGCCGCCTCTCCCACCAGCCTCAGTGCGCCGGTGCGGGAGCAGCCGGAGCCGCCGGAGCCAGGGGCTCCATGACGCCGTTTCGCTCGTCGTTCAGGACCGACCGGTCGAGCCCGTCGAGGACGAGGACATTCTGGAGCGAGGAGACGAAGTACTTGTCGCTCCACTGCCAGACGATCGCGCCCTGCGGGTCGAACTCGATGAGCTGGGCCCCGGCGCCGCCGTGGCCGGGGCCGTGCCCCTGCCAGTTGCCGACGACCACGTCCCCGTTCGGCAGCAGCTGGAACATCGCGTAGAAGTAGGGGTGGATCCCCGCCGGCACCTGGTCCGCCGCGCCGAACCTGCGGACGACGCCCCCCGAGGCGTCGACCTCGACCATGAAGGCCGTGCCCCCTTCGGGAATGGCGGAGCTGACCCTGGCCTGGGGCTTGGAGGTGCCGTAGCCCGACGACATCAGCGTGTCGCCGTTGGGTAGCCGCAGCGCCATCCACGCGTGCTGGAAGCCCGCGACGGGGATGTCGCGGATCCAGTTGCCGGCGCCGTCGGCCTCCCGGAACATGGTGTTGCAGCCGCACAGGAACGTGCCCGCTGCGGTCTCGCGGACGAGCCGCAGGTAGTCGCCGACGTAGGTCGTGCGCTTGACGACGCTGCCGTCCGGCGCGAACTCCGTGAAGACCACGTGCCTTCCCGTCGGGTCGCCGACCGGCCCGTCGCCCCTGTTCCTCTTCGGCTGGTCGAAGTCGACACCCGCGAGGAGGAGGTCCCCGTTGGGAAGCCGGCGCGCCGACGAGACATCGTGGAAGGTGGAGACATCCTTCACCCGCTCGCCGGTTGTGATGTTGTATTCGCAGTAGCCCTGGTCGTGGCTGATGAGGAGCAGGTCGCCCCCCTCGAGCTGCATGTCGCGGGGATGCTGCCTGCCCACCTTGACGAGCCAGTTCACCTTCGGGTTGGCCTCGTTGACATGCATGAGGTCATTCAGGCCCTCGTCGATGGCGAGGAAGTCGTGCTGGATCGGCGCGGCGCCTAGGCGGACCGCCAGGCTGAGGAGGCAGAGCAGGGTGGGCGTCTTCATGGGGTTGCTGGAGGGTGGGGACCCGGGCGCACGGGGTGTGCGCCCGTTTGTTCCAGGCTCCATAGTTACCAAGGCCGGGGATTTCGCAAGGGCGGGCCCCGGGACGCGAGGCGGCCGCAGCCGGTTGTCATTTACATCCGGACGGCCGAATTTACGCTCCCGCCCAAACCACCGTGAAGATCACCGAAGTCGAGGCGTTCCTGATGTCGTACCCGCTCCCGAGGCCGCTCCGGCTTCCCTTCCACGGCGGCGAGCGGACAATAGTCAAGCGGGACGCCATGCTGATCCGCGTGACGGCGGACAATGGGCTGGTCGGCTACGCTCCCGGGCCGGCGCACGAGCGCGCGGCGAGGGAGATCCGCAAGACCATCCGCCCGTTCCTCATCGGCCGCGACCCGCTCAAGTGGCGGGAGACGGTGTTCCCGGGCGACCCCGAGGTCACGAAGACCTACTGCGCGGTCGAGATCGCGGTCATCGACCTGGCGGCGCGGCACGAGGGCTGCGCCCTCTCGGAGCTGATCGGGGGGCGCAAGCGGGACCGCATCAAGCTCTACGGCAGCGCCGGGATGTACATGTCGCCCGAGGGGTTCGCCGAGGAGGCGGCGGCCGTCGCGGCGATGGGGTTCACGGCCTACAAGATGCGCCCCGCGCTCGGCCCGGAGAAGGACCTGGAGACCGTGCGGCTCATGCGGGCCGCGGTCGGCCCGAAGGTGGGGCTAATGATCGACGCCCATTCCTGGTGGCGCATGGGCGACCGCAGCTATTCGCCGGAGACAGTCGACGGGCTCGCGCGCGGCATGGCCGAGTACCACCCGACGTGGCTCGAGGAGCCGCTCCCGCCGGCGGACCACGAGGCGTACCGCAGGCTGCGCGCGGCCCACCATGTCCCGGTCGCCACAGGCGAGCACGAGCAGGAGGAGGCGGGCTTCCGGGACCTGATCGACACGGGCGCGGCGGACTACATCCAGATGGACGTGTGCTGCCAGGGTGGATTCGCGATGGGCCGGCGGGTCTTCGCCGAGGTCGCAAGGAGGAGGCTGCGCTTCGCCTTCCACAGCTGGGGAACGACGCTCGAGGTCCTGGCCGCCGCGCACCTCGGGGTCTGCTGGCCGGCCGACGTGGTCGAGTGGCTGGAATACCCGTGCTACTCGGGCCCCGGCAGGGCCGGCATGTACCCCTTCCCGCTGTCCGACGAGATCCTGCGCGAGCCGCTCGCGATCGAGAACGGGGACCTCGTCGTGCCGAGGGGCCCCGGGCTCGGGGTCTGGATCGACGAGCGCGTCATTGAGAAATACCCGTTCATCCCGGGCCCCTGGTCGTTCTTCCGGCTGGATTCGCCGGCGGAGACCGTGGCTGTCACCGGGGACCACAGCGTCAAGTGGGTCGCCGCCGTCCCGTCCTAAGGCGTCAGGCAGGGGAGTCCCCGCGCTCGCGCCGGCCGACGCCAAGGGTGAAGATGATGACGGCGCAGACCCCCATCGAGGCGGCCAGGTAGTAGATCCCCCCGACGAAGGAGCCGGTCAGGTTCTCCACGCCGCCGAGGACGGTCGGGCCGAAGAACCCGCCGAGGTTGCCGATGGAGTTGATCAGCCCGATGCTCCCCGCGGCGGCCACGTCGGTGAGGAACAGGCTCGGCAGCGACCAGAACGCAGGCTGGTAGGCCTTGATACCGGCGACGATGAGCATGAAGACGGCGATCGTGAGGGGCAGGTTCCCCCGGGTCAGCGGCACCAGCGCGAGGCCGGCCATGCCGAGAGTGATCGGGACGACGGCGTGGAGCCTGCGCTCGCGGGTGCGGTCGGAGTTCCAGCCGACCGCGATCTGGCTGGCGAGCGCCAGGATCGGCGGCAGGATCACGAGCCAGGTGATCCTGTCGATGTTGAGCGAGTACCACTGCTGGAGGATGCTGGGCAGGAAGAACTCGACCCCGTAGTTCGCCGAGGTGCTGCAGAGGTAGGCGAAGGCGAGAAGCAGCACCTTGGGGTTGCCGAAGGCCTGGAGGAGCGTCATCCGGTGGCCGGCCGCGCGCCTCGCCCTCTCGATCTCAAGCTGGACCTCCAGAGCCTCCCGCTCGTCCGCCGAGAGCCACCCCGCATCGCGCGGGCGGTCCGGGAGCACGAGGAGGACGACGAGGCCCAGCGCGACCGCGGGAAGGCCCTCGACCACGAAGACCCACTGCCAGCCCTGCATCCCGAGGACGTGCGCATGGTGGGCCGCGCCCGCGCCGGCCCCGATCTTGAGCAGGGCGTTGGAGATCCTCGGGCTCGTCATCTGCGCGACCGGCGTGCCGATCAGGAAATAGGAGAGCGCCCGCGCGCGGTCCTTGGAGGGGAACCAGTGGGTCAGGTAGATGATGACGCCGGGGAAGAACCCCGCCTCGGCGAGGCCGAGCAGGAAGCGCACGCCGTAGAACTCCGCCGGGGTGCGGACCGCCGCCGTCAGGGCGGCGGCGATCCCCCAGGTCACCATGATCCTCGAGAGGGTCTTTCGCGCGCTCCACTTCTCGACCATGAGCGAGCCTGGGATCTCCAGCAGGAAATAGCCCCAGAAGAAGACGCCCGCGCCGAACCCGATGACGGCGTTGTCGAAGCCCGGCAGGTCGCCGGCCATGGCCAGCTTGGCGATCGCGACGTTCGCCCGGTCGATGTAGGCGACGACGTAGCAGAGGAAAAGCAGCGGAAGCAGCCGCCAGAGGGCTTTTCGCAGGCCGCGTTCGAGTGCCGGGGGGGTTGCGGCCGCGTTTTGCAAGCGTCGGGGTTGGCGTCCCGCGCATTCCGTTTCCAAAGGCCCCCCGGGTCAATGCCGGAGATGGCCCGGGCTGGGCGCTTGATCGCGCCGGCGCGCTCCGCTATCCACTGGCGCCACCCATGGGCGACCCGGTTGTCACCGAAATGCTCGTCATCCCGGTCGCAGGACGGGACAGCATGCTGCTGAACCTGAGCGGCGCGCACGGGCCTTACTTCACGCGCAACGTCGTCATCCTGAGGGACAGCGCCGGCCACACGGGGCTCGGCGAGGTCCCGGGGGGAGAGGGCATCCGCCGGACGCTCGAGGAGGCGAGGCCGATGGTCGTCGGCCGGGCTATCGGAGGCCAGCGCGCGGTCCTGGAGTCGATCCGGGAGCGCTTCGCCGGCCGGGACGCGGGCGGGCGCGGTGTCCAGACCTACGACAGGCGCACGACGATCCATGCCGTCACGGCGGTCGAGTCCGCCCTGCTGGACCTGATCGGGCGGTTCCGCGGGGTGCCGGTCGCCTCGCTGCTCGGCGAGGGCATCCAGCGGGCGTCGGTCGCCGTGCTCGGGTACCTCTTCTACATAGGCGACCGCGGCAGGACGGGCCTGCCCTACCGCGGCCCGCCCGGCGGGGCGGACGACTGGCTGCGGCTTCGCGACCAGGAGGCGGTGACGGCCGGGTCGGTCGTCCGGCTCGCCGAGGCCGCGCAGGCGCGCTACGGGTTCGGGGACTTCAAGCTCAAGGGGGGCGTGTTTGCCGGCGCGAGGGAGATGGAGGCCGTCGACGCCCTTGCCGCGCGGTTTCCCGGGGCGCGGATAACGATCGACCCCAACGGGGCCTGGTCGCTTGCCGAGGCCGTCTCGCTCTGCCGGGGCAGGGGGGGCGTCCTGGCCTACGCGGAGGATCCGTGCGGCGCCGAGGACGGGCTCTCGGGACTCGAGGCGCTGGCCAGGTTCCGCGGGGCGACCGGCATCAGGGTCGCGACAAACATGGTCGCGACCGACTGGCCCCAGCTCCACGAGGCCATCCGGATCGGGGCGATCGACATCCCGCTCGCCGACCCGCATTTCTGGACGATGCAGGGCTCGGTCCGCGTCGCCCAGCTGTGCCGCGACCACGGGAGCCTCACCTGGGGCTCGCACTCGAACAGCCACCTCGACATCTCGCTCGCCATGTTCACGCACGTCGCCGCGGCCGCCCCGGGGGACATCACGGCCGTCGACACGCACTGGATCTGGCAGGACGGCCAGCGCCTGACGCGCGAGCCCCTCAGGATCGTGGGAGGAAGTGTCGCCGTGCCCGACAGCCCCGGCCTCGGCGTCGAGGTCGACATGGGCGAGGTCGAGAGGGCGCATGCGCTCTACAGGAGTGAGGGGCTCGGCGCGCGCGATGACGCTGCGGCGATGCAGCACCTGGTTCCCGGCTGGACCTTCGATCCCAGGCGCCCGTGCATGGTCCGCTGAAATGGGTAGAAAAGCCCGCGTTCGTCTGATAGCCACGCTTCGCAATGCAACCGGCTGAACTTAGAAGGAGGCTGAACGGCGTCATCTCATTCCCGGTGACGCCGTTCAGGAAGGACCTGTCCCTCGACCTCGACGGATTGCGCGCCAACCTGCGCTCGCTCCTCAGGCACCCCGTCTGCGCCGTGGTGGCCCCGGCCGGAACGGGGGAGATCCACTCGCTCTCGCCGGCGGAGCACCTGGCCGTCGTGAAGGCGACGGTCGAGGAGGTGGGGGGCCGGGTGCCGGTCCTGACGGGGACCGGGTTCAATCCGCCGATCGCGGCCGAGCTGGCGGGGCAGGCCGCGGCGGCGGGCGTGGACGGGATACTGGCCTTCCCGCCCTACTACCAGAGCATGGAGGAGGAGGGCATAGTCGCCTATTACAAGGGCATCGCCGATGCGACCCCCCTGGGCCTCATCATCTACAGCCGCGACTGGTTCGCCCCGACGGCGGCGCTTGTGGAAAAAATCGCGCAGCGGATCCCGAGCCTCGTCGCCTGGAAGGACGGCCAAGGCGACATTCGCCGCTACCAGATGATCAGGCAGCATCTCGGCGACCGGCTGCACTGGATCGGGGGGGCGGGCGACGACATGGTTCCGGCGTATTACTCCATGGGGGTGCGCACCTACACCTCCAGCATCGCCAACGTGGCGCCCAGGCTCTCCCTGCGCCTGCACGAGCTGGCCTCCGCCGGGCACTCCGAGGAGCTTACGAGGCTGATGGACGGGCTTGTCATCCCGCTCTACGCGCTCCGGGCCAGGCGCAAGGGCTACGAGGTGTCGGCCATGAAGGCCATGATGGGCATGGTCGGGCTGGCGGGAGGGCCGGTGCGCCCGCCCCTGGCCGACCTGCGCCCCGACGAGGCGAAGTCCCTGCAGGCGACGGTCGAGAGCTGGCGCCCGTGGCTGTAGACTGACGGGGGAGGGCCGGGGCATCGGGAATCGGTCCCAAAAAAATATGCAATAAAATGGTTGCATATCCCGCGCGCGTGTGGATCATGCAACCTACAAGTTGCATTATGAACACCAACAGCATTGAAAAGAGCATCGAAATCAAGGCGCCGGTCTCGCGGGTCTGGCGCGCCCTTACCGACCATGCCGAGTTCGGCCAGTGGTTCGGCGCAAGCCTCGACGGGCCGTTCGTCCCGGGGAAGACCACGGCCGGCAAGATCACCGGCCCCGGGTGCGTGCAGATCCAGCTGGCGGCGACCGTTGTCAAGATGGAGGCCGGCCGGCTGTTCTCCTACACGTGGCATCCCTATCCCGTGGACCCGGCCGTGGACTACTCGAAGGAGACCCCGACGCTCGTGGAGTTCCGGCTGGCGGAGTCCAAGGGTGGGACGCTCCTCACGGTGACGGAGTCGGGCTTCGACGGGATTCCCGCGGGCCGGCGCGCCGAGGCCCGCAGGAGGCACACCGAGGGCTGGGTCGGCCAGCTCAAGAACATCAAGGACCATGTCGACTAGGCGCAAGCGCGGTGCGCCGCCGGGGCGGGCGCCGCAGATTCCCGTCTTTGCGGCGCTTGGGGACGAGACCCGGCTGCGGCTGGTCGGGAGGCTCTGCGACGGCTCGGCGCTGTCGATATCGGAGCTCTCCGACGGGTCCAGGATGACGCGCCAGGCGATCACGAAGCACCTGCGCGTCCTCGAGGACGCGGGTCTCGTGCATGGAACGCGCCGCGGCCGCGAGGTGCACTTCGCCCTCGAGCCCGGGCCGCTTGACGAGGCAAGGAGGTACCTTGAGCTCGTTTCCGCCCATTGGGAGCGCGCCCTGGGGCGGCTGAAGTCATTCGTCGAGTCGGATCCCGGAAAACACTAGGCCCGCGGCGGACCCGCGCTCGCAAGGAGACAAGATACCATGCCCAACATATGTCATCGGGTCGGCATCCAGGCCCCGCCTGCAGCCGTCTACAGGGCGCTCACCACGCGGGAGGGGCTGGCCGGCTGGTGGACCCGTCCCGACGCGGAGGGCACGAAGCCTGGCGCCCGCATGCACTTCCTGTTCGGGCGCCGCGGCCCGAAGATGGAGGTCGTCAAGCTGAAGCCCTCGAGTCTCGTCATCTGGAGATGCGTCGCGGGCCCCGAGGAATGGCTCAACACCGAGCTGACCTTCGAGATCGGCCGGGTCGGGACGGAGTCGGTCGTGCTGTTCGGCCACCGGGGCTGGCGAAGGGAGTGCGAGTTCATGGCCCACTGCTCCTGCAAGTGGGGATACTTCATGCTGAGCCTGAAATCGCTGCTTGAGGACGGGCGGGGCACGCCCTTTCCCGGGGATCGGCAGATCAGCAAATGGGGATGAGCGGTTGGAGCGGCGGGGAATGGCGGGGAATTGCAAAAATCCCGCTAAAACAGGGCCCGCCAACGGCCTTTGGGGGGACGATGATTGACGATGGGACCAGCCCATCCAAGAACCCGACGCGTAGGACCCACCGAGAAATCCTCCCGACAACCGGAGGAGCTATTTGTGGGCTCTGCAGGCCACCCTGCACGAATTCGTTCCCCCCGGAAGTTTGTCGTGCAGGGTGGTTCCCTGCGGCACCTGTGCAAATCTCAGCGGCAATCCTGGCTGCACGGGGCCGCGCGTCAAAAGGTGGAACTACGTATCCCGCCGCTCGGGGTGTCGCCGGAATGATGGCCCATTGGTCAACGCCAGGGGAAAATTGTGGAGGCGCCAGGATTTGAGCCCGGGCGCTTTCCAGGACAGGGTCTGACCAGCCCGCCGTGGTTCTAAGGGCCCAGCTCCGCAAGGGCCTGTGCGGGCGTAAGCAGTCGCGCGCCGTTGAGAATGTCGCCCGGAAAATCCGCAAGATTGCCTGTCACTATGGTCGCGTCGGGCACAGCGAGGGCTGCCTCAATGAATGCCATGTCATCTGGATCCGGTCCAACGATTTTGAGCCGTTCCGGAACCACGGACATCTGGCCTCCCAATGCCTCGAGGAAATGCACGACCTGGGCCGGCTTCAGCTTGAGGCGCGGCCGGCAAAGCACGTCGCGGTATTCGGCCAGGATTCGCGCGTCGTAGACCAGCTTCACGCGCCCCTCCATGACCGCGTCGAGAACGCGGGCGCACGGGCCATTGGCGCTCAGCAGGCCGGAAACAACCACATTGGTGTCAATCACCCAGTGCCTCACCTGCGCCTTCGGGACGCCCGCGCGGCCGCGACCTCGGCGTTGATCTCCCTCATCGTGAGCGCGTCGGTCCCGCTGACGACTGCCTCCGCCCTGAGGGCCGCGATCGCCCGGGCGAGGTCCACCCGGTCGAGAAGCTCCAAATCGGACGCGAAGGTTCCCTCCGATGTCGGGATCATGATGGCCTTCGGCTTGCCATTTGCGGTGACAAGGACGCGGCCGGCACGGCCGACCTCGGCCAGCGCGCGGCCCGGGCTGGCTGAAAACTCGCGCGAGGCGATCCATTTGGTCTTCATGCATCAAGTGTCGTGCAAACGTAGTGCATGTCAAGCGGCACCCGGGAATGGTGGAGGCGCAGGAATCTGGCCCCCGGTTCCTTGGGACCGTCGCCGGTGAGCCCCGGTTTCCGTCCGGGGCCTGTTCGATCCCGTCTTGGGAGCGCCGTTGGGTCGGTTGGGCTCCCCTAAAGCAGCACGCCCGTGCGAAGGGCGACGAGCGCGCAGACCTTGGGAACGTACATCCGGGTCTCCGCGGGCAGGCCCGACGATACCCCGGCGAAGTTTGCCACGCCGCGCGAGTCCAGAAGCCGGCTCACGCGTCCCTCCCCCGCGTTGTAGGCGGCGAGCGCCAGCGGCCATGTTCCGAACTTCACGTACAGCGAGCGCAGGTAATGGGCCGCCGCGCGGGCCGACTTCTCCGGATTGGTGCGGTCATCCGGCAGCATAGTGGAAAGTCCGAGCGAATGCGCCGTGTCGGGCATGAGCTGGAAGAGCCCCCTGGCCCCCGCCGGGCTGCGGGCCGCCGGGTTCATGTTCGATTCGACCTCGGCCATCCACGCCAGCTGGGGGGGAACCCCCTCGGCCGCGAACGCCGACTCAAGGCGGGGCATGAGCGCCTCGGCTCCCGCAGGCGCCGGGCGGCCGCGCTCCCGCCGGAGCCAGAGGTCGTAGTGGGGGATCCGGGATGACGGCCCAGGGGCTGCGGGCTGGCTGGGCGCCGGGGCGACGGCCTCCCCGGCCGCCTCGATATAGTCGATCCGCAGCCTGAGCCAGTCGGCATAGTCGTCGTTGCCGGGCACGGCCCGCAGGGCGGCGCGGGCCTCGGGCCCGAGCGCGGCGAGCTCCTCGAGCGAGTTGGCGTCGAGCGCCTGCTGCAGCCTCGCCGCAAACCTGTCCCAGTCCTCCCTCGTCGGGAAATCGTACTGCTCCTTGACCTCGGGCGGCGCGAGCTGGTCAAAGAGCTGCTTGCCGACATCGTAGAGGTCGTCGGCATTGCCGGCCGGCGTCGGCGTCGGGGGCTCGGCCCCCGACGCAAGCGCGCCGGCGGCGACCCAGGAAACCAGGAGGAGGCGCATGACGCCCGGAGCATGGCCGCGGGGTCGGCGCGGCGCGAGCCCCCTTCGAAACTTGTGCCGGCGGACCCGGTGGGATGGGATGGCGAGAAGCCCGATGGACCTCGTGGAATACCTCCTGCGGAAATTCAGCTTCGTCAGGGGCCTGGAGCGGGGCATCCGGCGCCTGGAGCAGACCGTCCTCGAGCTGACGGGCGCGCGCGACCGCCTGGAGGCCGAGAACAGGGGCCTGCGCGGGGACCTGGAGAGGTGGGGCCGGTTCTGCGCCCCGGGCCACTTCTACTCCCCGATCCCGTCCCGGGAGGAGGTGGAGGCCGCGTTCTCCCGCGGCGGCAACGGGCCGCCGTTCCCGGGCATCGACCTCGACGAGGAGGGGCAGGCCGCGCTCCTGCGGGAGCTCGCCGCGTACTACCCCGAGATGCCCTTTCCCGAGAAGGCCACAGCGGGGCGCCGGTACCACCTCGCGAACGCCTCGTACGGGCCCCACGACGCCTGCATCCTCTACTGCATGATGCGCCACCTGCGGCCCTCGCGGATCGTCGAGGTCGGCTGCGGCCACAGCTCGGCGGCGATCATGGACCTCAATGACGCGCTTTTCGGGGGGAGGCTCGCGCTCACGTTCGTCGACCCCGACATGTCCAGGTTCCGCGAGCTCCTGCTTCCCGGGGAGGCTGGCGCCGCGACCCTGGTCGAGAGGCCCGTGCAGGAGGTCGAAAACGGGATCTTCGAGTCTCTGGAGGCGAACGACATCCTTTTCATCGACACGTCGCACGTGAGCAAGGTGGGCAGCGACGTTAACCACCTTTTCTTCAGGGTGCTGCCGGCTCTCAGGCCCGGCGTCTGGGTGCACATCCACGACGTGACCGTCGACCTCGAGTACCCGCGCCACTGGTTCGACGAGGGCCGCGCCTGGAACGAGCTTTACCTCCTGCGGGCCTTCCTGATGTACAACCGGGCCTTCAGGGTCATGTACTCCTCGGCGCTCATGTACAACCTGCGGCACGATTTCCTCCGGGAGCGGATGCCGATGTGCGCGGCCGGCGGGGGAGGCCAGCTCTGGCTGCGGAGGGAGCCCGCGGACAGGCCGTGAGGCCGCGGCGGTCCGTCCCCGCGGCATGGAAAAGATTTCCAAGAGGGGATCCGCCCTCCACACTTGTCCGATGACCAAACTGAAGGCGCTTGGAATCGGGCTAGCGGGCGCCCGCTACGGCGCCCGGATGCACCTCGCGAACTACGCCGGCCTCCCCGCTGGGACGGTCGAGGTGCG
>Ga0181526_10004184_pt1 | contig 11379 bp, 8 predicted proteins | sample PEATcosm2014_Bin_35_FD_119750 | JGI IMG/M metagenome (GOLD analysis project Ga0181526, IMG submission 119750) | Peatland microbial communities from MTU Mesocosm Facility, Houghton, MI, USA - PEATcosm2014_Bin06_30_metaG | ecosystem: Environmental > Terrestrial > Soil > Wetlands > Peat | place...
ATACGGCGCTGCTCGTCTCGTGCCTTCCGGCCCGCATCCGCCACCACGCCGTCGTGGCCGCCGCCGCCGACTACTTCTTCGACCGCCGCTGGAAGGCGACCGCCTGGGCGTTCGTGCTGGGAGCCATCCCGATGGAGCGCACGAAGGTGAACCGGCGATCGGCCGACCTCGCCGCCTCGCTCATCAACGAAGGTTGGAGCCTCGTCATCTTCCCCGAGGGCGGGCGCTCCCCTGACGGATGGGGGCAGGAGTTCAAAGGAGGCGCCGCCTACCTCGCCAAACGGTGCTCGGTGCCGGTCGTGCCCGTGCACATCCGTGGGACGCGCGCCATCATCGCCAAGGGCTCGTCACGCCTGCGGCCCGGGCCGACGCAGGTGCGCTTCGGCGACGCCCTCTGGCCGGAGGAGGCCGAAGACGCCCGCCGCTTCGCCGCTCGCATCGAGCGCGCCGTCGCCCTGCTGGCCGACGAGGCCGAGACGGATTGGTGGTCCGCCCGGCAGCGGGCGGCCGCCGGCACGACGCCGCCGTTTCGCGGCCCAGAGGCGTCACCGTGGCGGCGTGCCTGGGAGCTGCCCGCCTCCGCTGACCCGACACGGCGGCGAGTGATCTCCGGGTCGGCTCCAGACGAGTCTTCCGTCCCGCCACCGTGGCGGGCCAAGCGCTCGGCGCAGTCCTGGCCGCGCAAGTCGGGCGAGTAGCCGTCCTTCTGCCGGGCTATCGGCCCGGCACGGTGCCCCAGCCGGCCGTCATCTCGTAGGCGGTCCCTCGCAAGAGGCTGCGTCGCCACTCGACCGGCTCGTCGCCCGCATAAGCGAGCCGCTCGACCTCGAGAACACCTTCCCCGCGGGCGAGCTGCAAGAGGCGGCGGTCCTCCGCTGAGCACTCCACCGCTCGCACCCGCTCCCGGCCGCCCGTCACGCGGATGCCGCAGTCCTCCGCAAGCGCCCGGTAGAGGGACCCCCTTGCCAGGTCGGCCCGCATCAGGGAGCGGCGACAGGCGGGCGGCAGTGAGATGGCCGAGCGGTCGAGCGCCAGGGGATGGCCGCCGGCGACTCGCAGGCGCTCGATCCACACGACGACGGCGTCCGGCGCGATGCCGAGGGCGGCGGCCGCCTGGCGGCCGGCCGGCTCTTCGGCGAAGTGTCGCACCCGGCTCTCCTCCTCGAGCCCGGCACCGACAATGGCCCGTGCCAGCTCCGGTGTTCCGAGCACCGGCTCGTCGAGCTCGCGGCGGACCACGAAGGTGCCGCTGCCGCGGCGGGCGTCAAGCAGTCCCTCCTCACGGAGGCGGCGAACGGCCTCCCGCACGGTCGCCCGGCTGACGTCGAACTCGGTCGTGAGCTCGGACTCGGTCGGAAACCGCTCCCCGTACTCTCCCCGTGTCAGGCGCTCCCGCAAGGCGTCCGCCAGCTGCGCCCACAGCGGCGTCGGGTGCCGGGGGTCGAGAATCGTCGTCGCCACCCTCGCAACGCTACCGCCGCAGCCTGGCGGCGACGGGTTGGCGCTGCGCCGGCCGTTCGTCGGGCATGATCTGGCTCCGGACAAGTTCGGGGCACAGCCGTCGGAACAAGGAGCCAGCCATGCCCTCATCGTCGCTGCACGTGCTGCGGGAGCAAGTCCACTACGGCTGGAGCCGCGACAACGAGCCGCTCCTCACGGTCGCTTCCGGTTCGGAGGTCGCCTTCGAGACGGCCGACGCCTCCGGGGGCCAGCTCCGTCCTGGCTCGACGCACGACTCAGTGCGCCAGCTCGACTTCGCCCGCGTCAACCCGGTCTGCGGACCCATCTTCGTGGAGGTCGCCCGAGCGGGCGACACCCTGCAGGTCGACATCCTCGCCGTCGAACCGGGCACCTACGGATGGACGGGCATCATTCCGGGCTTTGGCCTTCTCGCCGACCGCTTCCCCGATCCGTGGCTCCATCTCTGGGAGTTCGCCGACGGCTGCGGCGTCTTCACCGACGAGATCCGCGTCCCCCTACAGCCGTTCTGCGGCGTCCTCGGCGTCGCTCCGGCCGAACCGGGACTGCACAGCGTCGTGCCGCCGCGCCGCGTCGGCGGCAACCTCGACACCCGTCAACTCGGTGAAGGTGCCACCCTCTACCTGCCGGTCGAGGTGGAAGGCGCCCTCTTCGGCGTCGGCGACACCCACGGTGCCCAGGGCGACGGCGAGGTCTGCGGCACGGCCATCGAAGGGGCCATGAACGTCGCTTTACGCCTCAGCGTCCGAACGGACATCGAGGTGAAAACGCCGGAATTCGAGGTGAGACGACCGCTGGAGCGCCCGGGGGCGGCCGCCGCCGGCTATCACGCCACCACCGGTGTGGGGCCTGACCTCATGGGAGCCGCCCGTCAGAGCGTCGAGCGCATGATCAGCCACCTGGAGACACGGCGGGGCTTGAGCGCCGAGCAGGCCTATGCCTTGTGCTCGGTCGCCGTCGACCTGCGGATCAGCGAGATCGTCGATGCTCCCAACTGGGTGGTATCGGCTTTTCTCCCGAACGACGTCTTTGCCGCCGGCTGAGGGCGAGACGCTCAGATGACGCCGAGACCGACGAGGCTCGAGAGAACGAGAACGCCGAGGACGGCCGCTCCGACGAGGGCAAACCGCCCGTCACCGTTGCGCCGGTAGACGAGGGCGGCGGTGGCGACGGCGGCGATCGGCGTGAACACGAGCAGGGCGAGGCCGACCTCGAGCACGGCTGAGCCCGAACCGTGACCGAGGCCGGCAAGCACTCCGGAGACGCCGTGGGGGTAGCTACCCGGGCCGGCCACGAAGCGGGCGCCCCGCGCCGATTCGTGGCGGATGGCGAACTCCTGCATGACGAGCCCGACGGCGATGACGGCGGCGCTGAGGGCGAGACCGATCTTGAGCACGCGGGCGACAACGGCTTCGACGGGCAAGCGCCTCACGCCAGACCCTTCCAGAGCATCTCTGCCGAGACGACGGCCACGACCGCCAAGAAGCCCCACGTCAACACGCCCACCTTGAGGCGGGGAAGAAGTCGGCCGCCGGCCCAGGCGCCAAGCAGGACGCCGGCGGCAACTGGTCCGGCGAGAAAGGGATTGACGTCGCCGCGCAACAGGTACACGAGAGAGGCGCTCGCTGCCGTCACGCCGATGAGCAGGTTGCTCGTTGCCATCGAGACCCTGAGGGGCAGCCGCATGGCCACGTCCATGGCGGGCACCTTCAACACGCCCGATCCGATCCCGAGGAGACCGCCCACCGTTCCGGCGACATACATGAGGGAAAGGCCGAGAACGGGGTGCACGACCCGGTAGGCGACGGCTGCGCCCGTACGGGCGTCCGGGTAGCTGCCGCTGAGGCCGAGGCGGTCCCCTGCCTCGGGTGCCGCCAGCGCAGCCTGCGAGCCGGCCGCGACGGCTCTGGCCTGGCGCAGCTTGCGGACCATCTGGACGCCGGCAAAGACGAGGACGACGGCGAACACGACGTAGAGGACGCGGGGGTCGAGCCGGCCGGAGAGCCAGGCTCCGCTGAGGGCGCCGATCGTCGTCGCCATTGCCAAGAACATCGCCACGCGGATGTTGGAGAGGCCACTTTCGAGGTTGCCGGGGGCGGCTGCGACCGACGTCGCCACGACGGCGACGACGGACGCGCCGATGGCAAGGCGGATGTCGACGCCGAACAGGAGCGTGAGCACCGGGATGACGACGAAGCCACCGCCGAGGCCGAGCAGCGAACCCAGCAACCCGGCCGCCATAGAGGCGGCGAACAGGAGGCCGGCGAGCTCCAACGGGGTCATCGGGGCTCGCCCTGGCGCACGCTGTCAGTGTACACGAGTTGTTCGGATAACCGTACATCAGCACAACTACTGACGGGGCTGGGGGCGCCCCGTGCCGAGGCAGATCCGGCGACAGAGGGAGGAACTCCAAGGCCCCTTGGTGCGCCCCTCCTGAGCTCTGCTCGGTAACCTCCAGCTCCGGTGCCAGAGCTGCCCGAGGTCGAGGTGTTGTGCAGGCGACTCGACGAGCGTTGCGCGGGACGCGCCCTGGCACGCCTCGACCTTGCCTCCATCTCGGCGCTCAAGACCTTCGACCCACCCCTGGTCTCCCTCGTGGGCCGTACCTTCGACTCGTGCACGCGGCGCGGGAAGTACGTGTGCATGCGCTTTGGCTCAGGCGAGGCGACCGGGGCGGAATGGCTCGTCGTGAACCTGGCACGCGCCGGGTGGATCAAGTGGCGCGACAAGCTCACGACAGCGCCCGTGCGGATCGGGCGGGGCCCGATGGTGCTGCGGGTGGGCTTCGAGGGCGGGGCCGGCTTCGACGTCACCGAGATGGGCCACGAGCGGCGGCTGGCCGTCTGGATGACGCACTCCCCCAACGACATCGAGGCCGTGGCCACTCTCGGGCCCGAGCCCCTCGACGCGGACTTCACCGAGGAGCGCTTCGCCGCCATCCTGGTGGCAGAGAAGGGCGATCTCAAGCATTGCCTCTCGCGGCAGTCGGTCATCGCCGGCATCGGCAACGCCTACTCCGACGAGGCGCTGCATGCCGCCCGCCTCTCGCCCTTCAAGACAGCCGCCAAGCTGTCCCCCGAGGAGGTGGGGCGGCTCTACGACGCCCTCATCTCCGTCCTGCGCGATGCCATCGCCCGGGCGGAGCCGCTCGAGATGGACGAGCTGAAGGATGGCAAACGCGCCGGCATGCGGGTGCATGCCCGCACCGGGCTTCCCTGTCCCGTCTGCGGCGACACCGTGCGGGAGGTCTCCTTTGCGACGCGGTCGCTGCAGTACTGCCCCACCTGCCAGACGGGGGGCAAGCCCCTCGCCGACCGCCGCCTCTCGCGGTTGTTGAAGTAGGACCGAGCGACGCCGTCAGTCGTTCCGAGCTGGCTCAGCACTGCGGAGGAGGCGGCGATGAGGGGCGGGCGAGAGCGAGCACCTCGAGGGGTGCGGCGTCTCCCCACTCGAGCGATGTCGCCGCCCGGTAGGCCGCCAGCGACTGGCCAATGCCTGCGGGCCGGATCATGCCGTCGGCGCACAGGGACAGCTCGACGAAGCGGCGTCGCAGCAGCGGTCGCCGCACGACGCGCCCGGCGGCCCGAGTGGGCTCGCCGCGGGCAAAGGCCACGTAGCTGAACTTCTCGTCCTCGAAGGAGCGCTCCGCACCCTTGAGGGCCCGGTGTAGGGCCGAGCGCCCGAGGCGGGCAGAGAAGTGGCACCAGTCCTGCCCGTTGACGGGGCACTCGCCCTCCTCGGGGCAGGGGGCCACCAAACGGGCGCCCTCCTCCAGGAGATGCCGGCGGAGCCGGCGGATGAGCGCGAATCCGGTCGGCGTGCCTGGTTCGACGAGCAGGAGGCAACCGGTCGTCGCCCGCCACGCCGCCGTGGCGACCTCGAGCGCCTCGGCGGCCTCGAGCTCGCCGAGGGCATAACAGGCCGTCACGAGGTCGGCCTCGGCGACGGCGTCTCTCATGTCACCGAGCTGCCAGCTCCACGACTCGAAGTCGGTGGCGGCCAGCTGCTGCCCGAGCTCGACGAGGGCGGCATCGCGATCGCGCAGCACGACGCCGTTCAGCCCTGGCCAGACGGCGGCCGCCGCCCAGGCGGCGGCACCCGGGCCGGCTCCGAGATCCATCTGGGTACGCGGCCGGTAGCTCGGCGAGAGCTCGGCAACCTGAACCATGGCCGCCCGCGCCGCCGCGTAGGTGGCGGGAAGCCTGGTGGCCACGTAGGCAAGGGCGTCCTCTTGAGTCCGCACGGACGGCGCCGTGCCGGCGCGGTAGCGCTCCGAGAGCCGGCGTGCGGCCGGAGCAAGCTGGCGGCGGGGCTCTCCGCTCAAGAGCCGGGCGATGGCGCCGGACAGGTCGGGCGTCACTCCCCCACGTGCCGCCAGTAGATGATTGCCTCCTCGCCCCCGACGGCATCGGGGATGCGGCCTATCTCGCGCCAGCCGAGCTCTTCGTAGAGCGCTCTGGCGGGGTTGGAGGCGAACACGAGGTTGAACTGCACGGCGTCGAAGCCGAACAGTGGCGCCCGCCAGACCGAGTCCTCCACGAGCGCCCGCCCGACGCCGCCGCCGCGGGCGGCAGCTGCCACCACGTAGCCGGCGTTGGCGATGTGGGCGGCACGGGCGGCGAAATTCGGCTTCAGGTAGTAAGCGCCGAGGAGTCCGCCACCGCCGCTGGGACGCGCCCCGATCACAGCTGTCACCGGGTGCACCCACGTGGCGTCGAAGACGTCGCGTGTCAGCGGAGCCGCCTGCGGGAAGCCGTCGCCCCGTGCGACGACATCGGCGAACAGGACGAAGAGCTGCTCGACCTCGGCGGCCGTGAGAGGGCCGAGGCGGACCTCGATGCCGCCCCGAGTCGTCACGGTGACCGGGTCCCCAGCTGCAGGCACGCCCGGCAGACTAGCGAGCCGGGACGGCTCACAGCGGCTCGTCTCCGGCCGGTAGCATGCGGGTCGTCCGGTGCGAGGCCGGGCCTTCGTGGGCAGGACCCCCGACGCGACGCGCCCTCAAGGAGGAGACGAGCACGTGCGAGGACCCATGAGGCGGGCACGGCTCGCCCTGGTCGGCGTGGCAGCCCTCGCCCTCGCTTTCCTCGTCGCCGTGCCGGCAGCCACGGGCGTCGCCGGTGCCGCCAGCGGCCAGTTGGCGCTCGCCGGCCTGCTGGAGGCGCCGCTCGCCACCCTGGGCGCCACGGCGGTGCCACCGCCGGGCACGAGAGGGCTCGGCCCCCTGGCGCCCTCGCACGTCATGCAGCTCGGCATCGCCCTCGCCCCCCGTGACGCCGCCAGCCTCGAGGCGTACGCCACGTCGGTCAACACACCGGGATCGCCCAGCTTCGGTCATTTCATCAGCCCCGCCCAGTTCAGGGCAGCCTTCGGGCCGACACCGTCGGCGATCGCCGCCGTGCAGGAGGTGCTGCGGGCCGAAGGCTTCTCGGTCTCGTCGCCTTCGGAGAACGGTCTCATCATGCCGGTGACGGCTCCGGTTTCGGTCGTCGAGCGAGCCCTTCACCTCGACATGCGGGCCTACGGGCTGAGCGATGGCACGACGGGATGGGCCGCGACGACGGCTCCCAAGCTGCAGGTGCCCATCGCCGGCGACGTCACGGCAATCCTCGGCCTCGACGAGCTCGTCGGCCCCCACAGCCTTCTGCAGGAGGGCCCTCGCCCGGCGGCAGTCCCGCTCGCTCGTGGGAAGGCGGGGGCCGAGATGACGCAGGCGCCTCGCACGGTGGCGGCCAACGGCGGTCCCCTGGCGTGCTCGGCGGCGGCGGCGGGCGCCTCCTCGGGTAACGGCTGGACCTTCGACGAGCTGGCGAAGGCCTACGGGATCGACCGTCTCTACGACAACGGAGCCCTCGGAGAGGGCGAGACGGTCGCCATCTTCGAGCTGGAGCCGTTCTCCGCCAGCGACGTGCGGACGTTCGATACGTGTTACTTCGGTGCCAGCGCGGCGGCGGCCATGCAGGGGCGGTTGCACGTCGTGCGCGTCGACGGCGGCATCTCCCCCGGCTCGGGCTCGGGGGAGGCCATCCTCGACGTCGAGGACGTCTCCGCCCTGGCGCCGCACGCCGCCATCGAGGTCTACGAGGCACCGAGTGCGAGCATCGGCACCGAGTACGCCACGAACGACATCTACAACGCCATGGTCAATGCCGACAGCGCCAACGTCATCTCGACGAGTTGGGGCCTCTGCGAGCCGGCACTGCAGGTCGCGGCCCCCGGCGCCCAGGAGGTCGAGAACGAGCTCTTCGAGGAGGCCGCCGCCCAGGGACAGTCCGTCTTTGCCGCCGCCGGCGATGCCGGCTCCAACGACTGCGCCTACGGGTCGACGCCCACCTCGCCGGCCGTCTCAGTGGACGATCCCGCCAGCCAGCCCTTCGTCGTGGGCGTCGGCGGCACCTCGCTCCGCTCCGACTCGCAGCCGCCGGTCGAACGGGTGTGGAACGACGGCAGCTTCGGCGGCGGCGCTGGTGGCGGCATCTCGGACACCTGGACGAGCCCGGGTTGGCAGGCCGACTCCGGTGTTGAGGGGGTGTCCAACTCGTACTCGCAGTCAGCCGCCTACGACTTCTGCAGAGCCGAGGCGACGAAGGCCTCCGCCCACCGGGCCGCCGCCGCTCCCCTCTGCCGAGAGGTGCCCGACGTCGCCATCGACGCCGACGAGGACAGCGGGACATCGGTCTTTCAGGCAAGCGAGGGCGGCTGGAGCACGATCGGCGGGACCTCGACGGCGGCACCCATGTGGGCCGCGATCACGACAGACATCGCCTCCAGCAACAGCTGCTCGGGGCTGGCGCTCAACGCTCGCAACCACGAGCGCGACCTCGGGTTCGTGGCACCTGCACTCTACGAGGCCGCCGCCGACTCACCCGGCGGCGATTTCAACGACATCACGAGCGGTTCCAACGACATCTTCGGCCTCGGCAAGGGTTACCCGGCCACCGCCGGCTACGACCTCGCATCCGGTCTCGGCTCGCCGATCGTGACGAGCCCGCGCGCTCCGGCCGAGCCGGAAGCGATCGGCACCGACAGCGCTCTCTCGGCTGCTTTGTGCTCCCTCCTCACGCCGTCTCGCGCCCGCCCGGCCGTCACCGCGCTCAGCCCGGGTCACGGCGCCGTGTCGGGCGGCAACACCGTGATCGTCAAGGGAAGCGGCTTCACTGGATCGGGCGTCAGCGTCAAGGCGGTGAACTTCGGCCCTCGCCGTACGACGTCGTTCGCCTTGAGGGGCGACGACTCGCTCGCCGTCACCGTGCCGGCGGCGGCACCGGTGGCCGGATCGGGTGGCGAGGCACGCGGCACGCCCGGCCCCGTCGACGTCACCGTGACCCTCGAGACGGCAGCGGGCCTCGTCACGACGGCGCCCGTCATCACGGCGAGTCGCTACATCTACACGGCGGGCTCCACGACGTCGCCCAAGCCGTCGGTGAGCGGCCTCGGCCCCTCCGCCGGACCGGTGCGGGGCGGCAACGTCGTGGACGTCTACGGGTCGAGCTTCGGTTCTGGTTCGCCCCTTTCCTCGGTCAGCTTCGGCGGCGTCAGGGCAAGGAAGTGGACCTACCTCGCCAACTACGAGTTGCAGGTCACCGTGCCGGCCGAGACGAAGGCGACGCGCTGCATGACCGGGAGGGGCTTCGATCCCGCCAACACCTGCCAGGTCGAGGTCATCGTCACGGGGCGGCACGGCGCCAGCGAGCCGGCGAGGATCCTGCCGCCCTACTTCGGCAACATGTCGCCGAACAACGAGGGAATCGTCGTGCCGAGGGCCGGCACCGAGATCGACCCGGCGGCGAGCGAGTACGACTATGCCCCGGTTCCGCGGATCACCTCGGTCGGCCCGCAGCCCTACAGCGAATCCGGACCGGAACCCATCAGGATCACCGGTTCCGGCTTCAACGTGCTCACCCTCGAGTGGATCAACGTCGGTCAGCCCTTCGACGCCAACAACAACTACTCCGCCTTCGACAACGTCACGGCCACCGAGGTCACCTTGGGCGCCGCTCTTCCCTCCGCCGACAGCAAGGCGAGATACTTGCAGGGCGGCATCAGCGCCCGCAGCCTCGGCGGACTGTCGAGAGCCGTCGCCTTCCTCTACCGGCAGTAGAGCTCAGGCCGGACGGAGTCGAGCCGGCGCCACGCGGCCGATGTAGCGGATGAGGGCAACCGGCGTCTGCTCGGCACCCTGGCCGAGTGGGTTGTCCCCGAAGAGCCAGGCGACGAGCGGACGATCGAGCCCTCGGCTGCCACCGAGCACGACGACGCCGCGGTCGTTCGCATCAACGATGGCGACGTGTACGGGACCGCCCGCTTCCTCCGCCAAGCGGCGGGCAAGGCGGTCGGCGACGCCGTCCGGATCGGACGGGGGCAGCTTGGCATGCGTGTCGAACGGCGGCAACGTGCCCGCCGTGGGACCGTCGATGGCAGACACGCGGGCACCGGCGACGCGATAGAAGGTCCCGTGCCGGCCGGCGAGACGGGTGGCACCGGCAGCTGCGGTCGCCAGAAGGATCCGAGCAGCCCCCGCCTCGTCGAGAGCGAGCTGCATGGTCGCCGGGATGCCGAGGCCGATGCCGGCGGGACCCTTCGAGACGAAACGGCACAGCAGGCGGGCGAGCACCGTCGGCCGGATCGAGCTCACGGGGAACGACCTCCCCTGGCTGACGGCCACGGCCTTCTCCGAGACGGCCACGATGTCGCCTTCCTCCAGCCCGAGGCGACCGCCTTCGACGGCGAGGACCGAGTCCACGACGACGCGGTCGAGGTCGTCGCCGGCTTCGATGCGAGGGGTCCGGACCGCAGCCCGTCCGTAGACGTTGCGGCCGTCCGGGCCACAGCAAAACACGTGCCGTCGATTGTTGACGGCGATCGTCGCCCACTGGGCGGCTTCACCGCCGAGCAGCTCGACGCACTCGGCGTCCCCGGCGCCCTCGAGGGAGCGGCCGGCGGCCGGGCGTCGTCCGAGTGGAGCCATCGGGGCGTCCCCGTGGAAGACTCGCAGCCAGGCCTCGATGTTCAGAATCCGCCAAAAGAGGGGCGACTCTTCCAGCTCACCCTCACAGGCCGCCTTGAAGCCGCGGGCGACGGCTGGCGCATCCCAGTAGGGCCGCGAGCAGAACGAGGGAGAGCGGAATATCCCCTGCACCGTGGCTCGCTCGGCGCGTAACCAGCGCATCTCCGGCGTCGTGAAGCCGATCTTCTTCCGCCGCAAACGGATCCTCTCCGGCAGGATGCCGCGCATCGCCTCTCGGAAGATCCACCGGCTCCAGCCGTCGCGCACGATGGCGTCCGACGGGAGGGACAGCACGAGCTCCACGAGATCCTGATCGAGGAACGGCGGCCGTGACTCGATCGAGTGCGCCATCGAGTTGCGGTCCTCGTAGCGCAAAAGGGAGGGCAGGCTGTACTGGGTGAGGTCCTGCAGGAGGCGCTGCTTGAGGTCGTCGCGCACGCGTCCGTCGGCCTCCTGGATGGAAGCGACCCTGGCGGGGTCACCGAGCAGCGCCGGGCAGTAGGTGGCCGGATCCACCGAGTGGCGTCGATCCGCCAGGCGCTGGCGGGCGATGGGGGCAAGGAGGTCGCGGGTGGGGAGGGCTTCTTTCGAAAGGGCGCGCAGGGCGGCGGGACGGCGGGATTTGGCGAGCTCGCGGAGGTAGACGTACTGGTAGGGGACGTAACCGGCGAGCAGCTCGTCGCCCCCCTGCCCGTCGAGGAGCACCTTCGCCTTGCCCTTCGCCAACTCCATGACTCGGTACTGGGCGTAGGGGCCGGAGGACACCATGGGCTCGTCTTGATGCCATACGAGGAGAGGGAGATCCGTGAACAGATCGTGCGCTTTCGGCCGCACGAAGTCGCTCTCTGCCCCCGAGACGGCGAGGACCGGCTCGATGTACTCCTGCTCGTCGA
>Ga0181526_10004186_pt1 | contig 11374 bp, 8 predicted proteins | sample PEATcosm2014_Bin_35_FD_119750 | JGI IMG/M metagenome (GOLD analysis project Ga0181526, IMG submission 119750) | Peatland microbial communities from MTU Mesocosm Facility, Houghton, MI, USA - PEATcosm2014_Bin06_30_metaG | ecosystem: Environmental > Terrestrial > Soil > Wetlands > Peat | place...
CGAGATTCGAAAAGCTGCCGTTGGAGTGAACCCATCGAATCTTCTGAAACGCGTCATTGATGTAGATATTCTGTCCCGCGGGATCGACGGCTAAGCCCACCGGAAAGATGGGAGCCCCGCTAGGATCCGTGCTCCCGACGAGGGGCACTAGCGTCACGCCATTGGTGAGCTTGTACACGATGTCGGTGCCTCCGTCGGCAATATACAGCGCTCCCTGGCCGTCGGCTGCCATCCACGCATTGGGGGCGGCCGGCAGGTTAAGCCCACCCGCTGAGCCCAGTGGATTCCCGGGTCCCGTCTTGGGCGGAAACTCCGAGAGCTGGAGGTAGCTGCCGCCGCCATACGCGGTCAGCAGGTCGATATAATCGGTATTACTCACGGCCAGGCCCGGCACGCCCTGCACTCCTTGACCGCTCATAAAGAGGCTCGGCGTGTAAAAGGGTGTGTGGTTGGCGGGAGCGGTCTGCCCCGGCAAAGTGGCTACGGCAATCGCCATCAACGATGCCGCCATGACTAGGCGAAACGTGAAACTGGTCATCGACCAGTCGAACCAATTTTTCAGCGACACGATGAAACCCCCTCCCAAAGCGCCGAACCCCTCGTTCGGCGGTTATGTCGGGTCGAAACCGACGAATCGAGCTTACGCGAATCCAGAAATGCCGTCATCCCCAAAATCGCCGCTAGCGGCACTGAAACGAGTACGTGGCTCCGTTTTGCTGCCAGTCCTGCGGATAGGTTGGGGCTGCGCAGGCACCCCAGTAAATCCGTCCGCCACCAGAGTTTCTGTAGTCGGGAAGCCAGAGGAAGCCACCGTTAGCTGACGCACTGTCGAGCCCGCCGCCGCTCGCGCAATTGAGACCCATGGGGTAATTCGCATTAGCAACACAGAAGTGTACATTCATGTTCTGGTTGCACCGGTTCACCAGGCCGACATTTCCGTTCGGTTGCTCCTGAACGCTGATGCAACGGTTGAAGTCGCCTACGTCGACGGGGTGCGCGGCGGAGGAGGAAGGCCCTTCGGAGGAAGAGGACGAGACACCGCCCGACTGCTGCTGCTGAGAAGTTGCGCCGCCGACTGGCTGCGGCACGGGGTATTGGGGCTGCGGCTGAGAGGCCGCGCCACCCGCTGTTTGCACTCCAGGGTAACGGGATTGAGCAGGAGCCGGCGTCTCTGGCTGGGCCGGCGGTGCAGATGCGGTCTGCTGCGGGATGCGGGCCTGCGGCACCGGCATTTGCGCCAGACCACCTAGGACTTCAGAAAGAAAGCCAAATGCTCCTCCTCCGCCAGGATGCCGCGCTATGGCTTCCTTGATCGGAGCGGGGTCATTGGTGTAGGTCGATGTCCCGGTGCTAACAGCACCGCCAATGGTCTTTTTATCGAGTGGGTGAACCTCCACCTGCAACTTGTCTGCTGTTATACGGCGAAGCATGACTTCGCCTTTTCCCTTTATCAGGCAGCGAAGTCCATCGTCCACCAACGTTAGGTCTGTGGTCGTACTGTGGCTGCTGTAGTGACCCACTTCGGGATACCCATTCACGCCCATTCTTCCCGTCCAACCCTCATCTCTCAGTGCCACGCTGAGGCCCTTGCTGTCCTGGCTCACGATAACCGTCGCCACTTCCGTCATTGGTAGACCCCAAGGTGCACAGTCGTCACAATCGTACGGGACGGAATACCACGAACCGAGGAACGGGGCAAACGCATCCGCCGATAGCGGCGGTGGGTTGCCTTTTTTCTGGGCGGCTACGCTCACAGAAGCGACCAACAGCAGCGCACCCGCGAGCCACAAAGCTGCAACGTTTTTCATTTTCCCCCCTTTGAGTGAAGGCCAGGAGCGCGGCCGCGGCGTCGATACCGCAGGTCACGGCGGCAGCGGCTAGGCCTTCGATCACTGCCCACAAGATTCCGCCGCCCGCTCCTGCCGCGGCCAACCCTCGAGTTGCCTTCAAACTGAAATGCGCAAACCGGCTCCGGAAAGGTTAACGGAGGCAAGAAATATCTGGCTGTCCCGGTTCGGATGAGCCGCGACGGGATGCGCCGTATGATGAGCCGCCCTCATCGCGAGGCGGTTTCTCGGGGAACGGGCAACCCGGAGCAAGGCGCCCTGCAAAAAAAGCGCTGCAGCGGATGCCACGACAATCCGTCCAGCGGCGCGCCGAACGTTGATGCCGGGAATAATGAACGCGTCTCGCCTCGAGGGTTCAGAGATAACGGATGTTTCCGCGTGCCTTCAGGGATTCGGTTAAAACGGCGGACATCCCTCGCACGCCGGCGGATCCCTCCTACCGAGACAGCTCGTGCATTAGCCACGCGCGGGCGAGTTTCCAGTCGCGCTTGACGCTTTCCGGGGAGATCTTCAGCACTTCGGCGGTTTCCTTCACGCTCAGGCCGCCGAAAAAGCGAAACTCCACCACCTTGGCCTTGCGGGCATCGAATTGCGCCAGCGACTCGAGCGCGTCGTCCAGATCCACCAGCCGGTTGTCCAGTTCGGGTAGGGCATCGATGGATTCGTTCAGATCCACGCGCTCCACTCCTCCACCGCGCTTTCGCGAACCGCGGGCCCTCGCCGCATCCACCAGAATGCGCCGCATAATCTGGGCGGCAATCGCGAAGAAATGGGCCCGGTCCTGCCAGCGCACGCCGGTGACATCCACCAGACGCAAGTATGCTTCGTTGACCAAAGCGGTCGCCTGTAAGGTATTTCCTTGGCGTTCCCGCCGCAAGTATTGCCTGGCCATGCGGCGTAGTTCTCCGTAGACCAGCGGCATCAGCCGCTCCAGCGCGGCGGAGTCGCCGCCCCCCCAAGCCTGCAGCAGACGCGTGACCTGCGCCGTCTGAGAATCCACATAAGAATTATAGCCCCCGCTCCCGCGATCTTCTCCGTCGCCCGATCTGGCGCGCGCAACGCGCGCCCGGCGAACCGGGCTCTCTGGTATCGCGTGCTATGATTGGCAGACTGTTATGGATCCGGCCCGCTGGAAACGCGTCGAGGAGACCTATCAGGCGGCTGCGGAACGCGAGCCTGGCGAGCGGGAGAAATTTCTTGCGGCTGCCTGCGGCGATGACGAAGAACTGAAACGCGAGGTTGAGTCTCTGCTGGCCCAGCCCTCGGCGGGCGGTCTGCTGGACCGGCCCGCCTGGAATCAAGCGGCAGAGCGCGATTTGAATCCCGCCGACAGCACCGACCTGCCCACCGGCACAGCCACGCCAGTCCTCGGGCAGCGCGTCGCCCACTATCAGGTTCAGCAGAAACTCGGCGAAGGCGGCATGGGTGTTGTGTACCGCGCCTACGACCTGAAACTCCGGCGCCCGGTGGCGCTCAAAATCCTTCCACCGGAATACGCCGCGGACCCCGAGCGGCGCTCTCGCCTGCTCCGCGAAGCTCGCGTCGCTTCGGCGCTGAATCACCCCAACATCGTCGCCATTCATGAGGTCGGCTCCGAGAGCGGCGTCGACTTCATCGCCATGGAGTTGGTCGAGGGCAAGCCTTTGGCCAAGCTCATCCCCGCCAGGGGCATGCCGGTGGGCGAGGCCCTGGACTACGCCGTGCAGATCGCCGCCGGGCTCGCCAAGGCCCACGAGTCTGGCGTGATCCATCGCGATCTCAAGCCCGGCAACATCATGCTGAGCCGCGACGGGCTGGTGAAGCTGCTGGATTTCGGGTTAGCACGGCGCGGCGATCTGGGGCCGATACGCGATACCACGGTGTCGGTGGAAGGCCAGATCCTGGGCACGCCTTCCTATATGTCGCCGGAGCAGGCCGAGGGCAAGACTGTGGACACCCGCTCCGACATCTTCTCGTTCGGCGCCGTGCTCTATGAAATGCTCACCGGCCGCCGTGCCTTCCAGGGCGACAACCACATGTCCACCATGGCCGCGGTTCTCCATACGGAACCGAAGTCACTCGCCGAGCTGGACCCGCGCATCCCGCGGGAACTCGAGCGCATCGTGGTGCGCTGCCTGAAAAAGGATCCCGGCCGCCGTTTCCAGAACATTGCCGACCTGAAGGTCGCGCTGAAAGAGCTGAAGGACGAATCAGATTCGGGGACGCTGACGCCAGCGCCTTCGGCGGTATCAACGCGCAACCGCAGCCGGCTCGTCCTATCCCTCAGCGCCGCTTTCGTTGTCCTGGCCGCAGCGGCCGGCTGGTTCTGGTGGCATTCCAAACCGGTGAAAACCGCGGTGCGCCCGCTCACCCGGCTCACTTCCAATGGCGTTTCGAGTTTCCCGGCGATCTCTCCCGACGGGAAAATGGTTGCGTACCTGTCCTCGGCGGCCGGGCCGAACCCGGACATCTGGGTGCAGCAGATCGGCGGCGGTCAAGCCATTCAGATCACACATGAGAAAGAAGGGGTCTCCTGGGTGGTCTTCTCTCCCGATGGAACGCAAATCGCATACACGTCGCACGGCGACGTCTATGAAGTGCCGGCGCTGGGTGGCGATTCGCGGCTGGTCGCTCGCGACGGTGTGCTTCCACTTTATACGCCGGACGCGTCGGCGATCCTGTTTTTGCGGGAGCAGAAGGGCGACAACTACCTCTTCACCGTTCCTCGCTTGGGTGGAACTCCCGCCATCATCCATCCGGAGATTCGGCTCGCTTCCTATCCACTCTTCTCGCCCGATGGAAGCCAGGTTCTCGCGATGGCATACCACGCCGGCCGGGTGGTTGAGGACATCAAGCGATGGTGGATGATCCCGATCCACGGAGGGAATTTGACGGAGGTCGCTCCGCCGCCTCTGTTGCCCGGCGAAACTATGGCCCCAGAACCACTGGCCCGGATGCTCGACAGGAATTCCGGCCGGCAGTGGATCATCTTCGGCCGCTCAACCGGTGACACCTACAGCCTGTTCCGAGTGGCGATCAGCGGCGAGGGAAGACTGACGTCGGATCCGGAGCAACTCACCTTTACCACCGGCCTCGCCGATTACGCCGGAGTTTCCGAGACCGGGCGCTTAGTCTTCAACAGTTCGGCCTCCTTTAGCACAAACCTCTGGAGTATACCGATCGACACTAACCGCGGACGGGTAACCGGCGAGCGGCGGAGCTTGACTGGGGTGGAGGGAATCCGCGATAGCCATCCTTCGCTTTCCCGTGACGGCAAGAAAGTCGCGTTCTATTCCGGCAGCCGCCTGGTTGTCAAGGACCTGGTGACGGGACGAGAAACCCAGTTGGCCCAGGACCTGCCACTGGAAGATGGTTTAGCCCCTGCCATTTCTCCGGACGGCGCGTACGTTGGCTACGGCTTTCTGACGCTGGGCCAGAGGGAGTGGGACCTCTATATGATTTCGGCCGCGGGTGGATCGCCGCGGCGCGTCTGCCAGGGCTGCGGAAACCCAAAAGGCTTTTCATCGGATGGCTCACGAATGCTGATGCAGAGGGGCTACCTTGACCCCGGCTTCGATCAAATCGCGCTATTGGATGTCGCGACCGGCAAGGAGACAATCGTGTTGAGCGACCCCCAGCACCACTTATGGAATGCCTTTTATTCCTGGGACGACAAGTGGGTGGCGTTCCTGATGCAGACCGACGACCATCGCCTCCGCATCTACATAACGCCGGCGCAGAACCTGATTCCTGCCGGACCGGACCACTGGATCCAGCTCACCAGCGGCGAATACGGAGACAACAAGGTGCAGTTTTCTCCGGACGGGAACACCGTTTATTTCACTTCGAACCGCGACGGCTTTACGTGCATTTGGGCGCTGCGGCTGGATCCTAAAACCAAGCGGCCTCTGGGCGCTCCGTTCGCGATTCAGCACTTTCACGACAGGCAGGGGGGCAACGCGAGCATGGAACTAAACGTCGCCCGAGACAAGATTGTCACCAACCTGGACGAGGTTCACTCCGATATCTGGATGATGGACCTGGCGCCCGGCAAGTGAGCGATCCCCGAGAGCTTTGACACCGATTCCGAACGCCCCAGTGAAGGCCCATGGCAAGGCCATGGGATTTGAAACTTGGCGTGCTATAATCCGCACGGGCCTGTTATGGATCCTGCCCGCTGGAAGCGCGTCGAGGAGATTTACCAGACGGCGTCGGAACGCAAGCCTGGGGAACGGGCGGCATTTCTTGCGGTCGCCTGTGCCGAAGACGAAGAACTGCGGCGCGAGGTCGAAACGCTGCTGGCCCAGCCGTCGGCGGGCGGCATGCTGGACCGCCCCGCGTGGCAGCCGGAGGCAGGCCGCCGGGAGCTGCCTTCGGACATAACCCGGCCAGCCGTTGGGCAGAGGGTCGCCCACTACGAGATTCAGGAGAAGCTGGGCGAAGGCGGCATGGGGGAGGTGTACCGCGCCACCGACACCAAGCTGCAGCGCGAGGTCGCCCTCAAGGTGCTGGCCTCGGAGTTCGCGCAGAATTCCGCGTGGATGTCCCGCTTTCAGCGCGAGGCACGGGTTCTGGCATCGCTCAACCATCCGCACATCGCGGCCATCTATGGACTCGAAGAATCGGGTGGTGTGCGCGCCATCGCGATGGAAATGGTGGAAGGACCCACCTTGGCCGAACGCATGGCCCGCGGGCGGATTCCGCTTCCCGATTCTCTGGCGATTGCCCAGCAGATCGCCGAGGCTCTGGAATATGCTCACGAAAAGGGAATTGTCCATCGCGATCTGAAGCCGGCCAACGTCAAGCTGCGGCCCGACGGGGTTGTTAAGGTGCTCGACTTCGGGCTGGCGAAGGCCATCGATCCGAAGGAAGCGACAGCGGCGACCGAGACAGCGACTCGCGCCGGGGTCATCATGGGCACACCCGCTTATATGGCGCCGGAGCAGGCGGTGGGTCTGCGAGTGGACCGCCGGGCCGACATCTGGGCTTTCGGAGTGGTGCTCTTTGAGATGCTGGCCGGGCGGAGGATTTATTCGCGGAAGACGATACTGGAAACACTGGCTGCCGTCGCCAAAGACGAACCGCCGTGGGACGAGTTGCCGCCCGCGACGCCCGCGAACGTCCTCTGGTTGCTGCGGCGTTGCCTGGATCGTGACACGAAGAACCGGCTGCGCGACATTGGCGAAGCGCGGATCAACATTGAGTCAGGACTGGCCGGTAAGACGCACTTACCGGAAAGCGCACCGCTGCCCGCCGGCCGGCCGCGGCTAGCCTGGGGCGTAGCGGTTGTGGCGACTGCGTGCCTGGCGATGCTCGCGTTTGTGCACTTCCGCGAAAAAACGCCCACTCCCGCCTTGCCTGTGCGCTTCCAGATCCCGATACCGGAAAACGCGACGGCCGGAGCCTTGCTCAACGTGTCGCCAGATGGCCGTAAGCTGGCATTTGTCGCAGGGGACCGGCTGTGGGTTCACTTCCTGGAATCGGGGGAATCGCGCGATTTAACGGGCACCTCAGGTACACCCTTCTGGTCGCCGGACAGCCGATTCATCGGAGTTGTATCCGACGGAAAGCTGAAGAAGGTCGACGTGACTGGTGGCCCCCCACAGACCGTTACGGACATCAATGGAGCTTGGGGAGCGGGTGCCTGGAACCTGGACGACTTGATTGTCTTCAGCAACCGGGCGGGCATTTTCCGCGTGCCGGCTGCGGGTGGCGTTCCAGTGCCGATTACCGCCGTTGATCCCGTGCGGAGGGAAATCATGCATGCCTTCCCCTCGTTTCTGCCGGATGGGCGGCATTTTATTTACACCTGTACGTCTCGCGATAAGGGGAGGAGCGCCATTTATCTCGGCTCGGTGGACGCGAGACCCGAACAACAGAGTTCCCAGCCTTTGGTGAACAGCGATTGGGGAGCCGTGTACTCGCCTTCGGCGGACCCCGCCACCGGATGCTTGCTCTTTGTACGCGAGGATACGCTGGTGGCCCAGCCCTTCGATAACCGCCGGTTGAAACTGAAAGGGCAGGCGACGCCCGTGGCCGAGCAAGTTAGCGATGGCAGAGCCTTTTCGGTTTCGGCCAATGGCGTCCTGGTCTTTCATCGAAATGCCGTAGACCGGCAACTCACTTGGTTCGACCGGGATGGCAAGATAATAGGCACCGTTGGAACCCCCGGCACTTATCTAGACCCATTCCTTTCGCCGGACGGAACGCGACTGGCCGCGGCGAAGCCGAGAGGCTCGCCGGGGCCGCAGGGACCATTTAGTATCTGGTTGCTGGATTTTTCCCGAGGAGGCGCGGGCACGCGGTTTACCTTTGGGTCGGCAACTGAAGTGGACCCGGTTTGGTCGCCGGATGGGAGCCGCATCGTTTTTAGCTCCAACCGGGACGGCCCGTACAACCTGTACCAAAAGGCCGCCAACGGAGGGAGGGATGAGGAGGTTCTGCTAAAGTCCGACGAGAACAAGTGGGCCACGAGTTGGTCGCGCGACGGACGGTTCCTGCTGTACACAACGTGGAGTCCCAAAACGCAGTCCGATATTTGGGCGCTCCCGATGTCGGATAACAAGAAGCCGATCCCGTTTCTGGCGACGGAGTTCTGGGAGGGCCAGGCGCGCTTTTCGCCCGATGGCCATTGGGTGGCTTACACCTCGTACGAGTCCGGCCAATTCGAGGTCTACGTGCGGCAATTTTCCATTAACCCCGCCGGGACGGCTGTGGAGACAGGTGGCAAATGGCAAATCTCGAGTGGATTCGGGCTGGATCCACGCTGGCGCGGCGACGGTCGGGAGCTCTATTATCTTTCTCTTGATGGACGGGTGATGGCCGTCGACGTTGCGACCAATCCGGTGTTCCGGGCCGGAAAGCCCCAACCCCTGGGACTTGTCGTCATTCCGCAATTCGACCCGCCAGGTGCATGGGATGCCGCCGCGGACGGCAAGCGTTTTCTTGTGCCGGCGACCAAGAGCGGCAGACCTGAGCCGTATACTGTGGTGCTGAACTGGCAAGCTGGTTTGAAGGATTAGCTCGTGCTCCACGCCGCGGGATTCTGAACCGACTCGCCCGCATCGCTGTCCGGGCATACTGTCGGATATCTGGAAGGCTGCGGCGAAGAATCACGAGCGCGGCAAAAAGGCGGCGATGTTCAGACCAGAGCTTCTCCATACAGCGCGAGCAAGCGGCTCCATGCCTTCTCGGCTTGAGGCTCGTTGTACACTCGCGAATCCGGAGGGCACCAGCCATGCGCTGCACCACTATATACTTCGATTTCCGCGGGCAGGTTTGCCTTGGCAAACCTCTCCTCGAGAATGGTCTTCTCGTTGGGCGAGCGCGCGTCGTCATTTTCCGCGATCGCGATGAGGAACTCCGCCTTGGACTTCGCGGCCTGAAGGTGCGGACTGTTTGGCGCGTCGGTCACGAGTCCGCCGCCGTGGAATGAAGCGACTGCTCCGACACTGCCGGGCACGGCGGCTGCGGTACGAAACGCTATGGGGCCGCCCATGCAATAGCCCTGTGTGCCTAAACTCCCGGAGCTGTGCCGCTCGCCGGATGCACGAAGTAGCAGTCGGCGGTGCCGTCCGGCGTCGTCACGGTCACGTCCGTTTCGGTTACTGTGACGGCATTAACTACCTGCGGCAGCATCATGGCGACGCCTGCTCCCAACATGATGCCGAACTGCTTCCGTGTCACCAAACCGAGAGTTTCGAACTTCCGTCGATCCTGTTCGAAATGATCCTGATCACACATGCTCCCCCTCCTCGTCGCTTGATTGCGCGGTAGAACCGCACGCTATCGGCTATTAAACCTATTCGGTCCCGCTCGGTTGAGCGTTGAGGATCGCTCCCGCAAGTCGACACCGCGACTGAAAACTGTCCGGTCGCCCACGCGCATCGTAGGCGAGCGGGCTTTCAGGTTCAAACCGGCCAATAAGATTCAAGCCACAGTTGAAGCGTCAAGTCATGGCGGGTCTCGTGGGCCAAGAGATTCGGACGAAGTTCGCTGTAGTAGCGCTCCTTCAGAACCTCCGGCCTTAGATGGCCCGCGCGTGCAAGTTGCTGTACGTCGTCACGGTCCCGCTCCCCGTTCCGCTCCAGCTTGGAAAGCGCCAGATCGTGAGCTTCAAGCGCGAAGAGCTGGAGGCGGCGCCACGCGCCGGGGAACATGGGCACCAGGCGATCTTGGTAGTTCTCGGGCGGCGTGGCGATGGTGACGGCATCCAGATAGACCCTGTGCTTTCGGTGCAAGTCGGACCCTTTCCCGCCGATCTTCGTTAGTTCGCTCATCACGTTCGGCACGACGCCCAGGAAATCGACGTCGCTCGTGGTGCGGGCCACGCCATAGAGTTGTGTCACGACGAAGCCACCGCAACAATGCAGTTGGACGTCTTCGTTGAGGCGGGAATCCACTTCAGCGAAGAAAGACCGCCACGGCTCCGGCGGCTGTTTAATGCGCGGCATACGGTAGTTGCTCGGCTGTGAGGCCGGTCAGCAGGCTCCAATGGGCAGCGGCTTCAGGACGATTTGACCTTAACCAAACGCGCTCAGGCTCCGGCATCGATTCGCGGCAGAGCGTTCCTTCATGGGCGAGACGGGCCTCTTCAAGTTCCTTTTCCCAGCGAGAAAGGACATGAACTGCACCTTGGCGCTCCGGGAAAGCGCGCGCTGTTTGCTCCGCGAGATGCACGAGATAACCCAGGCGGTTTTGAACATTATTCAGTTTGGCGCGGTCGCGCAGCCATTCCCAATTCAGATCGGTATACGTGCTCAGGACCCAAGGTAGGGCTTCCGTCAAGCGCGTGTCCAAGTCCGGCTCCACCACGGCGTTGAGGACCACTTCAGCGGGGTTGCTCACCGCCTTGGAACGAACATGCTCAAAGCCGGGGTAGCCGAGAGCGGCAAGCTTTCGCTGAAGTTCATCGGGCGCCCCGCCCCGAACGTTCAGCGACTCGGATAGAGGGAGTGCCGCAGGCAGCTCATAGAGCTTTGCGGCCTTGCGCTCAAGTTCAGCACTGGCCACCCTCAACCCCGTTTCGAGCTGGGACAGATACGGCTGCGATACATTCAGTGAACGCGCCGCCACAAGCTGGGTCATGCCCACCTTCTCACGTCCGGACTTCCACTGCGTGGCAGTCATTTTGCCTATCCCCCGAAGCCAATATAGCATAAATGGCTATATTCTGTAAAGCAGCACCAACCAAGCAGGCTCGCGAGGGTGGCCTTACGACCAGACGAACCGTTAATCGTCTATGGGTGTTGCGGCTGAGCCGAGGGCTCGGCCAAGGAGCGTCAGCGGAAAAGAGCCGGTCAGGACGTATTGCGACGGGCAACCAGAGAAAAGATCTCTGAAGAACCACTACAAAAACCGCTACAGTCGCCAAAAACGAAGGGCCTGAAGTTTTCTCTAGGCCCTATTAACTGCTTTATAATCTGTGGTGCGGAGAGGGGGACTTGAACCCCCACGAGATTGCTCCCGCTAGCACCTCAAGCTAGTGCGTCTGCCAATTCCGCCACCTCCGCGTTACGTGGCTACTTCTTGTCCGGCGCCGGCCGAAC
>Ga0181526_10004187_pt1 | contig 11372 bp, 7 predicted proteins | sample PEATcosm2014_Bin_35_FD_119750 | JGI IMG/M metagenome (GOLD analysis project Ga0181526, IMG submission 119750) | Peatland microbial communities from MTU Mesocosm Facility, Houghton, MI, USA - PEATcosm2014_Bin06_30_metaG | ecosystem: Environmental > Terrestrial > Soil > Wetlands > Peat | place...
AAAACTCCGTTCTTGTTGGTGAAACTGAACCCGGTTGGCAAACCATAGCCAACCGTGTGGCAGGGCAGACAGGAACTGTTGGTCTGGCCGCCGGCGGCCTTGAACGCCGCGCTGCTGAAGGCGCTGGCGTGGAGCGTGTTCGTCTCGTACTGGCAGATGCTCAAATGACACGTGAGGCAGACCTTCAAGCCGGCATAGTTGGGCGCCGGACCGGAGACGCTGAAGAAGGCGTTACTGTAAAGCCGGGTGATGACAGCGTACCGGACCAGATTGGTAGCCTTGCCCAGCGCCACCCACGGGGCCAGCAAGTTGTTACTTTTTTGATAGAGTTGATAATAACCGGAGGGGCCATCCCAAGTAACCTGCACGCCGTTGGTCAACCGTTTCATAACGCCCATGACCGGCAATCCCGGCATCCCTCCGGGCTGTGTGGTGCCCAGGTGTTGGACCGGTTGGGCCATCAGTGACGATGCAGTGAAAAGAACGGCCGCCGGCAGAATCAACCATGACATCTGGTTGAACGACAAAGCCCTGGCGCGGTTTATCATATCGCAATTGAGCCGCCTCCCATCCTTAGCCGGGCAGGGCAGCGCACGTCGAACTGTTGGATGCAACTTTGCAACGCCAGAACAAAGAACAATAAATGGAACTTTGTTCAACATATTCTTCGTTTGAAGGATACGCCCACCCGGCACGCGAACCAACCCTCAATTGCTCCATACTTGTCAAATTTTGCCTAAACTGGCCGGTGGCGTCACCTGCGGGAACAATCTGCACGCTCACCACGGAATTTTCTAAAATTGACAGGCTGGAAAAATGCCCGGAGAATAAAAAACAAAAAAGGACAACGCTGAATGAAACCTTTCTCCGCCAACCCTCCCCGGAACCCCGACCCGCAAACCGTCCGGGCATCCGGTCGGAGTACATTGATTCTGATGCTGCTGGTCTTCCTGTTGGGAGCCGTCTTGACCGGCATCTGGTTCAAATACGTCAAACCCGCAGCGGGTTCCTTTTGGCCGGGCCGGAGCGGGCCCGCACTTTCCGACAGCACCCGGGAGCAGTTGCGCCATTTGAATTCGCCGGTGGAACTCCGGTTTTATTCGGTGCTCCCGCCGGGCAGTGCCCCGGAACCGCTTCAGGATTTTTCCCGGCGGGTGGACCATTTGCTGTCCGAATTTCAAAACGCCAATGATGGCAAAATCCACGTGACCCGGAACATCTCGACAACGGGAGCCAATGCGGACGCCGCCACGGCCGACGGCATCAGTGCTTTCAACCTGGACAAGGGCGATGCTTGTTTTCTGGGAATCACCGTTGTCAGTGGAGACCGAAAGGAATTCCTGGCCCGACTCCAGCCCGAATGGGAACCGGCATTACCGTTTGACCTCGCCCGCGCGATTCTCCAGGTGACCGCCACGCCGTCATCGCCTATCGTCAAGGCCAGCCCCGCGGTTTCCCCCGAAACCACCAATGAAATCCTGCGTCTGATTCCCGATATCAATGGCACGTCACTGGAAGACGGCATCGGAACCCTCCGCCAGGCCGCCGTGAACAAATTCAGCGAGGCCGGAGCCGAAATGGAGAAGCAGATTCAGGCCGCGCAACAACAAGCCAGCGATGCGCAAAACAGCCAATCCGAGGCCGAGCGGCAGGCCGCGATGAAAAATCTCCAGAAGGTCCAGTTGGAACAGGCGGAAAAAATCAAACAAATCGCCGCTCAACTGCAGGCCCAGATTTCCGCCTTCGAGCAGATGAAAGCCGCGCCTCCCGCCGCTAAATGATTTCCCACCGGCCGGCGTTGGAACATCGGCGCGAAGACCCATCACCTCACCCAAAGCCCAAGATGCGAAGGTGGGGACATCGCACCGGGCACGTCGTCAAATCTGCTCGCTCCGAGCTTGTGCCGCCTTGATTCATTTCGTTGCGCCGGGTTGTCGAGAGTCTTCCCGCCTTCACCGGCAATCAAAAACCCCTTCCCGTCGCCGGGAAGGGGTTGATGTTAATTTTAACCGGTCAAGGCGTGTGCACCACGCGGAAGAACATCTGCGCGTTGTTCCGCGTCGGGGTCACGTAACTGATGGACCCGCCGGTGCCGGGAATGTTGGTGCTGATGTTCTGCCAACTGCCGGTGAGGGAGGAGATGCCCTGAATCTGGTAGCTGGTACCCACCTGTGTGTTGAAGGCGATTTCCGCTGCCGTGTAGATGGCAATGGTGTTGGTAGCGCCATTGACGATGTTGTTGCCATCGAAGTAGATCACACCGCTGCCCGCCACGATGGGGGTCGAAAACGGATTAAGACCCAGGGCGTACATCATCCAATTCGGCACGCCGGCGCTGTTGTTGATGGCGTCGGCATTGGCCATGGCGTTGGTGGCAAAACCCGGACCGAAGTAATGGATCTCCCACGCATCCGGCAAACCGCCGGTGGTGGAAATGCCCGTCAGATTGGCAATGGAAGCCTTGAGCAGGCCGACCGCGTAGAACGCGTTGTGGACGCCGAGGCTGCCGTCGCTGTTGACGAACTGCCAGTTGTAAGCAGCCTCCAAGAATTGCGCCGGCCAGTTGGTCTGGGGTGAAGGCGACTTGACCAAACCGTCCGCGACATAGTTGGAGGGATTTGCCTGATAGCCCGAGGGCGGCAGGAGCATGGACAATTGGTTGAGCAGGATCTGGACCTGGGTCTGGATGCCCTGGCTGTAGCCGTAACCAACGTAATCAGGAACCGGGAAGTCGAAGTTGGTGATGGCGCCGTGGCATTGAGTGCAGACATAGGTCACGTCAACGTTGGCACCATTGGTGTTGATGTAACTCATCTCGGTGGAATGGCCGCCGGCCAGGGTGAACGCCGGATCGGTGGAAGCAATCGGCTGATAATGGCAACCGACGCAGGTGTTGGACACCACGTTGGCGTGGGGAGCGCTCGGAATCGTCTGACCATAGGTGACGGCGTTGATGCCTTCCAGCATGTCGCCTTGCGGGCTGTCATGCGGACCAAAAGCGGACCCGCCATTCCACGTCGGTTGGGCGAGCGCATAATTCACTATGCTGTTGGTGACGGAACCGTTGCGGCTGTTATGGCAGTTCATGCAGAAGCCGCCGAGACCGGCATTGGTGACCACAAAACCGGTATTCCCATTAAACGCGACGGTCGTGCCGGTGCGCAGTTGAGCCGGGTTGGAGGCGTCGTGGGGATCGTGGCAGGTCTGACAGTTGATCGCTTCGTAAACCACATTGGTGGCGTAGGCATTGGTGGAACCCAGGTTGGCGACGTAATTAATAAAGCCCGGAGCGGTATGGCAGCGAACGCAAGCCATGCGGCTGGCGGAACCGGAAGGCGTCCGGGTCGTAACGGCGTGCAACGAATTGTACCACTCCGCGGCCTGGTATTCGTTGGGCAGGCTGTCATGGCATTGCGTGCAATCGCCCGCGTTGTAGCTGACGGTGATGAAATTGGTATTTCCCACTATGCCATTCTGAACCGGATGCAGAAAACCGGGACCGTGACAATTCTCGCATTGGATGTTGGCCAGATTCTGCAATGCCGCCGGCATCGCCGCCCAGTTGCTGTTGGTCAGCACGGTCGGGAAAGTCCAGCCGTACACCTTCGCGATATCGTCAAAGCCGCCGTTGACGGCGAACGAGTTGGTATCGTAGCCAAGAACGTGGCACTGAATGCAATTCTGGCTGTAGTGGCTGCTGACCTGGCCATTGATGGCCCGGGTGAAGAACGAGGCATGGGGCGTGTTCGTGTAAGTGGGGTAAATGCTGGGCGCATTCAGGACGCCGCCACTGTGGCAGGCCTCGCAAGTTTGCAGGCCATAATAAGTGGCCGCCGTGATGGTGACGGCGATGTTCGTCGTGGCCGGGGCGATGGTGTTCGTGCCGTTGTGGCCAGTCGTGGTGATCGTGGCCAGGACAGTGTATTGTCCGGCGACATCCGGGCGGAAAAAGGTCCGGCCCGCCAGTTGGGATACCAAAGCGCCGACTTGGGTATTGTTGGGTATTGAACGGTCGGCCGGGTTGTAAAGCGGCACATTGGTCCCCAGCGGACTGTTAGTCAGCACCGCCAGCGAACCCAGAGGCTTGTTGGTCAGCGGCCACCAAGTGACGCTAAGAACGTTCGAAGGCGCAATGGAGTTGTTCACCAGGGCGTCAAGATAGACCGGCTCGCCCAAGGCGACGGTGCTAATGCCGGCGGAGAACTGGGCATTGGTCAGCCCATACACCGAGATTTCATTCGGGGTAAGGGGACGCTGTTGGACCTGGCCATTCAATGCGGTTGACGCCGCGTTGACAGTGGTCACGGCTCCGACAAACGCCAATGCCACTGCCGCAAGGCCGGCAAATATCTTCAATAGGGGGTGGTGAGTTTTCATAAGTTTTGATTTTTGTCTGGATTTACGATTGTCGGTGTAATTGTTTGTTTTTTGCGGGTGCGGTTTCGTTCATCTTGTCGCCTCACACAGGATCCAGCCCGGCACCAGTTCCACGTCGGCAAGCGGCCGGTCGATGGGTGGCGGATTCAATCTCATCAGCAGCGCTGCCGCGCGCCGGGCGATGATTCCGTTGCACCTGGAAAGCTCCTGCTCCCGCAGCTTGGAATTTTCGCGGACAATCGCTTCCAGGTGGTCAATGTTGTAGAGGTAAACGTTTTCCAGTTCCTCCACGTCCGGGGCGATGTCCCGCGGCACGGCGATGTCCACCAGAATGAGCGGCCGGTTTGCCCGGGCCGCCAAAACACCGGCGATCTCATGCTTGTGGAGAACCGTCGTCGGGCTGCCGGTGGAACTCACCACAATGTCGGCCTCGACGATGGCGGCCATGCGTTCATCAAATGGCAGGGCGCGTCCGCCGAGTTCCGCAGCCAGCGATTGGGCGCGTTCGAGGGAGCGGTTGGCCACCAGCACCGAGCGGGCGCCGCGTTTGGCCAGATGGCGGACACAGGCTTCGCCCATCTTGCCCGCGCCCAGAATCATCACCGTCTTGTCGGACAAATCGCCGGAAAAGATCTTTTCGGCCAGTTCGACGGCCACGCTGCCGACGGAAGTGGCGCCGCGGCCTATGCCCGTGTGCGTGCGGACTTCCTTGGCCACCTGCAGCGCGGTTTGAAACCACCGGTTCAGCACCCGGCCGGTCAATCCGAATTGTTGCGCCGCCTGATAGGCATTTTTGACCTGGCCGGTGATTTCCGTTTCACCAATCACCATAGAATCCAAGCCGCTCGCAACCGAGAACAGATGCTCCACCGCGGCGGCGCCTTCCTTGACGTAAACATAAGGCGTCACATCCAGCTCGGGACAAAGTTCTTGAAAAATGCGAAACACCCGGCCCTGGACCCAGGCTGACGTCGCGCCATACACCTCGACGCGATTGCAGGTGGAAAGCAGCACGACCTCATCCAGACCGGCGCCGAGCTTGAGCCGGCAGCCGTGGCACGGCAGCAATGAAGGCCGCACCGCCAGCTTTTCGCGCACTGCCACCGGCGCGGTTCTATAACTCAAACCTGCGACAAAAACATTCATGTCAGCGTTTCCTTTGCGGATTCAAAATGGCGCCCGGCCGGAACAATCCGGCCGCCTTCCGCCCAAAGCCTGTGCTCTTGTCTCACACGATAAATTTAGTAGATGGCGTCATCGTTGCTGCCCATCCCTTGGCAACCGTTACACATTTATTGTTATTAGCATAACATATTCATATTACGTGTATGTTTATAGATAAGTTTATATGAGTTTATGATTTAGCAGAGTTGACCTGCGGAAAAAGAAGTTGTCCCCTGCGGCGGGATGGCTCACGCTGGTGTTTGATCCGGGTGAAAGACAATCCCATACAGTCCATGGCGACCGGCCGCTTGCCCGCAGTGAAATGGGTCTTGCTGGAAGCCGCGTTCGTGGTGGTCGTCGGTGCCGTTTTCGCGTTTGCCGCCAACCGGGTTTCGCCCCGGGGCCTGGCGCTCACCCGAAACTATTTCCCGGAAGGTACCGGCAGACTCGTGTCAGCAACCCCGCTCGCGACCCTGCCGCAAAATGCCGCCGGCACAAATTCCATGGCGCTTGATCCCGCGCAATTGCTCGCGGCGGAATTGAAGGAAAAGGGGTTGCAACTGGCTGACGGCAGCCAGGCGGTGCAACTCTTTCACGACCCGCGCTTCAAGCAGGGCACCGTGGTGTTCGTTGATGCCCGGGGCGAACAACACTACCGGGAAGGGCACATTCCCGGGGCTTACGAATTTGATCCTTACCGTCCGGAAAAGTATTTTGACGCCGTGCTCCCGGTCTGCAAGGCGGCGGAACAGATCGTGGTTTACTGCAACGGCGGCGATTGCGACGACAGCGAGACCGCCGCCATTTTGCTGCGGGACGTCGGCATTGCCAACCAGAAGCTGCTGGTTTACGGAGGCGGCATCACGGAATGGGCCACCAATGGCCTGCCGGTCGAGTTGGGCGGACGGAACAGCGGCAGCTTGCGCAATCCAAACAAATGAAAAGTGGTCAACCAAACTGGAATCGCATCGCCTTGAACCTCTCCTCCGTGCTGGTGCGATGGATGCTGGGCGCGGTTTTTCTTTACACCGGCTTGAGCAAGGCGCTGCATCCTGTGGATTTTCTGAAGCTGGTGCGGCAGTACGACCTCGTCCAAAGCTCCCTGGTTTTGAATTCGATTGCCGCGGCCCTGCCCTGGTTTGAAATTTTTTGCGGATTGCTGCTGCTGGCCGGCGTCGCGGTGCGCGGGACGGCTTTGACGCTGATGTTGATGCTGGTACCGCTTACGGTGCTGGTGTTCCATCGCGCCCTGGCCATTGAATCGGCGCTGGCCATCCCGTTCTGCGCCGTGAAATTCGATTGCGGTTGCGGCACGGGCGTGGTCTTCATCTGCGCCAAACTGCTGGAAAATTTTCTGCTGATACTATTGTCGGGCTGGCTGCTGGCGGGATATGGCCGGCAATTCAGCCTGCGCTTCGATTTGATAAAACCGCATCCGAGGCAGGGCGAAGTCGGAGAAATCCGCGAATAAAGCCCGGAAGATCACCGGCGCGAATCACCGCAGTTACATGCGGTCATTCGAAAGTCATTTGCCTCGCCCTTTCCTTTGGCCAGTCTGCCTGGTTGTGCTCATGCTTTCCGTCAGCGGGGTTTTATATTTGCATTGCCATAAACAGTTTTGAACCATCAGGTAATGCCCAATGATTCAATGTCAAATTTTACCCGCCGCTTTCCATTACTGATTGCGATGGGGGCATTAATGTTTTATGGAGTCACCCTGAGCCGCGGGATGACGATGAACAGCCTGTCCCTCACGGCAAAGATTGCCGGCTGGGACTGGACGCCGATGGTGGGGCAACCCTTGCTCTGGCTGCTCACCCTGCCCTTGCGGTTGTTGCCCGCCGCCTGGGTGCCCCCGGGCCTGAACCTTTTTTCCGCCGCCACCGCCGCGCTGACGCTGGGTTTGCTGGCGCGCACCGTCCAGTTGCTGCCGTGGGACCAGCGGTGGGAAAACACCAACCGCCTGGCCGGCACACTGCCGGTTTTGCTGGCGTGCGCGGTGTGCGGGCTGGAATTCAGCTTCTGGCAGGAGGCGACCGCCGCCACCGGCGAAATGCTGGACTTGCTGCTTCCGGCGGCGGCCCTGTGGCTGCTGCTGGAATATCGCGTCCGGGGCGAATCTCCCTGGCTCGATGCGGCCACGTTCGTCTGGGGGCTGGGCATGGCGGAAAACTGGTTGCAATTGCTGGCGCTGCCGCTGTTTGTTGCCGGAGTGATCTGGCTGCAAGTTGAAAGCGCGAAAGCGAAGGGGGGAGATTGCGCGCCGTTGTTTGGAGTAAGAATCATACGGCTGCGCGGGTTCCGTTTCTTCCAGGTGAAATTTTTGCTGCGGCTGGCCGGACTGGGGTTGGCGGGATTTTCAATTTATGCGCTGCTGCCGCTGGTCAATGGTCTGGCTCCGCACTCGCCGTGGAGCCTGGGCCGGTCCTGGCACGCCAGTTTGAAGCAGACCAAAGACATGGTCATGGTACTTTACGATCAATTTGGGTTTGCGCACCGGCTGCTGGCGATGGCGGTGGCGCTCTATTTTTTGGTGCCCACGCTGGCCTGCCTGGTGCGCCAGCGCGACGAGGGCACAAAAAACAAATCGCGCGGGGACCGTTTCCAACTTTGGATCTACCGTCGCCTGCGTGTGGCGCTGTTGCTGGCCTGTTTGTGGCTGGCGTTTGATCCGCTCACCGGGCCGCGCCAGATCATACAAAGCGAGTTCGGCTTTTCGTTGCCGCTGCTGACCTTTGACTATTTGAATGCTCTGGGCGCGGCTTTTCTGGCGGGCAATCTCCTGCTGATTTCACAGGGAACGGTCCAGCGGCGCAGCCGTTCACGAACCTCAATACAATTGCGGCAACTGGCTGTCCCCTTCGCCGCCGGCTGTCTCGTCCTGATTATCGTGGGTCTGGTGGCTAGAAACACTCCGGCTATCTTCCACATGAATTTTCATCCGCTGGAACGCTTCGGCGACGCGCTGGCAGATTCCCTGCCCGCCGGTCGCGGCGTGATGTTGAGCGACCAGCCGCCAAAGCTGGAAGTCTTTCAAGCCGCCCTGGCGCGCCGCCGGAACCGGGCGGACTGGCTGACCGTGGATACCCACGCGCTGCCAACGGTGGCCTACCGCGCCTGGCTGGAGCGCCGCCAGCCCGCCGGTTGGCTGACCGGCGAAACCCGGCATGAACTCACCTCGCCGGAAACCGTGCGGCTGCTCGAACACATTGCCCGCACCAGCCGCCTGTTCTGCCTGCATCCCAGCTACGGCTGTTTATTTGAACAGTTTTACCTGGAACCCGCCGGCGCGATTTATGAAGTGAAATTGCGCGGAGATAAACCCCTGGAAATTCCGCCGCTGACCGCAGCGGCCACGGATGCAAACGAAACTTTCTGGACCGGCGCCTGGCGAAAGGAACTGGCTCCGCTCGCTGCCGCTTCAATCCGGCGACAAATCAACTGGCAGAAATTAATTCAGCGCCTCGGCTTCACGCCCGCGCCATTTTATCAGGACCGCCTGCTGGCGGAATGGTATTCACTGTCGCTGGACGGCTGGGGCGCGGCCTTGCAACGGCAGGGCCGGTGGTCTGAGGCCCGGCTTCGGTTCGAGCAGGCGCTGCAACTGAATCCCGACAACCTCTCCGCGCAAATCAGTCTGGTCTGCAACACCAACCTTCAGTCCGGCTCCCGGCTGGGACTTGCCGGGGTGGACAAGGTGGCCGACCAGTTGGGAAGTATCCAGCACTTGAGCGCCATCCTGAACAACTGCGGCCCGTTTGACGAACCGGTTTTTTGTTATCTGCTGGGCTGTGCGTTTCAAAAAAATGGCATGTGGTTGCAAGCGGCGGAACAATTTGAGCGGACCCGGACACTCGCACCCGGCACGCTCGCACCGGAGCTTGCCCTGGCGGAAATTTATACCCGGCTCCAGTTCGCCGATCGCGCCCGTCCGCTCATAAACCATCTGCGGGATGAGACCAAAAATCTTCCGGCGAGCAGTGCCTTGGACCTGGAAATGGCGCTGCTGGAGGCGAACTCCTGGCTGTCGCACACCAATCCCGCCAACGCCAGTGGCGTTCTCCAGTCTGTCTGGCAGCAGCATCCCGACGACGTGCAGATTACGTATGGCGTTATCAGCGCCTATCTCGCCTTTGGCGATTTCACAAACGCCCTGCAGCTCGTCAACACCAAACTCGCTCGGTCGCCGGACGACGTGGCGAGCTTGAACATTCAGGCCGCTATTTTAATTCAATCCGGCGATGCCGCCGCCGCCATCCCGGTGCTGGACCACGTTCTCACGCTCACCAACCTGCCGGAGACCCGGCTCACCCGCGCCATCGCCCGGCTGGCCTGCCAGGATTTTGCCGCGGCGGAAACCGACTTCCGCGAACTCGAAAAATCAGGCGAAGAACCCGGCCGCGTCAGTTATGGACTTGCGGCGATTGCCGAGCACCGCCACGACACCAATCGGGCGGCATATTATCTTCGGCTTTGCCTCACCAACACACCGCCCGGAACGATTCTCTGGCACAAAGCCAGCGCCCGCTTGCAGACTCTCGCACCCGGTTCCAGAGCGAATTTTTGAAATGGGGTAAAACGGCAGGCAACGGAAGAAAAGCGGTTCCTGATGGAGACGGACAAGGCAAAATAAAAACTTCGGTGCCGGTTTCCAAAAAGGGAATTCAAAGGCAGTCCGCGGGAGAAGACGGCGTGGCAGCTTCCGCCAGACAGGTTTTCAAACCGCCGGGATCAAGCGTTGGTTTTGGAACCAGCCGTTTTTCTGCGGCGCAGGGTGCGGCTGGCGGCCATCGCCAGTGCGCCGAGACCCAGGATCGCGCCCGTCATTGGTTCCGGAACCACCGTCACTGCCATGAGCCGCTGCTGGGAGGCATTTACCCAATTATTGATGCCATTGGTGCTGTTATATGCGTTCAAAAAGTTCCCTCCTGTCCCTGCATTGGGGGAGCCAGGGGTGGCATATTCCCACGCGACGGTGGGACTTCCCGGTATTGCGATATCAACTGCAATGGCATAATCCAGTCCGGCGGTGAGGCTGTAAGCTTGCAAATTGGCGAGTGAATATTGATTGGCACCACTCGTTGATGCGGTAATCGTCCCCAGCAAAAAACCAATGCCAGTGGGTCCGGTCCCGGTCGCATTATAAATATAAACGTTAAGCGTGGAGCCGGCTGTTACCGCCGCTGCGTTAAAATTCAGGTCCAAAATAACGCTGTTGATCTGGCCGCTGACAGTCGTGGAAAAGTCCTGGGCCTTGTAAGGCCTGGTGGAGACCGCTGCTTCCCCGGCAATCGTATCACCCAAAGAATTCACAATGTCTATGTCGGCGCGGGAAATCGAAGTGAAGGCGAAAAGAACCAGCAAACCCGCTCCTATGCCCAGGCGCGGAACCCCAAAAAACGTTCCCAAATTTTTCTTCATAAATTCCCTTGTTTCCGTAAGGCACAATCCGTGCACTTCTCCCCGTGAAGCAAATTATGTTCCGTTTTCCTCTAAGGCCCTTTATTAAAGCCGGGGTTCCCTGTCAAGCTGGAAAATGCGGAATTTTTTCGGTGTCCAGCCTTGGGCGAACCGGGCCTAGAACCAGCGAAATGCACCCTGTTCAAAGCCGCAAGCGCCGGGATTATCGCAGTGCCAATTTTTCGCCTGTGTCCTGCTAATCCGCGACGAAAGCGTCGTCGGGTTTCGGAGAATGCAAGACGGTTTTGGTCGCGCTGAAATCGGACCGGCGCGGGGCATGAAGCATGGTGAAACGTTGACAACCATCGGTCTTCCACAACAATAGCTGCGTTGCATGCGGTCATTCGAAAGTCATTTGCCTCGCCCTTTCC
>Ga0181526_10004188_pt1 | contig 11372 bp, 7 predicted proteins | sample PEATcosm2014_Bin_35_FD_119750 | JGI IMG/M metagenome (GOLD analysis project Ga0181526, IMG submission 119750) | Peatland microbial communities from MTU Mesocosm Facility, Houghton, MI, USA - PEATcosm2014_Bin06_30_metaG | ecosystem: Environmental > Terrestrial > Soil > Wetlands > Peat | place...
CATCAAGAGTGGGAATCGATGAAAAGAGATCGAACGTGCAGAGATATTTGCTCTCTAACATCCTGCCGCCGCGCATGACGTAACCGTCTCGCGGGTTTCCGGCAGCGTCGAGGCTACCACCGATTTGGGCAGACTCCTCCAGGATGGTGATGTTCTGGCCTGGGATGTCTCCGTCGCGAATCAGGAAGGCGGCAGCCGCGAGAGAAGCGATTCCGCCTCCAACCAGGTAGATTGCCGTGTAATCGTTGGCGAGTTTGTCGGACATATGGTTACAATCCTTTCTTGTTATCGCAACTTAGTTGAAGCAACGCAAGGGCCACGTCTAACCTCTTGAAAAGACTCGAATGCAATGAGCACGGAATCCCGATCTCTTCGCGAATTCGCGAAGTTCGTAACCGTTGCAAACTGGACTTGTGAGAGCGGTTCAGTACGCCGACATGAACTGATACTTGTTGATGTTCATCGACCTGATCCTCGATTCCAGAGTGGATGGCGGGATGCCGAGCCGGGCTGCCGCGCCTGACGGTCCAGATACTCTGCCTTTCGTCTCGGCCAGCACCGCGCCAATCGCCTCGCGATCGCCCAACGCAAAGCCGCCGGAAGAAGCGCGGACAGGCGCTTCGCCGTGGAAGCAATCGCGGCAGAGCCAACTCTTCTTCACAGTGAGCTTTCCCCGCTCATAAATCACCACGGATCGCTCGATAATGTTCTGCAACTCGCGGACGTTTCCGGGCCACGGATATCGGACGAGAGCCTCCATCGTTTCCGGAGAGATCGCATCGATCGTCTTGCCCATCTGCCGGGCAAATTGCCGGACAAAATGCCGCACTAGCAGCGGAATGTCTTCCGCGCGTTCGCGCAGGGGAGGGATCGTGATGGGAAAGACATTGAGCCGGTAGTAGAGGTCGCTGCGAAACTGCCTCTGCAGGATCATTTCTTCCAGGTCGCGATGGGTCGCGGCCACAACGCGTACGTTTACTTGCTTCGTTCGCGTGCTGCCCAGTCGTTCATATTCCCGCTCCTGCAAGACGCGAAGGAGTTTGGGTTGCAACTCCAGCGGAATGTCGCCGATTTCATCCAGAAACAGCGAACCCTGGTCTGCCAGCTCAACCCGGCCGGCCCTCTGCTCGATCGCTCCCGTGAAGGCGCCGCGTTCGTGCCCAAAGAGTTCGCTTTCCAGCAGTCCGCTGGGGATAGCGGCGCAATTGACCTTGACGAAGTTATGACACCTGCGGCGGCTCCGATCGTGAATGGCGCGCGCAATCAGTTCCTTGCCCGTCCCGGTCTCTCCCAACAGCAGGACGGTCGAATCGGAGGCAGCCACCATCTCGACGAGATCGAGCACCTCACGGAGGGCCCGGCTCCGGCCAACGATTCCCGCAAACCCTGGCCGGACAGGGATCTCGTCTTCTTGAAAGAAGACATTATTCGTGCTGCACGCAGCGTCACTCGCGAGACACAGTTGTTGGTTGCGAGGTTCGTAGTCCAAAACCCCTTCCAGATTCATGACCATTCTCCTATCACATGGGTTTCCACTGTTGAGAGGTAATTCGACCTGATCTCCGTCAGCTTGTGCTTCTTTCTTGCTTGATCCACTCCCTGATATACGCCGGGCAATTTGTAAGCCGGATGTGCCCCTTCTCGCAATGCTCCAGAATCCTGATCGCCTCTCGATCCACGAGGGTCAAATCCTTCAGGTCCAGAGTCATCTGGCGATCCTTGCTTTCCAATTCGAAGAGCAATTGCAATTCGGCCACGTTTTCTACATTCAAACGACCTATCAACCGGAAAACGGCCACCCCATTTGCAACCCGCTCAATCCGTAGCATCCGTTCTCACCTCGAACGATTCTGCATTCATGGATTGCATTTGCCGTGCCATTCGTATCTGATTGATAAATAGGTATTTGCCAAATGCCAGACATGACGAAAGTTCGCCAAGTGGCGAAAAGCTGTACAAGAATGCGCGCCAGAACGCTCACAATTCTCCCCGCGGAATGACGGCCGGGGATTCGCCGATTCTTGGAGAGCTATGTGATCTTGAGGCGGTTTTTGTCGATTTTCAGCGACCTGATCTTGGATTCCAGGGTCGATCGGGGCATGCACAGCCTGGCAGCGGCGCCAGAAGGTCCGGACACGCGTCCGCCGCACTCTCTCAATGCCGCTTCAATCGTGTCCTTTTCCTGCGCGGCAAGCAACTGAGAAAGTCCGACCTGGCCGCCAGGCTCTATTGCAAGGGGCTGACTTGAAAGCCAGCTTTCGTCCACGGTGAAACTCTCCGACTCGCATACGATGACCGATCGCTCGACGATATTTTGCAGTTCGCGAATGTTGCCTGGCCAGGGGTAGGACTGTAGTAACTCAAGACTCCTCTTGCTAACTTGCCGAATGCTCTTGCCTGCTTTTCTCGCGTAACGGTCGATGAAGTACTCGACCAGCAGCGGGATGTCTTCCTTCCTTTTCCGCAGAGGGGGAGTCTCGATGGGAAAAACGTTGAGCCTGTAAAAAAGGTCGCTGCGGAATGTGCCCGCGGCGACGGCCGCCTGAATGTCCCGGTTGGTAGCCGCAATCACGCGCACTTCGCAGCGGATCGTCCGGTTTCCGCCTACACGCTCGAACTCCCGTTCCTGTAAAACACGCAAGAGCGCAACTTGCGTCTCCGCGGGAAGTTCTCCGATTTCATCCAGGAAGATGGTGCCTCCTTCGGCCAGTTCAAAGCGGCCCAGATGCCGCTGGGTAGCACCCGTAAAGGCGCCCTTCTCATGGCCGAACAACTCCGATGCGATCAAATCGCGTGGAATAGCGGAACAATTCACGCTCACAAATGCCCGCGAAGAGCGAAGCGATCGCTTGTGGATGGCGCGGGCAATCAGCTCCTTGCCGGTGCCTGTCTCACCTGTGATCAGGACGGTGGAATCGGTGGGCGCAACCTTGGCGACACGGGCAAGCACGGCTCGCAGTGCAGGAGAAGAGCCCACGATCTCCTCAAACATCGATGCCTTGTCGATCTCTTCGCGGAGCGCAACGTTTTCGTGCTGAAGTCTCTCTTCGGCCTGCTTGCGGTCCTCGATGTCGATCGCCGCAACAACCCAGCGCGTAATGTGTTCTTGTTTGTCGCGCAGCGGCTTATAGCGCAAAAGGAACCAGCGGTACACTCCGTCTCGCCTCGGTATTCGCGCTTCGATCTCAACCTCGACTCCGGTTGAGAACGCTTGAAGAACTTCGCAATCGACGCGTTCCTTGTCTTCCGGATGAAAAAGTTTGGAAGGAGCGCATGTCAGGCACTCTTCTAGAGTCATACCTAGAGAATCGAGCATTGCTTGGTTGAGATAGATGGGTCTTCTATCCGTCCCCAGAACGCCTATATGCTGCGGCGCGGCATCCAGTATCTGCCGCATCTCAGCTTCACTTTGCCGAATCGCTTCTTCGGCCCGCCTACGCTCCGTAATATCGATCGAGGTGCCCACCAGCTTGACCAGATCTCCCGCGTCATTCAGGACCGGGTGCCGGATCGTGTGAATGTGCTTGACCGTTCCGTCGGGCAACACGATTCTGTACTCGTCGAAGCTGTCAACTCTTTCGTGGAGCGAGTTCTCAAACTTCTCCTTCCACCTGTCGCGATCTTCCGGGTGAATTCGCCGGAAAACTGCTTCCCGGGCCGGTGCACCATCTCGTGGATCGAATCCCCAAATCCGAATATCTTCGTCTGAGACGTAGACATACTTGTCACTGGCCAAGTCCAAAGCCCAACTGCCTGCGTGGACCAGCCTCTGCCCCTCTGCCAGGTATGCTTCGCTTTGCCGCAAAGCATCCTCGGCCCGTCTGCGGTCCTCGATATCGATGCTCGATCCAAGCCATTTCAGGATGTTTCCGTTTTCATCACGACGCGGGACACTGCGGTGAAGCATCCAGCGGTAGACCCCATCCGCCCGCCGTACACGCGATTCGTATTCGAATTCGTCCCCCGTCGCATGGGCCGTTCGCAACGCCTCGAGCATTCCCTCAACGTCCGCGGGATGGATCGTAACCACCCATTTCCATCCCAGGAGATCTTCGAGCGGGAGCCCCACGAACTCCAGCCAGGTTCCATTGAAAAAGTCAATATGACCGTCGGGCCGGCTGGTATGGATCAGCGCGGGCGCCGAATCGACAATCAGGCGAAGGTCCAGAGCATCCCTTGGCCGTTCGAAACCATGCTCGGTGGGGGCCATGATGTGCATGATAACTCACGAAAGTGAGATTTTGACGCTATTTCCCTTGGAAGGAAGAGAGGCGAAATGAATGTTTGGAGGCCGCAAAGGTACTTGAAGACTCAATCGTTTTGGGAGCTACCTCCGTCCCACCGTCCGCGCCAGCTCGGCGCTGGCTGTGCTGCGCTCCATCTCGGCTTGAAAAAGCCCGGCCTCGGCCTCGGCGAGCTGCCCGTCGGCTTCCTTGAGCGCGGAGGGATTGGCCGTGCCTGCTTCAACCTGATTGGCAGTGATCCGCCGCATCTCGGCTCGCGCAGCCACACTCTCCCGCGCCGCTTCCAGGCCGGTCTCCGCGCGCCGCACCTTGCGCACTTCCTTTTCTATATCCACGCGCACCCGATTCTCGACCTGCCCAAGGTTCTCTTCGGCTTCGGATACCTGCGCCTGGCGCTCGTGCACCTGCCCGCTGCGCTTGCCGAATTCCAGCAGCGTCCAGTTCATCTTCAGACCCGCCACGCCGTTGTTCTCGGTCAGCAACGGCACGCCATCCTGATGGACGTACTGCGCGAACGCTCCGATCTCGGGAATATACTCAGCGCGCGCCGCGCTCAGGCCCGCCCGCGCTTTCTTTAGCGTCTCTTCAGCGGCTGCTACCTCCGGATTGTGAGCCAGCGCCTCGGTCTCCAAATCTCCGGCAGTTGCATCCGAGGTCTCAGGTTCAGGCGAGACGAGTTCCACATCGCTATCCAGCGGCAGGCCAGTCAGATCGTTAAACTCCACCTTCATGTCGGAGATGGCGTCTTCCAGCGATCCCAGCGCATGGCGAGCTTCGGCGACCTGCGCCTGGCCTTCCAGCACCTTCAGTTCGAGCACCGCTCCCGCCTCGACTCCATTGCGCGCCTCGTTCCGGCGCTCTTCACCGGCCGCGATGCGCAACTCCGCCGCCTGCTTGCGGCGTTCGGCCGACAGCAGGCCGAAATAGAGCTGCTTCACCTTCAGCGCGACTTCATCTTCCGCCCGCCGGGCATCGTCCTGAGCGACGCCCGCGTCCGCCTGGGCCGCTTCGACACTGGCGTGGATCTTGAAGAACTGCGTCAGCGGCTGAGCCGCCGTGGTTGTGCTGAGAATGAAATTGTGGTGGCCGAGCGGGAGTGAGGCGTTTTCTCCAGGGATGGGACCGATGACCGGGTATCCGCCCAAGGCTCCCATAGGGATCAGCATATGTTCAATGTTATCCAGGTGCGCGGCGTCGCTCTCGTTGCTCAGCACCGGGAAGTAATTGGCCCGCGCTTCGCTTACGCGAGCCTGCATCTCCTTATGCTTCAGACGTGCCAACTTCACGGTCGAGTTTTGTTTGGTGCTTAGGGCGACTGCCTCATCCAGCGTGATGCGCCGTGCCTGGGCATGCGCAACGCCGGTAAACACAAATAAAAACAGCAACGCCGCAACGGCTTTTGCTGGAACTGACGCCGCGTGCTTGCGGTGTACCACCACGAATAGCACCGGGATGGCCACCAGTGTGAAGAACATCGATCCCAGCAGCCCGAAGGCGATAACGCTGGCCAGCGGCGACCACAGGCTGGACCCGGAGAGAATCATGGGAATGACGCCCACGGCGGCAGCCGCCGAAGTGAGGAAGATGGGCCGCAACCGCCGTTCTCCAGCCTCCAGAGCCGCCTGCTCCAGCTCCACCCCGTTCTTCATCCTTCCGTGGATGTAATCGATCAGAATGATGGAATTCCTGACAACCAGCCCGCCTACGCTGATGATGCCTACAAATGCAGTAAAGCCGAAAGTGTTATGAGTGATGAGCAGGCCCAGGGCTGCGCCTGGCAGCGCCAGCGGAAACGCCGCCATCACGATCAGCGGGTCGACAAGGGTGCGGAACTGAAACAGCAGGATCAGGAAGATCAGCACCAGGCTGACGATGAGTGCGTTGCGCATCTCGCCGTAGGTCTCCTGCTGGTTTTCGTACTCTCCGCCAAATTCGATACGGTAGCCTGGCGGCAATTGCACTGCGTCCAGTTGCTTGCGCGCGTCGCCCAGTATCTCGCTTGCCAGGCGGTGTCCGCTGGGGAAGGCGCGCACCGTCAATGTGCGAACGCCGTTTCTGCGCACGATCCTGCCCGGCTGCCACTCTGAAGTGAGCGTCGCCACCGCCGCCAGCGGAACCTTTGCCCCGGTCACCGGAGACATCACGTAGGTATCGGAGACGTTCTGGAAGCTCTGCCTGTCCGCGGGGTCAAGCCGCAGAACCATATTCACGTCGCGGTCACCCTCCCAAAACGTGGTCGCCGGCGCGCCCTCAAAACCCGCCGCCAGTTGCTGGGCGATAGCGGCATTGGTCAATCCCAACCGATTGGCCACTTCCTCGCGCACGTTCAGGCCCACCTGCCAGGCATCCTCATGCCAGTCGGAATGGATATAGATGGCGCCCGGTGTATGCCGGAAGACATCCTCCACCCGGCTGCCCAGCGTTTCCAGCGTGGCAATGTCGTCTCCTGAGATTCGCACCTCAACCGGAGCCTCCATAATCCGTCCCTGTTGGAGCTCCTTTACGAAGACTTTGGCCTCCGGTGCCACATCGGGCAGCCATTGCCGCAGCTGCTTCACCAGCCTGGGCGTTTCAATAGCATTTTTGGTGTTCACCAGTATCTGCGCATAGTTCGCAGCCGGGGCTTGCGGGTTCACATTGTAATAGAAACGCGGCGCGCTCTCGCCCAAGAAGCTGGTATAAGCCTTGACCTGCGCCTCCTGCTTCAGGACGGCTTCAATCCGGCGCACCGCAGCGTCGGTGGCCTCGATCTTCGATCCCTCCGGCAGCCACACATCCATCACGAATTGGTTTCTCTCGGCCAGCGGAAACAGCAGTTGCGGAACTAGCATCAGAATTCCAATTCCGAGCGCAACGGCCAGCACGCTCGACGCCAGAACCGCCCGCTTGTGCTGCATGGCCCACACAATGATCCTGTTGTAATGCTTCTGCATGTGGTCCAGCAGAGTGAGCTTGTGCGGCTTGCCCGCATCTTCCTGGTCGGGATCGCGCAGCCCTTTGCGGATGAAGAAGCGAGCCATCAGCGGAGTCAGTAGCATGGCGACAAGAAACGAAGTGGCAAGTGAGATTGCCACGGCAATCGGCAGCGCGCGGATGAACTCGCCCACTACGCCGGTTAGCATCAGCAACGGGGTAAAAGCCCCGACAATAGTCAGTGTGGCGGTCAACACTGGAACCGCCATCTCCGTCGCGCACCTCTCCGCCGCCTCATCGATGGGTACGTGACGGTCGAGAAGTTCCACATAGTTGTCGGCAATCACGATGGCGTCGTCCACCACCATGCCCAGCACCACGATCAACGCCGCAATCGACACCTGCTGCAGCTCGATTCCAAAGAGGTTCAGCAGGCTGAAGGTGATGGACATGGTGACGGGTACCGCAATAGCGGAAACAAGCGCCACACGCGGCGGCAACAGCAGCATGGTGACCAGGATGACGGCGACGATGGCAATGCCGAATTCTTCGAAGAAATTGCGAATACGCTCGGAAACTTCCTTCGGCTGGTCCGCCACCAGGTCCAGTTTCACGTCCGGCGGCAGAGTCGTCTGCACTTTCTTGACCGCGGCGCGCATCGTATTGCCGAAATCGACAATGTTGTTGCCTTCGTGCATCTCGACCGCGAGCAGAATGCTCTGCTCGCCGCCGATCCGGGCATATTCAGTGGGGTCTTTATAGACCCTCTCCACGGTGGCCAAGTCGCCGATGGTTACCGGCTGGCCCGTAGGCCAAACATCGACCATCACACGGCTGATCTGATCTTCGGTTCGCAGCCGTCCGCCAGAGTCGATCGGCACCTTGCTCTCGCCGGCCGGCACGCGGCCCGCATATTCCACCGCATTGCGTCCCTGTAGCGCCTGCATCACTTTCAACGGGTTTACGGCATACTGCGCGAGCCGTTCCGATGAAGTATCGATATCGATCTCTTCCTTCCGATCACCGATGCGCTTGATCTTCGATACTGCGGGGATTGCGCGCAGCGATGTTTCCACGGTTTGCGCGTAACCCTTGAGATCCCGGTAACCGTAGTTCCCGCCGTGTACGGCAATCAAGGCCGCGACGGTGTCGCCGAAGTCGGAATCGACCGTGGGGCCGAGCACACCCGCCGGCAGCTCGGCGGCCTTGAGCTGAGCCATATCCAGGCGCAGCTTCGACCAGAATTCGTCTGTGTCCTTGACGGAGTCATTCAGATAGACATTGATGATCACCATGCCGTTGCTGGTGGTGGAATAGGTCTTGTCGCGGCGCACTTCGGCGAAACGGAAAAGGTGTTCTTCGATCTTGCGCGTGACTTGGTCTTCCACCTCCCTGGAGGTTGCGCCCGGATACACGGCGGCGACAATGCCGATACGGATGGTGATTTTGGGATCCTCGCGCCGCGGCATGGTAACCAGCGAATACAGGCCAACCGCGAAGAGCATGGCCGACAGCACCAGAGTCACCTGCGGATAGCGCAGAGCCGCGCGGACGGGGTTCACAGGCCGCCTCCCATAATCCTGGCCAGCGAACCTTCACGCACATTCTGCTGGCCGGCCACCACCACCTGCTCGTCGCCCGTCAGGCCGCTGAGAATCTCCACTTCGTTTCCAATCGGCCCGCCCACGTCAACCCGCTTGGCATAAACGCGCTGCCGCTCCGTCGAGTACACGTACACCTGCGCTACGCCTTGAGGATCGTGGACAATCGCGCCGCCGGGCACAGTGATGGCGTCGACCATCGCCGATGAAAAGACCCGCGCCTCGCTCACCATCCCCGCCCGTAGCAGATGCTCCTGGTTGGGGACAGCAATTATGGCGCTGTAGGTACGCGAGGCCGGGTCCGCCGCGACCCCCACCGATTTCACCTTCCCCTCGAATTGCTTTCCATCGAGCGACGGGATCGTCACTGTGGCTCGCGCGCCTTCCCCCACCTTGCCGATTTCAGATTCCGGGATGGCCACCCGCACCTTCACTGGATCGAGGTCGAGCACGGAGATCACGGGAATTCCGGCTCCAACTGTGTCTCCCACATCGATGCGCCGCATCCCGACGAAGCCCGAGATCGGCACCCGCAGCCGTGTGTCTTCCAGCCGCTTCAGCGCCTCATGCGCCTGGGCCGCGGCAGCGCGGTACTGCCCGGTTGCGGCCTCTTTGTCCTGCGTCCGCGTGCCCTGCCGCGCCATGTCGTAGCGCTGCTGCGCCGCCTGGTACCCGGCTTCGATCTTCTTGAAGTCGTTGGCAGGCAAGCTCTTGTGGTCGTAGAGAAACTTCATGCGGTGGTACTGGTCCTGCCACTGCTCATAATCGATGCGCGCTTGTTCCAGCTCCTGAGAGCGCGGACCCTCCTGCGCCTTGTCGTCCACCGCCCGCGCCGTATCCGCCTGGCCCTGTGCCGCGTCGTACGCGTTGCTGTAGTCAACCGTGTCCAGTTCTGCCAGCACTTGGCCCTTGCTTACAGCCTGGCCTTCTTCGACAAAGACCTTCGCCACACGCCCGGCAATCTGGAATGCGCCCTGGGCCGTCACATTGGCCTCCACCGTTCCGCTGACAGACACGGACACAGGTTGCCGGACGCGATTCGGCGCCCGCACGCGCACCGGAACCGGCTGGTCGGCGGCCACCTGGGCTTTGGGGCCGCAGCCTGTCAGGGGCAACAGGGCCAACATGAGGAATGCTGTGCGGCGGCGGTTCCGCGTTGATTTTGCTTGGTTTATGACCTGAATAAAGTCCCAGCATGCTGTGAGGAGCATCTCTAAAGTAGTCTGTCGCGCCGTTCTGACTGTTTTTGTTCGCATCTGCGTCTTTCTCACTTGACAAGAATAGAATGACGCGTCATTCTATTCTTGTCAAGAGGTACAGAACAATAAATGGCCTACCGCAAAACCCCCGCAACAGCCGCCCGCAAGGATGCCCGGCGGAAGACGATCCTGGACGGCGCAACCCGCCTCTTCGGCGCCAATGGCTATCACTCCACCACCGTTCCCATGATCGTGGCTGAGTCGGATAGCTCGGTGGGCAGCTTTTACGCGCACTTCCGCAACAAGGAAGATGTCTTTGCTGCAGTCCTCGAAGCGCTGGGGCAGAAGGTGACGGAAGTGATGTATCGCGCGAGAGACTCCCAGGATGATGCGCTGCTGGGGATTCGATGCGCGGTGGAGTCGCTATTCCTTTTTCTGGCCGACAATCCGGGAGATGCGCGGATCCTCATCGTAGAGTCCTCCGGCTTGAGCCCCCGTCTTGAGCGGATGCGCCGCGCCATACTGAGGCAGTACGCTGAACAAGTGCGCGAGACGCTGGAGTCTGCTTTCGGCGCATCGCGCGTTTCCGCGCCGGCGATCGCCGCCCGTTGCCTCGTCGGCGCCGTCTTTGAGTCTCTCTGTAGCTGGCTGGAAGAGAGCCCCGACGACCGCCGGCCGGCCGCGGAAGTTGCATGCGCTGTGGCCGACTACAACTCCCGTGCCATACGATGCTGAAGTAGAAACGAATTGCCGCGATCGAAATGGGAGTGGGGTGGCGGCAAGGAAGAAGGGAAGACAATGTTCAACGTCTTGACGATTGCAAGAGAGTACGGCAGCGGGGGTTCAGACATCGGGCGGAAGGTTGCGGAACTACTGGGCTGGGAGTGCATTGACAAGCAGATCATCGAGCAGGTCGCGGCCATGGGGCAGGTGGACCCTGCCTGGGCCGCGCAGGCCGACGAACACGCCATCGCCTGGTGGGAACGGGTGATGAAGAGCTTCCGCCAGGGAGGCCCGGAGTCTTATACCGGGGAGGGTGCTGAACTCGCGGTGGATCGCGATACGGTGCAGATCTTCACAGCGAGTATCATTCAGGAGGCCGCCAAGGTGGGTAATTGCGTCATTATCGGACGCAGCGCGCAATGCGTTTTGCGCCGCCATCCCCACGTACTGCGCATGCTGGTCTATGCGCCGCTCAGTGAGAAGGTTGCGCGCATGAAGCTTCGTCATCCGCACGAACAAAACGTGCAAGCTCTGCTGCGCCGCGTAGACTCCGAGCGCCTGCACTATGCACGGTACTACTACGACTGCGACTCGGCCGATCCCCGGCTCTACCACATCACCATGAACAGCACTCTGGGCATCGATACCTGCGCCAGGATGGTTGCGCAAATCATCCAGTCTTCATAGGCAAG
>Ga0181526_10004189_pt1 | contig 11372 bp, 17 predicted proteins | sample PEATcosm2014_Bin_35_FD_119750 | JGI IMG/M metagenome (GOLD analysis project Ga0181526, IMG submission 119750) | Peatland microbial communities from MTU Mesocosm Facility, Houghton, MI, USA - PEATcosm2014_Bin06_30_metaG | ecosystem: Environmental > Terrestrial > Soil > Wetlands > Peat | place...
CCATCGCGTACTTGCGGAGATGCCTTGAGCACCCCCAGTTTCGCTCAAATCAGACCGCAGAATGTTTATGAGATAGGTTCTAGCATGGTTGTCCAAAGTGCATTTTCGGGCTCATTGCGCGTGCGATTATACTTACTCGATGGTTCCTTTCTACCGCTATCTTTTCGTGTGTTATCTGTCCGTCTCGGTGGCCATGATCGTGAGATATGGCTACGTTGCTGCTACGGACAGCACTGGACCACGAAAGGGCCGGGCCAAGTTCGTCGCAACACTCGCATTCGCCGGTTGCTTTGTCGTGTTGCCTCTCCTTTGGGCTGCCTACGAGTCCCAACTCCCCACCTTCGAATTCGAAGGTGCCATTTCTTCGGTCCGAATCGAGAACGCCAGCGGCAGCCATTTCAGTGCCCGATTGTTCATATTGACTTCCGTTGGCCGAAACGTGACTGTTCACGTTTCAGAAGCAAGCGATGCGTGGCGAGCCGGACAGCGCCTACGAGTGAAGTATTACGGCGACTCGGGAGAGCTGATCCGCGCCACAATACTCGATTCTGCTGGAGCAGAGGTGTCAACCGTGAAAAGGAACGCTGGATTCTCCCGTGTATGCTCAGCTCTCCTAGGTCTGTGCTTCGGCTGGGCTGCCTGGGTCCAGTATCGACGTGATCCAGACGGGGCAGTTGAAGGCGTAGGAAGTTCGGATGGCAACTATCAGGATCGTCTGCTTGACCTCGAACAAGACATTCCAACCAGCGAAGTAATTGATCAGATCCAAGCGAGCGCAAGACAGACGATAGAGAAGCAGAAAAGGTGGGCTCTGATAGCTTCTGTGTCTTTCTTGGCAAGCTGTGCCTTGGTTTGGCCGTTTCTGCAAGGTAATCCGCTGCACCGGTACTGGGACTCTACCGGCAGATATCTCCTCATGCTTTCGATGATCTTGCTTTTACCATTTGCGGCGTCGATTAGTTGGGTCATCAACGCTTGGATCTATTCTCGCGACGTGAAAAGACTGAGCGACTAGTCATTCTGGACGAACGACCGGCCAACGGTACATGATCCCGATTTCGACTCACTGTACGGTTGGCCGACCATCCTCTCGGAACCCAATGCCTGGGGTTGGGCGAGCGCGGCGAATTGGGAGATAATCGTCGAATGGCAGTCGCGATATCATCCGGGCTAACGGACGACAATGACTTCATTGATCTCTTGAACTCACTGCTCAACGGACTGCTGGTTCAGCAGGCTCCTGAACAACTCTGGGTCGTTCAGATCGACAACTGGTTCGATCACAAGTGGCTACGTTATTCCGGTAATGGCAGTACGGGTTCGAAGTTCCCTGTTGATTGGACTTCTCCGCTTATGGATCGGTTCGATTGTGTCAAAGCGGAATTCTGGCAGGATAAGCTCACCTTTCCGCCGTTCGCCCCGGCAGAGTGCTGGGCCAGTGGTCCTTTGTGCATTCTAGCCAAGGCTATGTCGAGGCTCCGCTCCCGAAGTTGCCACACAGTAAATCTCGACGCCGCAGCCATTCTAATTTGCAGAATCGTGCTGAGAAGTTCGTTAACGCGGCTTCATTTGTTTGGTACAGTGGCAACACGTTGAAGAACGGACGAGGAAGCGTGATGGTCTACGACATAGGATCTTCACAGCCTGTCTGTTGGTTTGCCGCATTCAGAAGAAAGACGGAGTGGAGGCTTGAGAGAACCAAGGGCGTGGACACGGAGCATGTTTCTCGTTTGCTCATCGCCGGATGAACCCTGAATCACCGGCACTCGTCGCCAATCCGGTTTTGAGGTTGGAGACGGGTCGCCGACCATCCACCCGCTGCCATGTCAATGAGCGCGTTCTCCTGAAGTCAACAACTGAGATCAAGGTATGCGCATTGCCGTTCACGGCATGCGTATTCTGTGCTTGCAGATGCTACCCCAAAGGTACCCCCCCCAGATGATAGCTGCGCCAAACCACAACGCCAGACCGAGCCACAATCTGTCGCTAAGGCCATTCTGCCAGCCAGGAAGAAATAGGTGGAATACAAACACCAATGGCTGGAGAGCGACGAAGATGCTTGAAGTCATCGCCATTGCTCGCCTGCTGAGACGGGCGACATACAGGAACCAGAAAAGGCCCGCAACGCACCAGAAGAGCGCCGGCGACCCGGGGTCGTTTAGAAACGTCGTCCAATCCACCCGCCCATTTCTGTAGACAGTTATTAGCGGTGCGCAAGTGAAAAAGAGAGCCATTCCAAAGAACATACGACGCCGGAAGAATTCCTTGCGAGCCCACTGTAATTCGCACTTTTCTCTTTCCGCTTCCGCTGCATCCGGCGCTGTCCTGCGCAACTGTTCGAGAGGCATCGCTGCGCTTCGCGCGATTCGCTCAAAGTCCGGGTTCTCCCGGAAATAGTCCTCCACCAACTGCTTCGTATCTTCGCTGGCCTCACCAGAAAAATAGACCGGCAGTAGATCGGTCATCACTTCGCGTGTTAAATTCATCGTTTTTCCTCCGAAACTTCTGATTCTCCGCGGATCGGATTTCGAACCGCGATCAGCCTTGCCCGCGCTCGGTGCACTTTAACCCTGGCCGCTGCCAGCGTGATGTCCAGCGCAGCAGCGATCTCCTCGTACGGCATTTCATCAAGCGCACGCATTAGCAGCGCGGCACGATCGGTCTCCTGCAGTTTCTGCAGTTCGGCCAGCACCGTCTCCAATTCCTGCCTGTCCTCCAGGCGTTTTTGCACGCTAGCTCCTCGGTCCGTGTACTTGTCGTCCAACTCCGAACTTCGCCAGCCTCGCCGCTGCAGGTCGCGGTGAACGTTCCTTGCAACTGTGAAGAGATAGCTCTTCACCGTGAGTTCTCGAATGCTACCGCGCGTCGACCAAGCGCGCAGGAATGTCTCTGAGGTGATATCGCCCGCCAGCGCGCAGTCGCCACACAGATACAGCGCAAATCGCCGCACCGCTGGCGCGTATTTCTCGTAAAGACTCTGGAAGTCCATCGTCATAATTGTCACAGAAAGTGGGCGTGTCACAGAGAGTACGCGCGAGGAGGCCAGATGTTACAACTGTCCCGAGGTATTTCGTTCTCCGCATTCAGGACAGAGCAAACATGGTGCGGCCGGGAGATTGGGTTTTGGATGAGCTCAACAAGCGCGTAGTCGAGTCGCTCATCTACAAATCGCGCTCCGACCGAGTGACCGGCCACTCGTCGCCAATGCATTTTTCGGTCCTTCCGTGGTCACTGGCAGCCTCAACCAGGGTTGGAAAAGGCTTTTCGATTTTGGCATAGTCGGGCCATACAAGCTCCGAAATCGGATGGATTTAGATTCCTGATTATTAGAACGCCTTGTAAAAGCGAATGCGCACCGCTGGCTTTCCATCAATGGTGGCGCCATCTAGAGTGCCCACATAAGCGCCACCGTTGAGCCACTCGTACGCGCCGACCGGCGCTTCAAAGACCGGAGTCGTCAGTAGGCGCCCCTGCTTTTCCGTTACACTCTTGCACGAGACTCCCTTGTTGACTACGTTGATAATGGCGCCGTCGTCGGTCTCAATCATGTAATCTGCCTGGATCTTGAAGCATCCTGTCTGCGTGGCTAACTGCCAATCCCAGCCCCCGGGAAGCACCTTCCCTTTGATCTTCGGCCCAGAAAACTTACCCCCCGTGATGGGAATGATGTTTCGATCACCCCACGGGGTTGCACCAGGATGCACACCAGGGTCCAAGGTTACGACTTCTTCGAATACGAATTCCAGTTTCGGCGCTTCTCCGGAACTCGGTGGGGAGGTTTGTGCCTGCAGCGAGCGCAGCGCCGTGGAGCAGAACAACAGGAAACAACATGTAAAGAGTGGTGGAAGCAGATGAATTCGATTTTTCAACATGTCATTTTCCTCAATTCAATCTCGGTTTTGGTTCTTGGAGCCCAGTAATCCGGTCTAGTTCAAATGCGACTTTACATCTCCATTCCTCCCATGAGCAATACGCGGCGACAAAGGGACTCACAGCCGGCGGGTCGGGAACATGATGCCCGCCAAATGGGTAGAGGCAGTTCGACTCAAGGCAACTCATTCCTTACCCCTGCGGATCATTTTCCCGCTTACCCGAGAAAGCAGTTCCCGGTCTGGTCGCGGGCGGTTGACCGCCAAATGGGACCCAAGGTAATGCAGATCACTGCTACTTCCGAGTCGCCGACGACACAGCCAGAACTCGGGAGAGCGCATGCTGAGCAGTTGATTCTGTTCGGGTTCATGCCGCCCGGAGTAGAATCCTCTAATGGTGAACGCTCGCATTGTGGCTGTTCGATGGCAATCCGTTGCCGTCGTCTTCAGCGTCGTCTATGGCCTTGTCGGTGTCGGCTGTTTTTTGTGGACTTCGTATAAGCAAGCGCCCGAGATGCTCGCCCCGTTCGGTGTTTTCGTTCCATTTACGCAATTCACGCTCAACCTCCACCTCGTCCGCTCAGATGTTGTTGCGTGGGACGTTGTCTGGGGTGCGATACAGACCATTGCATATGCAGTCTCAGGCTTCCTTACAGGGGCAACATTCGCATTCCTGTTCAATTTCGCGATCTGGTTGACCGGCGGAATAGATGCCAAATATGTACGGGTGAGTGAGATCGAGCGGACTCCGGAACATGTGCCGCTGGCACGCTAGGCCTCATCATGGAGCTCCTTTTCGCAAGTAGCCCTGAGTGACCGGAGAAAACAAAATGAACAAGAGCTTCTCGTCAATTGGTGTCGCAATACTGTTGTTTATCGCTGCAAAGCCGCAGAGTGAACGGTTCTTAAAATACAACGCAATTGAGGCGTACGAGGTTAGACCCGGCGTGCTGGTGTTCCCCAAATACTCTGAGAATGGGAATCTGTGCGAGATAGATCTGCAACGGCATAAGTTCTCGTCCGAGGAAATCGCGCTCGATTCGCTGCTATCTCAGGACGAGATCGAAGAAGTCGCTGATGATCTCTTACCTGCCAGCGAGAGAGGGCGAAGGCTGTCCGACCTAAGCCACACAAGTTGGGAGGGTCAAACCGCAGTCACTTACGAAGAATTTGAAAACATTTCGATTGAGATTTATTCCTCATTAATCATCAAATCAGAAGATCTTCCTCTGAAACCCGGCGCGAACATAGATGTGTCAGATAGAGTGGCAACAATTCAATGGAAACAGCGCAAATGCCAGTAGGCAGAGCCGGCAACTGCATCTTCGCCAGCAAGCCGTCCTGCTGATTGGCTTTCTCGCCATTCTGCCCGAACGACCGGCCATCGGCCGTGGCGCGAACCAGGAGCCCGGTGGCCCAAACCCGGATCGTGTCCAGATGGGCGACCATACAGACAGAGAAGGGCGGGAGGGCATAATTGAACTATGAAGCCCGCCACTCGCTTGTATGTTTTGCTCGCCCGAGGATCGTCACAGGGAGTTATCTTCCGACGTGGCCCTTCAAGCCGGGTGCTCCTCATCAAGTGGAACCTTGATCAGGACACCTTTGAAATCGGCCAGTGGCTCAAGGGGAGAATTTACGAGAAGCGCTGTGACCTGTCTCCTGATGGAGAGTTGCTGGCTTATTTTGCAGCCGACTTTCGCCGATCGATCGGATCCTGGTCAGCCGTTAGCCGGCCTCCATTCTTCACGGCCCTCGCTCTGTGGCCTAAGGGCAATTGCTGGGGTGGAGGCGGACTTTTTTCTTCAAACGCCCAGCTGATGCTGAACCACCGTTGCAACGAAATGACCCTCGCCCCGGGCTTTTCGGTCCCGAAATGGTTTACGGTCAGCCAATGCGAGGATTGGTCGGGACAGGGTGAGGATGATCCGATATGGTCAAGTCGCCTCCTCAGAGACGGTTGGAGGTTGGCGACATTGGGGGAGCTAAAGAGGGAGGATTACTCTGCAAAGGTCTGGATCGAGTACGAGCCCCCGAGAACGTGGCAGAAAGCGCACCCGCTTTGGCCGGAGAAGTACACCCTGCGAATGTCGATCATGGGGATCAAGGAGCAAAACGGCCCTTGGCACGTCATCGAACATTCGGTGATAGGAGAAAGAGGATATACCGGAGTTATTGGAAGAAGCGATTGGGCCGACTGGTCACGAGATGGCGATCTGCTTTTTACGCAATCTGGCTGCCTCTATCGCCTGCAACCGTCAAGAGGCAGGTTCGGACCGATCGAGCAAAGCGAGCAGATTGCCGACTTCAACGACCTCTCATTCCAGCGTGTCGAACCTCCAGATGATGCCCAATTGTGGACTCCGGGCAGAGCGAAATTACGGAAGAAGCGTGCCCGGCGCTGATCCCGGTCGTGTCACCGGCAAGTGGGAACTTTGATGGCTTTACACCAAGAAATCTCATCCGTCAGGATTGCTGAGCTCAATCGAACAGACGAAAGCACCTGGCCCTAATCGCGATCACTCTTCACAACAGCATCGGGGATCAAATCGGCATCGAAAGCAGTACGGGAAGGAGCTTGATTGCGTTTCAGTCGCACCCTAGTGACACCCATGTCCTCACTGTTTAGAGTCGTGTGGTAAATCCACATCCGAAGGCTCTTGTCATGTCGTAGCGCGCGACGAATCTGCAACCCAAAGTATCCGGTGTTCGTATTGACGAAGCCAGGCGTTATACCTCGATTGCGTCCGTGCCCATGTATGAGGCACAGATAAGGTTCTCCCATCTCCCACGATTGCTGAACCACTTTATTGAGCACGCCACTGTTGATAATGGCGGCTGGGTGGTATCCATGTAGATCAATTGTCAACTTCCGTCTTCTCCCTTGGCCTCATGCTACCCTATTCGCGCCGAAGTTTAGTGAGCGCTGTGTTCCAGCAGAACCTTCACGACCTCGGATCTCTTTCCGGAAATCGCTGCTTTCAACGCTGTTCTGCCGTCGTTGTCTTTCGCTTCAATGTTAGCGCCATTTTCTAAAAGGAGGTTCACAATGGCGGTATTACCATCTTCGGCTGCGATGATCAGAGACGTGTAGCCGGTGTTGGTCCTGGTCTCGATATTCGCGCCTCTAGTGAGCAGCAACCTCACAGTTTCGAAGTTGTCCATTCGAGTCGCCACGTTCAGCGCTGTATAGCCTTCTTTGTCCCTGACCTCGAGGTTGGCGCCTTTTTTCAACAGCATACTTGCCAGTTCAGCATTACGGAAGGTGGCCGCACAAATCAGCGGCGTATAGCCGTCATTATCGCTGGCCTCTATGTTGGCGCTCCTCTCGAGAAGCAGTTTCACCACCCCAGTGTTGTTTGTGCACGCTGCGACTTTCAGCGCCGTTTCGCCATCGTTATCCTTAGTCTCAATGTCGGGGTCCTTTGCCAAGAGCAGCTTCACAGTGTCTGTACTGTCCTGGCTGGCAGCGTACGTGATGCCTTCGCTTGCGGCAAGGATAAGCGCTGTTTTGCCGTAATCGTCCTTGGCCTTGATGCTGGCGCCTTTTTCTAGCAAAAGCCTGACGACCTCGGGTCTTTTACTATCGGCAGCATCGTGTAAGGCCGTTCTGCCGTGGTAGCCTCTAGCCTCGAAGTTAGCCCCATTGTCAAGCAGCAGCCTCACAATGTCGGTATTTCCGCGCATGCACGCTATGATGAGCGGTAAGGAATCGAAGTCGTCTCTGCTGTCAACATATGCTCCCCCCTTTAGTAGCAACTTAACAACATCGCCTTTTCCTTTAGTGACCGCAACCATAAGCGGTGTCTCGCCGAATCTATCTCTGGACTCAATATTGGCTCCCTTGTCCAACAGGTGCTGGGCAGCTGCTGTGTCACCGTTTCCGGCGGCCTCAATCAGTTTGTCATCAATATCCTTGGAGCCGCTCTTGGCTGCCGCCAGAAGATTCAACGACAGCAGAAAGAGCGGGAGAACAATTGCTGACAGAATCTTTTTCATCGCTTGCCTTTTCGCTTTCAACTGATGACCTTCTTGGGCGTTAGAACTCTTGGAGATCGGGTAGGATGTTCCAATGGTACCGCTGCCCAACAGGATGCCCCGTAAGGTAGGAGCCGCGCACTAAGTCTGCGAATACAGCGCTTTCAATTATCGCCCTGTATTCGGATGAAAGACAGCAAAAGACGCCAATGTGTTCCCAACGGTCAGATTGATAGCGAGAAGTCGCATCCTCGAGTGTTTTCCGCGATCTTCGGGTTGCGACAGGATGACCGGCCATGCGTACAAGACCGAGCATTTGGTCCTTACAGGTCCAAATTCGGGCAACGATGGGGTCGGAGACGGGTAGCCAAACCACTCATAACCCCGAGGAAAGCAAATACTGGCTTCTTAACTAAGTTCTATCCGATGCTCTCATTAAGTGAAGATTGAGGCACGCAGGGCGGGCGGAAACAGAGTTGCGGCGAAGGCACACAATCTCAGTGTAGAATTTCGAGTTACAGAGAAGATGGTCTACCGAGGGGACCTCAGCATGACGAACGAAGAGCGCAAGCGCGAAAAAGCCGTCAAGAGGATTGAAACGGCTGTCAGCAAGGCCGTGAGCAAGGGTGTCAGTAAAAAGGTAATTGAAGACGCTGTTGGGCTGGCGATCATTGAGGCGAGGGAGAAAGCTTCGGCGAAGAAAGTGGCGGTTCACAGGACACCGGACGAGAAGACTCCCAGGAAGAAGAAAGTCGCCAAGAAAGCTCCCGCAAAGAAGGCGATCATCAAAAAATCCCCCGGGAAAAAGGCTGTCGCCAAAAAGGCTTCCGCGGAAGAGGTGATCGTCAAGGAAGCTCCAGCGGCGGGGGCTGTCGCCAAGACGATTTGAGCATTCAGTTCCTGGACTACTGCGGTGAGTTGGGAAGCATTGACTTCTGTAGAACCAGACGTTCAGTTCGGAGGCGCAAACGCTCTTGCGGAGCTCTCTTCTTACGGACGGCATGGCCTTTGAAGAAGCGGTGAGGACTATCTCATGTCTCGGAGAGAAGCTGAGCGTCCGGCCTTCGGACAGTGAACTCCGTCTGTTTGCAAATTGCGCCTCTATCACCGAAACTTGCCGCCCACGCTGTTTTAGGCCTTCCCGGAGAACTATGGAGGACGAAGCCGGGTCGCCAGCCAAGTGAACAAGAGAGTCCGTCGCAGAAAACGTGAAGGCCCTGAGGTTAATAGCCTCGGGGCCTTTATGCGTGCGGGTGAGAGCGGGTTACTTTGCTGCCCGCGCGGCCAGGGCGGCTTTAGCCGCCTTCTTCTTTGCCCGTCTAACCTTGGCCCAGCGTTTTTGCTGAGCAGCGGCAACCCTGGCTCGGCCCTCATCGCTCATGCGGCCCTTTGCGGCTCTCTTTGCCCGCACCTTTGTTACCTTGGCTGTCTTAGCTGCGGTTGCCTTAGTCTTTGGTGCAACAGCCTCGCCTTTCAAACACAAGGCGCGCGCCTTCTGCAAGGCACTGATGCCGCGCTCGATCTCAGCCAGTAGTTGTTTCGTGCTCATTCGAAATCCTCCACTATAAGTTTACACGAGCTGGAAATATGCTTATAGGCGCTGCAGACCGTCGCTGGGCTGGGGCCACTGGTGAATTCACTGTTGCTATATTTATCGTTTGCAGGCATTGCGATCTGCACGAAGTCCTTTGCGTCGACCTCCGCATCCTCCGAGATTGCGCAATTGAGTGCGCCAATCACAGCCGGCTTAGCGCCAGCCGTGATCGGGGTCGAAACTCTCATCCCATCTATGCGGAGATAATGCGACAAAGAAGACAATCTCCGAATTGGCCACGCGCCCGGAACGCCGACAGAGCCATGCCGAGCTAGCCCGTTCGGTGTCCTTCAAGTCTGCCCAGTTGTGACAAACGAGACCAAGCCAAAGTGTATAATTCGGCGATAAGTGCGGTGGTCCCGTTTGTTCGGACAGTTTTCAGCGATTCTTAAGTGGAAGGCTCTGTTTTCTGTTTAGCCGCCGGTGGTTCTGGCGGGCGGTTGAGGTTGACCTGGCCGGCGATGTTGCAATTGACCGCCAGAACCACTTTATCGCATTCTGAAGCCGGTCGGTGAAGCGGAGGCGGGCACTGCTGGAGAGCAACCCGCCAAGGAATAACCGGCTGGAGACTCATCGACACCGATGAGCGCCGGGAGTGAGCACGACTGCTGCTCCCGGCCTTTTCTTTCAACATCGGATTGATAGATTTCCCCATGCCTTGAAAAACTCACCAAGCAAGCCGCCGCGGAGCGGCATCCTTGCTCTTGTTCAGGCTGCCATGAATTCCGGCAGGCGGTTGAAGTAGACCTGATCGGGCGTGAGCCCATCCAGGCTGGAGTGCGGTCTGATGGAGTTATAGAACTCCAGGTACTTTCCGATGGAAGTCCTGGCTTCCTGGACCGTCTCGTATGCGTGCAGATAGACCTCTTCGTACTTGATCGACTTCCAGACCCGCTCGACGAAGACGTTGTCGCGCCAGCGGCCCTTGCCGTCCATGCTGATGTCGATGCCGTTCTTTCTTAGCAGCCCAATGAAGTCATCGCTGGTGAACTGACTGCCCTGATCGGTGTTGAATATCTCCGGCTTTTCATTCTTGGAAAGAGCCTCTTCCACCGCTTCGATGCAGAAGGAAGCCTCCATCGTGATCGATAACTTCCAGGCTAGAACGCGGCGGCTGAACCAGTCCACCACCGCTGCCAGATAGATGAATCCTCGCGCCATGGGGATGTAGGTCAGGTCCATCGCCCAGACTTGGTTGGGCCGGGTGACCGCCATGTCGCGCAGCAAATACGGATAGATCTTGTGGCCTGGCGCGGGTTTCGAGGTGTTGGGTTTGCGATAGATGGCCTCGATTCCCATCCGCCTCATCAGCGTCTTGATGTGTCTGCGGCCAACCTCCAAGCCTTGCTGCCAGAGTAAGCCGCGCAGCATGCGGCTGCCGGCGAAGGGATAGTTGAGGTGTAACTCGTCGAGACGCCGCATGAGCCAGAGATCTTCGTCAGAGATCGGGCGCGGCTCATAGTAGACCGTGCTGCGGCTGATGCCCAGCACCTCTGCCTGTTGCTTGATAGGAAGGTCGTGCTCCGGGTCGATCATCGTTTTGCGCTCAGCAGTCCCGCCTTGGTGAGCGCGCCTTCTAAAAAATCGTTCTCCAGCGTCAGCTCGCCGATCTTGGCGTGGAGGGTCTTGACGTCCACCGTAGCCGTCTCGGCCTCTGCCTTCGCCGGGCTTCCAAAGACCCCGGCTGCACCCTCCAAAAGCTGGCTCTTCCACTGCGTAATCTGGTTGGCGTGTACGTCAAACTGCTCGGCCAACTCCGAAAGTGACTTTTCTCCCTTGATGGCGGCCAAAGCCACCTTCGCCTTGAAGGACGCTGTGTGGTTCCGACGTGGACGTCTGCTCATCTGCTCTCCCCATCCCAGCCATTTTAGGCTGCGGGCGAACAGACCCTCCACTTAAACCCCTGTCTGAATTTGCGGAACCGGCTCTCC
>Ga0181526_10004190_pt1 | contig 11372 bp, 10 predicted proteins | sample PEATcosm2014_Bin_35_FD_119750 | JGI IMG/M metagenome (GOLD analysis project Ga0181526, IMG submission 119750) | Peatland microbial communities from MTU Mesocosm Facility, Houghton, MI, USA - PEATcosm2014_Bin06_30_metaG | ecosystem: Environmental > Terrestrial > Soil > Wetlands > Peat | place...
CATGTATCCAAGACACTATCTGTTGGCCTCCGATTTCGACCAGACCTTGAGCTTCAATGATTCCGGGCTGGTATTGAGCGAACTACTCGGTATCTCAGGATTTCAGGATCGCGTCGTCGGCTTAGGAAGCAGCCACCTGGTTCAGCAGGGCGGCGAGCTCGCCTATCTGATACGTCATGATCCGGAGTTTCGCGGCGTGCGTGTCGAGCACCTCGTCGAAGCAGGTCGTCGCGTACGTCTGAAGCGCGCCATCCCGGCGTTGGTCGAGTTCCTGGAGAAGGGCGTCGACGGCGCGCGTTTCTCTTTTTGTGTAATCTCGGCCGCCCCGCGAGAGATCGTGGTTTCCGCGCTCGACGGCGTCGTGCCACCAGAGAACATCTACGGTACGGAACTGGATTTCGACGTGCGCTCGGGCGAAGTCCGTGCTGTCAAACGTGTGCCGGCCGGATATGGGAAGGTCGCCGTGATTGAGGAGCTCGAGCAGAAGCTCGGCGTCAGTCCCGACCGAATGATCTACGTCGGTGACGGCAGTTCTGACGTACATGTGATGCTGCATGTCAACAATCACGATGGATTTACGATTGCCGTATCGGAGAATCGTCAGCTGGCGCGAATCGCCCGAACGACGGTACTCAGTGACAACGCATTCAGCATCGTGGTGCCAGTCCTCGATCAGGTGCTTGGATGGCGCACGGGGCAGATTAGATCCTTGCTGGAGGCCAACGGCATGGCGCTCCACGAGTGGGAGAAGGAGCGAACCGATCGTGTACGAATCGGCGAGCTGCTGCGAGAGGCGTTGCCCGAGGCGCCGGCCGCATGAGTGGCATCGCCATCGAGTGGTTGGGATGGATGGCGACTGCGGTCTTCGTGGGCTCGTACTTCTGCATTCGGCCCTCGGTGCTGCGCGCGGTGCAGATGTCTGGCGCACTGCTTTGGGTAACCTACGGCGCGTTGATCGGCTCATCCCCGGTGGTCGTCGCCAACGTCCTGGTATTCTCGGCAGCTGCCTGGACGCTCTTCCGCCGAGGGTCTGCGAAATCCTCAGGGCGGATCGGAACGGCAGCCCGATCGGGCGGACGCTAGCAGCGAAGTCAGGCGGCCGCGGTCCGCGCCAGGTTGGCGAGCACCGTCGCCAACATCTCAACGCTCGCATGCGCCGCGGAGCCCAGCTGATGCCGTGCCGCTACCGAGTGCAGATCCATATAGGTGAGCCAGACCCTGCCCGCCGCGTCCTGCCATCCCAGGACCTTGAGCGGCAGGTCGAGGCCGACCGTTTGATTGGCTTGCATCAAGGGGGTCCCGGCCTTCGGATTGCCGAAGATCAGCACCTCTGTGGGTCGCAGCGGCATGCCGACCGAGGCCGCGCCTGCCGCATGGTCGACTCGTGCAAAGACCGTGATGCTCCTCGACTTCAAGTCGTCAGCGAGTCGATCCAGAGTCTCCTTGACCGAGTGGTTGCTCGCTATCGTGATCAATCCATCTTCAGACATGGCCCATGCCTCCGCTCCCGATCAATCACCTGCGCCAATATGATTGTACTCGTCCTGTCCGAAGAGTTGGCGTACCCTGCGGGCCGCCATCCGATAGGGAATGATCCGTATATCGACTGTTTGCATACCGTGAAAGCATATATGCATCTGCCGTCCGTGGTGGCTGGAGCGTAGCACCAGTGAAAGTATCGACGGGAAAGAGGATCGAACGAGATATGAAACAGCCTCTCCGTCTCCTGACGCTGGTCGTTGTCTTGCTGAATGTGTGGCCGCCCGTTGCGTCGGCGCAGCCATCACCTCCCGCGCCGGTGGCGTCCGGCAACGCAGCGGCGTCGCCGCTCAGCGACGCACAGCTGGATCAGCTGACCGCGCCCATTGCGCTGTATTCGGATCCGCTGATTGGCCAGGTCTTGACGGCGGCAACCTATCCGCTCGAGGTCGTGGAAGCGCATCGTTGGCTGCAGGATCCAGCGAACGCGGGGCTCAAGGGTGATCAGTTGACGGCGGCGCTGCAGCAGCAAACCTGGGATCTGAGCGTCAAATCACTGGTGCCCTTTCCGCAGATACTGCAGATGATGGACAGCGATCTCGACTGGACCGAGCGTATCGGGGACGCTTTTCTCGGGCAACAAGAGGCGGTCATGGACTCGATTCAGCGCTTGCGTCAGCGAGCGACTGCCACCGGCGCGCTCGTCTCAACGCCGCAGCAGACGGTCTCGACCGAGGATCAGGACATTGAAATTGAGCCGGCCACCCCGGACCTGGTCTACGTGCCCTACTACGACCCCAATATGGTCTATGGACCTTGGATTTGGCCGGACTACCCCCCGTTCTTTTTCCTTCCGCCTGACGGCATGATCATTGGCGCTGGTTTGTGGATCGGCTTCGGCATTGGATTTCCGATCCTGGGTCCGTTCTGGGGATGGAACCATTGGGACTGGCACCATCATCGCCTCGACGTTGTGGGTGGACGGGGCGGTGTGCGGGCCGGTCCCTGGGAGCACGATCCGGCGCATCGCCACGGGGTACCTTATCGGAGCGAGTCGGTGAGCTCACGCTTCCAGGCACAATCAGAATCCTCTCGACGCGAAGCACGAGGCTTTCCGGCGGCCGCCGGCAGGGAAGGAGCAGCGGCCGCACCCGAGCGAGGGACAGGCGTCGCGCCCCGGGAAGCGCCCGAGAGAAGCGCGGCGCCGAGCTTTCGCGCCGCACCCCCCGCGTTCGAATCATTCGGTGGTCGCTCGCAGGTACGCGACGAAGCGGCGCGCGGCGCGGCCAGTCGCTCTGCACCCGCACCGCGCTCGGCGCCGAGCTTTCACGGCGGAGGCGGAGGTGGTCACGGCGGGGGCGGGGGTCATCACTAATGGTCGCTTCAGCGTCTCAGGCTGTCGTTTCGTCACAGAGAATACGATGACAAAGCAGATTGTATCGATGTTGATTGGCGTGATGGCGCTTGCGACATCCGTTGCGCCCGCGGCTACCACCATTCGACAGCGGCACTTCTCGACCCCTGAGGCTGCCGTCGAAGCGCTCGTGGTCGCCAACCGCGACGCCGACAAATCGGCACTGCTGTCAATTCTTGGCGACGCGGGCGCCAGACTGATTCATTCCGGCGATCCCGTCGAAGATCGCCGTGGCCGGGAGCATTTCGTCGCGGCCTTCGACGAAGCGCACAAGATCGAGCTCGAGGGCCAGCACAAAGCAGTATTGATCGTTGGCCAGGCGGAGTGGCCGCTGCCGATTCCTTTAGTGCGCGACCCCGCCGGTTGGCGCTTCGATACCAAGGCGGGCGCAGAGGAGATACTCAATCGTCGCATTGGACGCAATGAGCTCAAGGTCATCGAGATATGCCGGGCCTACGTTGCGGCTCAGCGCGAATATGCCGCGCTGAAGATCGGGGGGCAGGGCGAGTTTGCGCGTCGGTTCGTCAGCACGTCGCAACTGCATGATGGTCTGTATTGGCCCGTGGAGACCGGCGAAACCGAAAGTCCCCTCGGACCGCTGGTCGCGCAGGCCCAGGCGAGCGGGTACCCGGCGGGTCAAGCGACAGCGGCGAACGCCAAGCCCAGACCCTACTACGGCTACCATTTTCATATTCTGCAGGCACAGGGGCCGAATGCCTCCGGCGGCGCCATGAGCTACGTCGTCGAAGGTCACATGACGCGGGGCTTCGCACTGATCGCCTATCCAGCCACCTTCGGCGATTCGGGCGTCATGACCTTCATCGTGAATCAGAGCGGCATCGTATTTGAAAAGAATCTCGGGCCGGCCACTGCGCGCATCGCGCAAAAAATCACGCAGTACGATCCGGATTCGAGCTGGCACGCACCGTAAAGTCGTGTCAGTTCGAGCCTGCGCTCATCACGGGAATCCCATAGCGCGCTGCGCGAACCAGACCAGCGCCAGGGCCGCAATCGCAGACGAACCCCAGGGCATGACGCCACGTCGATAGAACCGCGTCGAGCGCAGCAGGTAGGCCATCGGCATTACCGCGAGCACCACCGCCAGCTGACCGGCCTCGACCCCCAGATTGAACGCGACCAGTGAGATGAGCCGCGCACCCTTGGGCAGACCCATCTCGGCCAACACCGAGGCGAAGCCAAAGCCGTGCAGCAGGCCGAAGGCGAACGCGATGCGCCAGCGGCCCTCGGTTATGCGCGGGAAGACGTTGTTGAGTGCCGCAACGATGATGGACGCTGCGATGACCGACTCTGTCAATCGACCGGGCAGGCGAATCACGTCGAATGCTGCCAGCGACAGCGTGATCGAGTGTGCGAGCGTGAAGGCGGTCACAACCTTGACAATGTTGGTGAAGGCCGGGGCAGCCACGGACACCGCGTCCCATCGATTCTGTCGACGCACGAGCACCGCGGGCAACAACAGTGATATCAGGAACAGCAGGTGATCGATGCCGCTCCAGATATGCCAGATGCCGGCACGCAAGTATTCGACGAATGCGCTCCAGGGCGAAGGATGATCGAGTTGGAACAGGCGCGCGCCCGGGACGCCTCCCAGCACGGCGGTCTGGGCCGCGCCATAGGCGCTGAGCGTCAGCAGGCCACGGTGCGAGGGATCCTCGACGTCCAGCACGCTGTAATCGACAGCAAGCCGCTTGAGCACTCCGCCGCAGGCGGCCTGGATCGGGAGCCACAGATAATCGCCATCAACGCGCTCATTGACCTGCACGGGTCCGAATTCCATCCTGCAGGATCCGTCAGCGCCCGCTAGACGGACATGGCCCCGCACGTAACTCTCCAGTGCGACCTGACTGGCACGCAGCTCGCCCCAGGTCACCTTGCCGTCACGGTCGTGATCGAGGCCCACCGCGAGCTCGCCATCGCGAATCGCGAGCTCCAGTGCGCCGGAGACCTTCGAGGTCTCGACCTGCAGGCTCAGGAAGCCGTTGCTGGCGATGTGAGCGTGGGCCAGCGGAGCCAGCAGCAGCAGCCCCAGCATCGACACCACTTTGCGCGGGCTGATCATCGGGAGGCCACGGTGGACGCGGCGGTGGATGCGCTGGACGTCACGCGGACATCGCGCAGTGCCACAGCGTGTGCAAAGTCCAGCGCCGGCTTGGCGGCCGCCGGAGTGCCGGCGGCCCGAGCCGCCTCCACGAGCACCAGGACATCGTCCGGCTCGCGCTGGATGGCCCAGTTCTCGAGCGCCACGTCGAGAGCGAGCCTCGGCTGATCCCGAACCTGGAGCAGGAATCGGGCCTGTTCACGGCGATGCACGGTCTCGCCGCGCTGTGTCTCGGCGGCAAATGCGGCCTCCAGTCGCGCGCTGCTCTGCGCGAGTTGGGGATCGTGCAGTTGTCGCTGCGCGATCGCGATTCGCAGCAACAGCGGCTCGAAACTCTCCTGTCCCTGAAGCAGTGTCAGCACCTCGCGCGCGCGTCCCTGACGCAGCAGCAGATCGGCATAGGCGGCCCGCACGTAGAAATCTGTCGGCACTTGATCGAGATCCAGCTGAAACCAACGCCGCGCGTCCGCATCCAGTCCCAGGCGGACCGCCATCTCGCCGAGCTCCGAGTACAGCCAGGATTTTTCCGCGGGCAGCCACCCCTGCGCCGAGATTTGCAGCAGGGCGGCGTAGGCGGTTTCCAGATGAGCGTTCAATGCGCGCAAGCCCTGAATGCACAAGGTCGCGAGCCGCGGTTCCACCCAGCGCGCGAATTGCTCGCAGCTGGCGACGGCTTCTGGGTAGCGGCCGAGAACGCGCAGGATCGTGGCTCGGGTCAACAAGGCCTGCGGATCATTCGGACGCGCCGCCAGCGCGCGATCCAGGGTGGCGAGGGCGGCGCCGAACTCGTGGCGACTTTGCTGCACCGTGGCCTGCAGCACCAGCACGTCGGGCACTGCGGGGCGATGTTGCGCCCACGGCGCCAGCAGCGCTTCGGCGTATCCCAGATATCGCAGATCACCGCTCTGGCGCGACTGCTGGATATAGACCTTGGCCAGGGGCACCGCCACGTCGAGCCGTCCGCGGGCCAGGCGTCGCGCGCCGAGGTCCGTGTAGCGAGCGCCGACGGGCAAGTCTGCGAGCACCACGCTGTCGCTGCTCGGCATGTACGGGCTCGCATTTGCCCTGGGCAGATGGGCGCCGCATGAGAGGGTCACCGCGATCAGAGCGCAAAGTCGGCCCCGCCGTGCGCGGGGCCGGCTGACGGGCGTACTCATGTGCCATCAACGGTGATCGGCTCGCCAGTCTCGTCCCCGACCGGTGCAATCACGACGGCCCCGTTATCCACCAAAAATGGCTGACTGGTTTCCGAGGTCTTGGTCTGTACGATCGACAGCACCTCGGCCGTGTCCAGCTGCACCGTAGTGGCGGGAGGATTAGTGGGCGGTGGCGCAGATGAGACGCTGCCGTTGCCGCCTCCACCACAACCCACGAGCACCATGCAACCCAAGGCTGTGCCGCCGATCGATAATGCGACTCTCGCTTTCATGGTATTTGACCTCAGGGTGTCGCGTTCGCGTCGGGTGAGCCCGCGATCGGCGTATTCAAATATGGGAACACCGTCAGGAAGTTGGCCGGGTTGGCCTGCACGCCGTCGGTGTACCCAAGCTGCCTGGACGCATCGGATGCCGGATCAGGATCCTTGGCGCTGCCATCATAGGGTGTGAGTAGCACGCCCATGGCGACACGCAGAGTGATGTCCACCACGTCGTCGATCGGCCGTCGTCCGTTCGGGAAGCCGCTTGCATCACCACCGAGCACGCCGAGATCGTTCTGCGAGGCATAAGGTGTCACGGGCGTGGTGGTGTTCAAGCGTAGCTCTTCAGACGGTGCCTGCACTTTCGCCGGCTGATTCAAGCCGGAGATGCCGGTCAGGAATACCGCTTCCAGGTCGGTTCTTGGATAGACGTTTGGAGCCTTGACGCCATAGCTGCCGAACAGGGCCTGTAACAGCACCGGCAGCGAAGGGTTGGTGACGTAATCGGCAAACTCCGCATCCTGTGAAGGAGTCGTGGTATTCCAGCGGTCCTTGTCCGGCAGGCCAATGACCAGCTCATTGACCAGCGGCATGCCCAGACGCGAGACCTGACTCCAGGCCCCGCCGGCCAGTTCCGCCCCGGTTGGCGAAGTCACGGGCCCGACACTGGCGGCGCTCTTGGCGCTCTGCGGCACCGGGTTGAGCACCGTCGCCTGTCGTAGACTCGCCGTCGTATAGGCGCCGATAACCGGATCGGTCCCATTGGTCAGGCAATTGGCGGGTATTTCGAGGGCCAGCGTGGTGACGTTAAAGCCTGCCAAAGAATTGGTGGCATAGTTGCGGGGGCTGATGCCGCTGGGAACCAGCTGTGTGGCCGGATAGGTGTAATTGACCAGATCGAAAGTGCCACCGAGATCGAGAAAGAAGGGGTCCTGGCGTTGACCGACAAAGACCCTGCCCGGCGCGCCGCAACCGGGAATCGTGATCGGAAAGATGAAACTGGCGGCGTAGGTGGCATAGTCCGCTATCGACTTGTTGCCGATGTTGTCCAGCGGCCTCGCGAATGTCGTACTGCCGGTCGTCGCGTTAGTGATGGGCATAGCAGTACCCATGCGCCGATCGCCCTTGACCAGAGTCAGGGTGTAGGTCTGCGCGACATTTTGGGAGGTCGTGCTCGTAGCACTGACCGGGCCGATGTTGATCAACGGGACGGGCACCGACTTCGAGCCCGCCATGACCGCCAGGCCCGAGGTCGTGGTCGTGAAACGAAACTGAAATGTCAGATTTCCCGTGCCCGAGCCGGAATTGTCGACAGAAATCTCATACAACGCATTGTCGTCCAAGAAGAAATAGTTAGGACCGCCCTGTGGATCCTGCAGCGGAATGTAGTTGGCGATCAGCGTCACGTAGCCGGCCCGTCCGGCTTCGTAGCTGTTGAACATGTAGAAATCGGTGCCATCCACGCTGGGGCGGGTGCTTATGAAGGGCGCTTCCCGATGGCTGGATGCCATCGCGCTGCCTGCGGAGGCGGCAAGCACCGCAAGCAGCAGATGTCGGGTATTGATCCTGTTCATCGAGACACTCCTTGGGACTTGCGATCCAGTTGCTTTCTTACTGCGACTAGATACGAATGGCCTGCAGAACTGGATGCAGTGGGGCGGTCGAATTTTTTCTACACGCTCTCAGGGAGCGCGCGCCTCAGGTTCAGAAGCGTTTGGAGATCGTAAATCGCGCCATGATGGGCTCGAGCGGATGCTCATGTACGTCGGCGCGTCCGTCCGGGAAGGTGTTGGTCTCGGATTTGAGCCGATCGACATACCAGAATTCGGCCGCCGCAGCGTGGGTGTTGAGAATATTGTAGATTCCGACCGATGCGCCCCAGCCCGAAGGGAAGGCGTAATGCACATCGGCGTTCAGTTCTCCGAAGCCCTTGGCCGAGATCTGACCTAAGGCTGTCGGGGCGTTGGCGCAGGAAGTTGCACCCGGAAAGTCATGCACGGCCGCCGTATTAGTGCAGGGCCCGGAGGACAGTGGGTAGTTGCCAAGGAAGCGATAGTTGATGCCGCCGCTCCAGGGGCCTAGATGGGTCAGATACAGGGCGCCGGATCCGGTCGCGTATGGTGCATCGGTGATGTAGTCGCCGAGGTGCCCGGTGCCGTCATCGAACGGGTGCGTAAAGCGCGTGTGATCGCCCGAGAAGCTACCGTAGAACTCCAGCCAGCGACGTATTTGATAGGTGATGTTGATCTCATAGCCATAGCGGCGGCTCGGCGGCCCGGCCGTATCCTGGCCGACATCCGGGTCAATGATCGTCTCGGACTGTTGCCAGAGGTTATAGAGGGCAACTGTGAGGGCGATGTTGCGTTGAATTTCGGCGCGCAGGCCCACCTCCTCGCCCTCTTGCTTGGCCAGCAGAGGGGTGTTCGGCAGCCCCAAGTCCACGCTCCGATCCTGATTGACCCCGCGCAGATCGGCGCTGTGAAAGCCCTCGCCGGCGGCTGCATAGAACTCGAGATAGCTGGTCGGCGTATAGATGAGGCTGCCCTTGGGCTGGAGCAGCGACTGGGCCTGCCTGCCGCCGTTGGTGTAGCCCGCTGCTTCGTGCAAGGCGGCCAGATAGTCCACGTCGGTGCCGTGCTGATAGTCATCGCGCAGACCGATCACACTGCGAATCGTGGAGGTCCAGTGCGTGGTGGCCTGCAGGTATGCCGCGCCGGCGAACAGATACACCTGATCATCATTGGAAAAGGACACCGGATCGGTCGGTGGCAGCGGCTGCAGCGGCACCTGACCCTCGCTCGGCAGGCGTCCGACGCCCAACAGGTCGTAGCGCGTGAGCACACCAACCACAAGCTCGTTGGGAAACGGACCGAGCGGCATTGGCAGCGTGTAGCTGGCCGCGGCACCGAGCACCCGGCGATTCTCGAACTGGTCCTCCTGATCGCTATGTAGCGGATCGAACAGATACTGCGTGAAGTCGTTGAACAGATGCAGCTTGTTGTAGATGAAGAAGGTGCTGGCTGCGAGCTGCCCGACGCCGAAGGTCTCGTGATACTGCGCCGAGAGGCTCGCGCGCAGTGCGTGGCCGCCGTCGGTCGGATCGAGCGTGCCAAACCGATTGGGGACGATCCCTTCGGTAATCGCGCAGATCGGGAGGTCGGTCGTGTTGGTCCAGTCCTGGTGATAGAACATGCCGGTCACCGAGTAACCGTTGTGCGCATCGCCCTCGCTGTAGCGCAGCACCAGATTCTCCTTTCGCGCGTTGTCGGGAGTCAGGAAGGGGCCGTCGTAGTGCTGGAATTCCATGGCGGACAGCAGGTGCCCGTCGCCGAGCGCCTGGGAACCTGCTGCGAAGTAGCGCTGGAAATCGAATGTGCCAGCGGTGGCCGTGACCTGATCGGGAATCGTGTCCCGGTAGCCCATGCGCACCGAGCCGACCGCACCGAAATCCCCAACGGTGGCGTAAAAAGGTCCCTTGGTGTAGCTGAGCCCGTCGGCAAGTTCCGGGATCACGAAGTTCAGATCGGTGTAACCCTGGCCGTGCGCGTGGGTCGGCTGGTTGACCGGCACGGCATCGACATAGGTTTCCAGATCCGTACCGTGATCGAGGTTGTAGCCTCGCATCAGATACTGATTCGCTTTCCCCTCGCCGCTGTGCAGGGTAACGATCAGACCCGGGACGGTCTCCAGCAATTGGCCTGGTCGATAGTCCGGTGCCTGCTGCAACTCCTCATCCGCGACCACCCCTTCGCTGGCGCTGTCGGCGGTCCCGAGCAACTCCAGGCGTTCGGCCGTGACCGTGATTTGCTGCAGCGTCTGCCCGGTGCTGCTAACGACGTAGTCGGCGTCGGTATCGGCCAGTGCAACGGATGGCAGTACGACGTCGTACAGAGCACCCGCGGTGCCCACGCTCCACAGCACCATGCTGAGCGTATGAACTGGCCGCCGATCCCTGGGCGAGGGCTGGGTGAGCATGCCAGACAACCGAAGATCGCTCACGACTCGCTCCCCACTCGATTCATCCGTAGATACGCGCACGGTTGGGGATTGGATGCAGTCGTTATGAGGATTTATATATTCCTCTTATTCTCACTCCGCCGCAAATTGCCATTGGCGCGGCAGCGCTCGGCCGGTCGCGGATGCAGTGGGGCGATCGCGGCGCCGGCTGTGCCTCAATGGCGTGGCGTCAAGTGTCGATGCCGGGTGCCGTCGTGCCTATGCGCCTCGCTCAGTTCGACACTGACAAGGTTGAGTTGTCCGTGACGCACCCCGCGCTGGGCCATGATCGTCTCGGCAAATTTCCGCACCGCTGTTGCGGGACCCTTGAGCGTCGCCGTCTCGAGACATTGTTCGTGATCGAGATGCACATGCATCGTGGATACCGTGAGCTCGTGGTGCGCATGCTGCAGCGAGGCCAGGCGTTCGGACAGCTGCCGCTCGTGATGGTTGTAGACATATGAAAGACATGCAACGCAGAATCCATCACTGTCGCGGGTAAGGTCGCGACGTTGCAGACGATCGCGCAGAATGTCTCGCACAGCTTCGCTGCGGGTCGAGTATCCGTGTTGCCTGATCAGCTCATCAAACGCCGTGGCCAGTTCCCGATCGAGCGAAATGGTGAAGCGTTCCATGATTGATCTCCGAGTGCCATTATTCACTGCGCATTGAAATACTAATGAGCTTCTGAAGTTCTGCCCAGGGATCAGGGTGCTCGGACGTTCGCGCTATATCAGCTAGCCGCCGCGGCTCTGGCGGCCCCGAGCTGTTCTGCGCCATCAGCGCTCGTCGGACCCCGTCACGGCGACAAAGCGTGGAGCGCCGTCTCGCACGAGGCGAAGCAATAACGGCGTCTCCGGGCTCGGTTTGCCGACCCCCGCAAGATCGGCGACGTCGATCAGTTGTTTGGTTCCGGCATGGGTGATGAGGTCACCGATCCTGAGTCC
>Ga0181526_10004191_pt1 | contig 11370 bp, 9 predicted proteins | sample PEATcosm2014_Bin_35_FD_119750 | JGI IMG/M metagenome (GOLD analysis project Ga0181526, IMG submission 119750) | Peatland microbial communities from MTU Mesocosm Facility, Houghton, MI, USA - PEATcosm2014_Bin06_30_metaG | ecosystem: Environmental > Terrestrial > Soil > Wetlands > Peat | place...
CGCCGATATGGTGCGGCTGGCAGCCGACAACTACGTCGGACGCCTTGCGTCGTTCGTCATGCTGGCTCCGGTCAAAAACTTTCCGGGCACGACGCTCGAGTGGGTGCACGAGAACTTCACGATCCTCGAGGGGATTTCACCCAGCCGAGACGTCTTCCCTATCTCACCCGGCGTCTACATTGTCAAAATCCTGGAGCTACCCAACGACGGCCGCCAGATTCCAGGTACTTTCGTTGTAGATCCCATCATCACGGTTCTGAATGAGCCGCTCATCTTCTTCACAAGCTCGGCCGACCAGTACGCTCGATTGTCGTTTCCGAACGTCTATCAGGGTTCGGTTCGGTTGTCGCTCAACAACAAACGTCCTCTGATTCCTGGCATCGACTACACGGTCAATTACCAGGCCGAAGACAACACGTGCGAGGTCACGTTTCTTCAGCCCACTCCTGCTGGCGACTCGGTCTATGCCAATTACAGGTATGAACTTCCGCAGCAAGGACCGTATCAGTTCTACAGGGATTGGGCGGATACGGCTTCCATCCCGGGTGCGGTCCTAGCATTCGGCGACAGGACTCAAAAAGACGACGAGATGGCTATCGTCGTGACGGGAACCCGGTCTGAGGTAGCAGAGGTGTACGGCGGTAAGTTCGAGGTCACGTTCAGCCTCGTTGTTTTTGCTCGCGACTCTCTCGATAGAGAGCGCATGAGCGACTTCATCGTCGAGCAAGTCCTAGAGCGCCAGAACGTCCTCGGGTTCGAAGGTCTCGAACTTCTCAATATTTCGCCGGGCGGCGAGAGCGAAGAAGTCTACAACGCCGAGATCGACGAGTATTTCTACCAGAGCGAAGTGACGCTCTCGATGCGTGTGGACTGGGAAACTTGGATCCCAATTCCCATGGTCATCAACCGCGTGGACCTGACCTCTGAGAACAAGGCCAACCAGCTCGGATTCTTGAGTGAGAAGATCCCGTACGACTTACTCCAGGTGGCGACAGAACTCGGCGTCACCGGGTTCCCGGTCAAAATTGGAAAGAAACTCACCTACGAGCGAGTCCTATAGTACGGTGATACGTGCCCATCTTCGAGTACAGGTGCGAGCCCTGCAACGCTGAGTTCGAAGAGGCTCTGACGAACTCGGACGAGATCAAGGAGTTCAAAGACGCCTTCCCCTGTCCGGGATGTGGCAAGATGGCTCCTCGAGCCGGAGTTTCAGTCACCAATTTCGCCTTCAAGGGTGGGGTTCGAGGCGAAAGCGGCGTCCACGGCCAATCCGGTGTGCACGATCTCGACTACCCGGTGCTGGATAAGGCAATTGGCAGATCTTCGGCCCAGCGCTGGGAGCGGATCAACCGCGAGCAGGCCGAGAGAAACAAGATTCGAGCTGAAACTGGAGCCCAAGTCTTGTCCAAGGTTCCGACGAAGGACGCCAACATTTTTACGCCTGCGAACCAAGAGAGCGTCAAGGTTCGCGAGATGGGCTTGGCTCGGTATCTAGTGGAAAAGCGGAAGGCAGGAGACTAGCTCCCTCTCTGGCTTTGATAATCGAGTTTTCATGATGGGAATGGTATGGAGCCACAGCTCGGATACCTATACCCATCCCGATACTCAAAGTCTCCGTCTGCTGATACCAATACGCATATTTAGACTTCTGCTCGGACAAGGGAGCTAAGATGGCTGCGAGCACTTCGAGCATCGGTCCGTTCTCGACCTACGCGCCTCCCGGCGTCTACGTTCAGACGCTGGCCGCGCCTGTGTTGAACCAGATCCTCGGCGGCCTCAGGGTCCCTGTTCTGATTGGCGTCGCGCAGAACAGCCTGACCCAGTCGAACTTCGAACTCATCCGCGGATCGAGCGCAGTGGCCGATACGCCGGTTTACGGTGAGGACCCGAGCGGTCAGTTCGTTCTCTCGGGAACGAACTACAACCCGACGTTGGGCAACGCCAACGGCATCGTGACGAGCTTCCGCGTCCGCAACTACCCGATCGTCGATGGGTCGGGGCAGGGCAAGGTCACCTATTCGACGACCCGGGTGTCGGTCACGGTCAACGGCGTGCAGGCAGTGGTGTCGGCTGTCGACGGACAGAACGGCATCATTACGCTGCTCCTGCCGCCGCAGCCGACAGACATCGTCGCCGTCAACTACTTCTTCCACCGAGGCGACACTCGGATCACCGACAATGTTTCGGCGCAGGTCACTCCGACGCCCGGCGTTCTGGTTGCGCCGAAGGCCGAGACATACAACATCATCGCCGGCATCAACGACACGCTGGCTCTGACGGTCGACGACACTCGCTCGGTCACCATCAAGCTGACGGCTGGCGCGACTCGCCACGCATCGGACGTGGCCAACGACATCAACGCGGCCGCGGTTGCGGACCTGACGGCTTCGGTGGCCATCGACAACCAGGGCCTGAATCACGTTCAGATGGTGTCGCAGGGCAACATCCTGGTCGGGTCGGGCAACGCCAATGGCGCCCTGGGCTTCAACCCCGGACAGACCACGGGCCGCAACCGAGTCTTCACCGTCTTCAACGGTCCCATCGTCGACGGCTCGGGCGGCGGCATCACGACCACCGATCCCTCGAAGGTCGGCGTTGTCGTCAACAACCAGGCGGTTCTCGCCTCGGCGGTCAACGGCCAGAACCAGCAGGTGACGCTGCCCTTCGCGCCGCGTCCCGGTTCGACGGTCGCCATCACCTACTACTTCAACACGTGGCAGGACACGTTCGACTACCTGCCGAACAGCAACGTCCTGTCGGTGACCAACTGCGGTATCGGCCCGGGACGCACGGACTTCAACCAGGGTCCGGACTTCGTCATCGTCAACAACGGCGAGCAGTCGATCATCCAGTGGGGTACCGCCTTCACTGTCGCTGCCGGCAACACGACGGGCACGGCGAACTTCGACTCGACGGTCATCAACGGGATGCTCGTCGACAACCGGATCTTCGGTGCGCCTCTCGAGCGCTACACCGATCCGACGACCAGCCAGGTCTCGACCACGATCTTCGTGCTGCCTCTGCCGCCCACGACCGGTAACGGCCGTGACACGCCGCTGGGTCAGAGCTTGTACCAGACGATCACCAACGGCCGCATCGATCTTCCGACGAACCGGCCGGACCTGGTCACCGTCTACGTCGGCAAGAGCTGGCGCGACGCGTACGCGCACCCGCCCGTCCAGGTCATCGCAGTCGAGTCGTCGACGGAATTGGTCACCCTGGCCAACCCGGTGCCTGCCGACTACATGGCGTTTGCCACCTTCTGGTACAACGACATCGGAGAGGACGTCTTCACCTTCTCGGTGCAGACGGTCGGCCCGAGCGGCGTTGGCCAGTACACGGTCTCTTCCCAGGCTCGTGGCGGCTTGCTCTACAACGTGACCTTCGGCACGGTGTCGGGTCTCTCGACTCAAGTGCAGTGGCCGTCCGGCGTGCAGAACGAGCCGGATGCGTTCCTGACTGGGGCCGGCAACCCGGTTGCCGAGACGGTGACCGTCCAGTTCCTCGACTCCGTCTCGCCGGCGTTCGGTGCTTCGTTCACCAACGCGAGCCCGCAGCCGTACGACCTGTACATCTACAGCCAAGAGTTCGGTGGTGTGGTGATCGATGGCAACGCGCCAGTCACCGTCAACCTCGGCACGGCTTTCCCGGCCGTGCTCGTGTCGCAGCCGATCGCCAATCCGTCGGCCCTATCGTTCCTGTCGACCGACTACATCGCGCTCAACATCGACGGCGTCAACATCGCTGCTGTTCCGATGGCGGGTCTGACGACCGTCCTTCAGGTCGTGACGGCTCTGAACGCGGCGATCGATGCCGACGTGCAACTGCACAAGGACGGCACTGGCACCTTCCACTCCACGGCACCCAACAAGCTCGTGACGTCCACGCCGTTCTCGGGTGGCTCCGAGGCTCTGCTCGAGATCCACGGCCGCAACGTTCAGAGTTCGGCGCTAAGTGGTCTCTACTCGAACGCCACGGTCATCACGCCGGTGGGCGCTGGCCAGACGAACGGCGCTCCCCAGGTCGGCCTGCAGTCGAACAACACCTCGGTGGGTTCGTACAACTCGCTCGATCAGCCGGCACAGCTCATCGGTTCGGCTGTCGCCCCGTTCAACATCACGACGGGTGTCAACGACAACCTGCAGCTGTCGGTCGACGGTTCGCAGTTCGGCGTGACGCTGCCGGGCGGGCCCGCGGTGCCTCTGAACGACGTGGTGGAAGCCATCAACGACGCCTACCTAGTGGTGGCTTCGCCGGCTGACGTCGCGGCGATGACGTCCAGTCTCCTGACTGTCGTCAATCAGGTCCTGGTCAAGTACAACACGCACCTGGCGTCCGTCTACCCGACCGGCTACCACCTGTACGCCGACTCGCCGACTGCTCTCGCCGTCACGACCGTCACCAACAACGCTGGCCTCTTCGAGGTGCAGACCACGACGGCGATTCCGTTCCCCACGGGAACGACGGTCAACATCACGGGCGTCGTTGGAACGGGCGGCATGACCGCCGCGATCAACCAGAAGTGGGTCGTGACGATTCTCGACGCGACACACATGACCCTCAACGGGTCGGTGTTCGTCGGGGCCTACACCTCGGGCGGTGATGTCACCGCCACGTACGAGACCCTGGCTGCGGCCGTGGACCTTCCGTCCGCGATCACGTTGGTCAACGACCTGGCGACCAAGTACAACGTCCACGTCGGCGAGGCCAATCCAATCGGTGGTGGCATCCTCAGCGTCACTGCGCTTGGCACTCTGATCGAAGTCCAGACCAACACGGCACACGGCCTCGTTACGGGCGCATCCGTCGTCATCACGGGCGTCATCGGCGTCAACCCGGCGAACAACGTCTGGCTCGTAACGGTCGTCGACGGGACGCACTTCACGCTCCAGGACTCGTTCTTCCCGGTCGGTGACATCTACACCAGCGGCGGCGTGGTCTCGGTCCAGACGCACCAGCTGTCGGACTCGGTCAACGTGGTGTCGGCACCCACTGCAACCAACCTGCAGTCGGCCATCACCCTCGCGTTCGACCTGCAGCAGGCCTTCAACGCGCACCTCGTCCAGCAAGGCGTCCACGGCTACCCCGACTACATCAACGTCGAGGACTTCACCAACCAGTCTGGCACCGGGATCACCTCGATCACGACGTCTGTTGGCGTGTCGTTCACCGTGAACGTGAGCGGTGGTTACACGTTCACCACTGGGTCGTACGTCTACATCACGGGTTCGACGTACGCGGCCATCAACAACCAGGCCTGGCTCATCAACACGGGTGCTCTCGGCACCTTCACCGTCCTTTTCGCGGGCGCAACCGGCGGACCTTACGTGGCCGGCGGAACCTGCGTGGACGACGTGACCATCCAGCTGCTGCTCAACAGCACGCAGACCGAGGTCCTGGCGCACTTCGAGGACGTTGGGGTTCCGGTCTTCCACCAGAAGAACGACACGACGAACTGGACAGCGCTCACCGCGATTCCGGCGGCTTCGGACCCGGTCGGTGGCCCGTACCCGACGTCCGCCAATCTGGCGAACGCCCTCAAGCAATACCTCAACGCCCACTACATCGAGTCGGGCCTGCACGTCGAAAATGACGTGACCAACACGATCACGGTGGCGAACGCCACGTCGGCCTTCCAGACGATCGTTCCGCTGGTCGACGCCATTGCCTACGGCACCGGCGCACCGGGCTCGACGTTCGGCTCGTACAACAACCACCGCAACCAGGTCGAAGGTCTGTACAGCGTGCACGGCACCTTCGATCTCGTGGACGCCTCGTCGGCGGTCCTCGCGACCCTGGTGGCCTCCGCTGGTCTCGGCCAGTACGTGGGCGAACTCGTCCTGACCTCGAGGACGAACACTCCCATCTCGCAGATTGCCGTTCTGCAGCAGAGCACCGGAAACACTCCGCTCGGCTTCACCTCCGGCATCTCGGCGTCCCGAGTCCAGCCCACGGCGACCTCCATCGCCACGGCTCTGAACAACAACACCGGGTTTGGGAGTCTCGCCGTTGCCTTCGCCATCACGGTGCAAGGCCTCGGTACGTACCTCGAGCTGGATTCGCGCTCGGTCGGTTCCACTTCGACCATCGCTTTCACGAACATCGCCAACTCTGCATTCATCCCGGATGCTGGACTCGGCATCATTCCTGGAACGAGCGGCGCAATCGGCGAGAACGCAATCGCAGGCTTCCAGGTCTCGTCCTCGGCGGGTTCCGCCGGTTCGCACGGCATCGGATACCCGGGCCAGACGTACACGGACGCGACCACGGGTCTGCGCTTCTCGGTCCTGCCGGCCAACACCAGCGCGGGCTACGACAACAACGGCAGTTTCACGATGATCGTCAACACGATCTTCACGTGCGACGGCGCCATCCCGAGCAACGCCATCCCCGGAATGCAGTTCCTCGTGTACAACACGCTGGGAATGGCTCCAGGCACGACGGGTGTCGTATCGACCTACCCGCACAAGGGCTTCCAGCCGGCCATCGGAGACGTCTACTACATCTCGTACCAGTACGGCAAGACCGATCTGTCGCCGGCGCTGTTCCGAGATCTGAAGACGATTCAGATGAACTTCGGTGCTCCGACGCCGGGCTACCCGCTATCGCTCGGCGCCTCGCTGGTGCTGCTCAATGGCGCGGTCATCGTCGGCTTGTCGCAGGTCCTGCCTCTGCCCGGCCAGTCGCAGGCTCCGGATGCGGCTTACACGGCGGCGATCGACGTTCTTCGGGCTCCCATCTCGGGAACTGTCAACGCCGACATCATCACGCCGCTGACGACCGACCCGACGGTGTTCACTTACCTCAACCAGCACTGCGTCTTCATGAGCTCTCCGCGTCAGGCGGCCGAGCGCACGGGCGTGGTGGGTGTTGCGGTCGGGACGACACCACTCGGAGTGGCCTCCATCGCTCAGGGGCTCGCCTCCGAGCTGATGATGGTGGTCTACCCCAACTCGTTCGTCATCACGGTGACGGACACCAATGGAAACTCCACCGAGCAGTTGGTGGATGGTTCCTTCGCTGCGGCCGCTCTGGCGGGCTCGACCTGCAACCCGGCCATCGACGTTGCGACGCCCATCACCCGGCGCGCGATCCTCGGCTTCACGTCGCTCGGACAAATTCTCGATCCGACGACGGCCAACCAGGTCGCGGTCTCGGGAGTCACAATCATCGAGCAAGTCACGACCGGCATGCGCATTCGCCAGGGTCTGACGACCAACCTGGCGTCGGTCATTACGCGCACTCCGTCCGTGACGCTGACCATCCAGTACGTGCAGCAGACGATGCGCGCGACGCTGGACCCGTTCATCGGGAACAAGCTCGTCAACCAGACGGTCATCAACATCAACAACATGGTGACTGGCATGTTCGGCCAGCTCATCGACCGCCAGATCGTCCAGTCGGTCTCCGGAATCTCGGTCGCCCCAAGCCCCACGGACCCGACCATCGTCACGGTCCAGGCGATCTACGTTCCGGTGTTCCCTCTCGAGTACATTGTGGCCACGCTCCAGATCCAAGTCTCGATGTGACGGCCGGGCCGCGCTTACGGGCGCGGCCGGTTGTCCCATCCCGATTTGGCCCAGCTTGCCACAGCCATCCCCGCTGCGGTGATGATGACTATGAGAGGCGCCTCTTCGTCTCCGTAGAAGTAGCTCGCTATTGCCAGAATGATGGTGACGCCGCCGCCTATCATCAGCCAGCGGTAGTGCTTCTCCAGGCTCATCAGTTTCCGTGCGCCGCCAGGTGAGATCGACGCCACCTGTCCAGGAGCGCCTTGGTTGGTTTCTTTACTCCGCTGAGGATCAGTTTTCCGGCCCTCGCGGAGTCGATGGCGTAAGCCGCTACCGAACGTAGCATCCGCTCGCACGCCTCTTTCTCGGTCTTGCCCTGGCTGACGACGTCGAACCGTTTCCATGCACAGATCCACATACGTCCCTCGCGGAACGTGTAGAACTCCGGCTCTTCGACTACGGCGTCCGCGATCGACGTTTTAGGCATCGTGAATCCTCTGCGCACTATCCAGAACGTACTCTACAACGTTCTTGTAGATGATGCGGGCCAGGTAGGAGCCGTCAGGACGCCGCTTGCGGATGGGCACGAGAGTGCGGCTGTTGCCGCTTCTGAACTCCGTGCGGATGCTCACGCAACCGTGCAGAACAACTCCGGGCGCTTTGTAGCCGCCCATTTCGAACCAGTGAAAGCCGTCTTCGAAGGTAATGGTAAGTCCGGGGATCTTGGCGAGTCGGCGAAGAGTTTCGGCCTGACCTCACAAGAAAGCGTCGGTCTTCCTGTTCGTGTGCCGCGACCGGTCGCGCCGGTTGCAGCTGCATGAGGGGGAACCACAGGTGGGCATGATGTCCTACTTTCTGATGGGAGTACCCATCGTGAACTTGGGGGCGTAGCCGGGACAGGGTGCGTGAGCGCAGACCTTCTTGCCGTGCGAGAAGTGGTTGTTACGCGGGAAGCCGCAGTGTTTGCACTTCACGATCCCGAGCTTCTGAGCTTGGACCATCGTCAGCGAGACGACTTGAGTAGGCATCAGTCCTCGTCGTCGTTGTGAGCCGGCAGCTCGAGGCGCTTCATCAGGTCGGCCTTCGCGAGCTGCTTCATGACCGGGTCGACGCGTTCCACCAGGGCCTTCAGGTCCTTGTTGCGCATCGCGCTCGTGTCGATCTTCTCGCGGGTGTCCTGGGCGGCCTGCGCCGCGCTGGCAACCCGCTTGGTCTGCCGCAGGTAGGCATTCTGCGTCAGGTCGTCCGCGTCGGTTGTCGCCCGGACTCCGGGCTCCTGGTCGCGCGGAGCGGGAACGGTGCGACGGTTGTAGTCGCTCCAGAGGATCCGCTTGATGGTGTCCATCTTGTTCTTGCGGATCTCGTGCACGTAGTTGTTATTGCCGTTCGGCACGCGCGGCATGATGTGCGCGTGCTTGGCAATCCACGTGTACGGGACGAACCGGCCGGGCATGTTCTTGGCGCACCAGTCGATGAACTGGGCCGCCCGGTGGGTGATGCTCATCCTGTCGTCGGGAGTGAAGTCGTCGAAGGTGACTCCCTTCGCCCGCGACGAGCGAGGTGCGCTGGTGTTGCTGGTCTTACTGGCCATGACTTCGCTCTCCAACCTCATTTGACTTCCGTCCTTCCATGTAGCGCTCGAGGGTATCGTACGCTTCCCGGACCGCCGTGAACTCCGCCTTCTGCTCTTCGCTCACGGGTCCTTTGTCGGGGTGGAGCTGAGCACATCGTCTGAGCATGAGCTTCTTCGCCTTCCTCAGGTCGATGTCTTTACCCCATACGATGGGTATCCCCAGGACTTCCGCCGCCTGACGCAGCTCGTCACGGGTGACGCGCGACAGCCTCTCGCGCTCTTTCTTCGAGGAAGACCTCATTGTGTACACCCGACGCCTGAAATCGTCGCAGGCCTCTCGGACGTAGGATGTAAACTCGCCCTTCGCGATCTTCATTTCGAGTTCGTCGATGTGGGAGATCCCCACGAGACTCGTGCGCACGAACTCGTCGGTCAGCGCCGTGAGGCGGAGCATGAACTGCTTGGACCGCCGGTTTTGCGTGGCGTCCATATCCATCTCGATCGGCACGTCCGACATCGGCGGCGGGGGCTTGGAGCGCTGCTTCTCCACCGGAGACATGCGACGATAGCGTCGCCCCTCGGGGGTGCGTGCTTCGTGACCCGTGCTGTTGTACTCGTCGATGACCTTCTGGATGGCCTCGTCACCCTGCACGTGCTTGTTAGACACCAAGTCTCGGGCCTTCCGGAACAGCAAGATGATCGTGTTCCGGGAAGTCCCTTCGTCGAACATCTTCCAGAGCGGGTTGACCCACGGCCCCGCCATGATGAGCATGGCGCGCTGCTCGAAGTGCTGGGTGGCGCCCCCAAGGTTGGTCACCATCCATTCGCGCTTGCCGCCGCGCTGGTCGGGGTTGGCCAGCAGGTACAAGTCCCGCTCCTCCTCGGCCCGCTGCTTCTCGGTCATGGTCGGGAAGGACTTCTTGTACTGCGCGATTAGGTCCCGGAGTTCGTCGTTCATCGCGCGACCTCGGACAGGGACTCGAGCGTCAGCTCTCGCAGGGCTGTGAACTCGTTGTTGATCTTGGCGATGGACGCTTGGACCTTGGCAATCCGGTCGGTGTCGGCCTTTTGGATGGCTGATTGCATGGTTTGCTGCACTTCGGTCCTGATAGATCCTACAACTTCAGTCATCGAACTTACGGAATTGCTGACAATCTCCGCAATCTGCTCGATGTCGTCGTGTGAGATACCGGCTCCATTGGCAACCGGCTTGAGGTCCAACTTGGCTTCGATTGCATCCAGCCTCTCGTCCAGTGCCTTCACGCGCTCGACGAGTTTGGTCTGCCGCGTCTCGAACCTGTCGCGAACGTAGAGGACATTCTCGGCGAGGGCCATCTGAATCTCCAGAGACTTGATCATCAGCTCCTGGAGCTTTTCGAGGAGAGCCGTCGTGTCTTTGGATTCCTCTTTCACGATGGGCTCGACCTCGTTTGCAGGTTCCATGGCCGGAGGGGGCTGCGAAGGCGGCGAAGGTGCTTTGGACGAGACGGGCATCGGGTAAGCGCCGCAAGCATCCCTGATGATGGTAACGAGCTTTTCGGTACTATCCGACTTCCGGAGCGACTCGAGATAAAACCTGTTCTTGACGGCGTAATGGTTCCCGGACGCCATGATGGCGTCCTTGGACGCCAAGATCTGCATGAACGCAGTCTGCCATTTGATCCATGCATCCTTCGGTCCATGCGACTTGAAGAAATAGTCAAGTCGTTGAGGGACGGCGTGCGTCTTCAGGAGTTCACCCACCGCGAAACGGCACATCGCGAGGATATCGTCAGGGAGTTGCTCGGCCATCGCTGCTTTCTACGCTGGCTGGTCTCTAAGTTACGCGCGGGGGAGGATACTCGATGACCCTCTTTCGAAGGGCCTCCGTCTTGTCTTCGGAGCAGTTGATGAGCCATCGCAGATTTGGGTTGTCTCTGTACCTGTAGGCATCCCTGTACAGATCCTGCACGCCGATCTCTGTCAACTTTGCGGCACCTTCATCTTTGCCGGGCGTCGTTTGGAAAACTACGACAAACATGAGTGACGATCCGGGTCCGGTCGGGGACTCGCTCGTGTAGCGCAAGCGCAAGAGCACTCGGGGCTTGTAACCTAGCTCCTGCTGCACAAAGGACTCCACCATGCGAATACGTTCCTCGCATGGGGCGTCGCCATTCCCGTTCCAATGCTTCTCTCGTCCTATGGCGAAGGTGCAGGCGAGCACTTTGCCCTTTTCGAGATGGCGCAGTGCGAACTGCACCTTATTGAAGGTCTGGTCCGACACCTGAGACGAGAAGTCGAGGAAGA
>Ga0181526_10004192_pt1 | contig 11361 bp, 13 predicted proteins | sample PEATcosm2014_Bin_35_FD_119750 | JGI IMG/M metagenome (GOLD analysis project Ga0181526, IMG submission 119750) | Peatland microbial communities from MTU Mesocosm Facility, Houghton, MI, USA - PEATcosm2014_Bin06_30_metaG | ecosystem: Environmental > Terrestrial > Soil > Wetlands > Peat | place...
AGCTCAACATCGACGATGATCAGCTGATCTTCGGCAACGGTTCGGATGAGATCATTGTCCTGGCGGTTAGGGCTTTCGCGGCTAAAGGGGATGATATCATCATCGCCAAACCCTCATTCCTGATATATGAAATTGCCTCGACTTTATCCGGTGCCCGTTTGCATCAAGTACCGCTTAAAGATTTCCGTTATGACCTTCAGGCCATGAAAGCCAAGGTCAACGCGCGCACCAAGATCATATTTATCGGGAATCCTGATAATCCGGCAGGGACATACATCACGGCGCACCAGGTGGAGGGTTTCCTTCGTTCTGTGCCTAAAAACACCCTGGTTTTTTTTGACGAAGCTTATTTTGAATATGTGCAGGCCAAAGATTATCCTGATACCTTGGGTTTGATGAAGAAATACCCTAACGTGATGGCCACCCGCACATTTTCAAAAATGTATGGATTGGCAGGGCTGCGCCTTGGCTATGGCATTGCCAGCCGTGAAATTATCGATATTTTAAACCGTTTACGGGAGCCTTTTAACGTCAACAGCATGGCCCAGGCCGCGGCAGTGGCAGTTTTGGGCGATGAAGCGTATTATCGTCATATTGCAAAAGAGGTTAATGGACAAAAGCAATATCTTTACCGTTCGCTTGAAAGCATGGGTATCGCTTTTGAGGTGAGTTTTACGAATTTTATCTTGGTCCATGTGGGGGGCGATAGCAGTAAAGCCGCCTGGGACCTGCTCAAAAAAGGCGTTATTGTCCGTGATATGGCCATATGGGGTTTAAAGGGTTACTTGCGCGTCTCCATCGGCAACGCGTCGGAAAACAAGCGTTTTATTAAATCATTGGGAGAAATACTATGATCGTTATTTTACGCCCGGATGCTACCGAGGCTAACATCCAACACATTGTTGAGCGCGCGGGTAAACTTGGGCTCAAGGCCAATATTTCACGCGGGGTGGAACGCACGGTGATCGGGTTTATCGGCCCTGAAGATGGGTTGCGGAGTATCCCTCTGGAAGTTTTCCCCGGTGTCGACCAGGTCCTTCAGGTCCTTGCTCCGTATAGATTGGTTTCCCGTGAATTCAAGAAAGAAAATACAATTATCAAGCTGCCTTACAAGACAACGGTAGGCGCAACCAAGGTCGCGGTGATGGCGGGGCCGTGTTCGATCGAAAGTTATGAAGGCATGCTGTCTATCGCCAAGTTGGTCAAGTCCATGGGGGCTAATATTCTGCGCGGGGGCGCTTTTAAGCCGCGCACTTCCCCGTATGATTTTCAGGGCTTGGGTGAAGAAGGTTTGAAGATCCTGCAGGCGGTGGGGAAAGAAGTCGGTATCTGCACGATCTCTGAGGTCATGGATACCCGTCAAGTCGATCTTTTGGTAAAATACGTCGACATCCTGCAGATCGGGGCGCGCAACATGCAGAATTTTTCGCTATTAAAAGAGGTCGGTATCACCAAAAAACCGGTCATGCTCAAGCGCGGCATGAGCGGTACTGTCAAGGAGTGGCTGATGTCCGCTGAGTACCTTTTAGCCAACGGGAACTTTGACGTCATGCTTTGCGAGCGCGGTATACGCACCTTTGAAACCGCCACCCGTAACACGCTTGATATCAATGCCGTGGCTGTTGCCAAACGCCTTTCGCATTTGCCGGTAGTGGTTGATCCTAGCCACGGAACAGGTTCATGGGAATATGTGTCCGCGGGCGCGCGTGCCGGTATTGCCGCCGGTTGTGATGCGTTGATGATCGAGGTCCATGAAAACCCCGAAGAGGCTCTTTCCGACGGGGCCCAGTCATTGATGCCGGATAAATTTAAGGAATTGATGGCCGCCTGCAAACGTGTCGCCCAGGCTGTTGATAGAGAATTTTAAAGGATCCCTCCCCCTTGATGGGGGAGGTTAGGTGGGGGTGTAAATTTGATGTTTAATCGAAAAGAGCTTTTTAGAAGGGTTGCGATCGTTGGTGTCGGATTTATGGGGGCTTCTTTGGGTTTGGCCATCAAGAAAAAAGGCCTGGCCCGTGAGGTGATCGGTATCGGCCGTCATGAAACCGCCTTAAGGGAAGCGACCGACCTAGGCGCCATTGATGAAGGGACCCTGGATTTTAATAAAGGGATCGTGGGAGCGGACTTGATCGTTTTGGCAACACCGGTAAGCACGGTTTTGGATATCATTGAGATCCTGGGGAAAGACCACAGGCGCGGATGCATCATCACGGATCTAGGAAGCACTAAGGCCGCGATCGTGGAGCGGGCTGAAAAGGTGCTGCATCATTCGCTGCTCTTTGTGGGTTCACACCCTCTGGTCGGTTCCGAGAAAAAGGGCCCTGCCAATGCCAATGCCCAGCTTTATGAAGGCGGTGTTTGCGTGATGACCCCGACCGATAAGACCAACCGCCTGGCCCGGGAAAAGATCAAACAGTTCTGGTCGCAATTAGGCTCTACCGTCAAATTGATGGCACCACAGGAACATGATCAAATCCTGGCCTATATCAGCCATGTGCCTCATCTGGCGGCGTTCGCCCTGATGAAAGCCATGCCGGATAATTATCTGGAACACGCGACACAGGGATTAAAGGACACCACCCGTATAGCGGCATCAGATCCCCAGATTTGGAAGGACATAGCGTTAACCAATCACAAGCCGATCCTTAAAGCTTTGGATGAAGCGGTAAAAGTTCTAGCCGCAATGCGCAAAGCCATCGTGGCCCGTGACCAGGAAGTTTTGACGGACATTTTTAAACAAGCCAGGGATAAGCGGGAACGCTTGGGAACGTAGCCATGCCGACGGAACATTTAGTTATTACGTTAGACGGCCCTGCGGGTGCCGGTAAAAGCACGGTAGCTAAATGCCTGGCCCAGAAGTTGGGCATTACCTACCTTGACACAGGGGCCATGTACCGGGCGTTGACATTAAAGGGACTGCGCTTAAAAATGGACCTTTCCGATGAAGAAGCGTTGACCATCCTGGCCCGCAATACCAAAATTTCTTTTAAAGAAATGCCCGATGGTTCTTTGAACATCACTTTAGACGGTGAAGATGTTGCCCAGGCGATCCGCGCTCCGGAGGTTACCAACAATACGTTTTACGCCGCCAGGACGTCGGGAGTGAGGACTTTAATGGTCGGCTGGCAACGGGCCATGGCCGCAAGCCGCTCCATTGTCACCGACGGAAGAGACCAGGGCACGGTGGTTTTTAAGGACGCCCGTTATAAATTTTACGTGGATTGCGATGTGGAAGAACGCGTGCAGCGCCGTTATAAGGAATTGATCGCGGCCGGCAAGACCATTGACCTGGATCAATTGCGCAGCGAAATGAAAGAGCGTGACCAAAAAGATTTTACCCGCGCCGTCGGCCCTTTGAAAAAAGCGCCGGATGCCATTACCGTTGATTCCACCGGATTAACGGTGGAAAAAACAGTGGATAAGATCATGAAATTGCTCCAGCTATGAATCCCAAGCATTCCAATATCCGCAATTTCTCCATCATCGCTCACATTGACCACGGCAAATCCACTCTCGCGGACAGGTTTTTATTGTTTGCCGGAGCCATCGACGAACGCAAGTTCCATAATCAAATGCTTGATGATATGGACCTCGAGCGCGAGCGCGGGATCACCATCAAAGCTTCAGCCGTGCGCCTCAATTATAAGGCCCTTGACGGGCAGGAATATATTTTCAATCTTATCGATACCCCGGGGCACGTGGACTTTTCTTATGAAGTTGAAAAATCCCTGCGCGCCTGCGAAGGTGCGCTGCTTTTGATCGATGTCACCCAGGGGGTGGAATCACAGACCATCGCCAATTATTACCTGGCCATTGACAATAACCTTGAAATCTTGCCGGTGATCAACAAGATCGACATCGCCAACGCGGATATCGATGAAGCCAAACGCCAATTTATCGAGATACTCAAATTTAAATTAGAGGACATCCAGCTGGTATCAGCCAAAGAAGGTTTAAATATCGACGGGTTATTTGAGAAAATTGTGGAATTCATCCCTCCGCCCGAAGGGGATCCCCAGGCGCCATTGAAAGCCCTGGTCTTTGACATGAAGTATGATATCTACAAGGGCATTATTATTTATGTCCGCGTGTTTGAAGGGGCCATTAAGCCGGGGGTGCGCATCCGCTTTATGAACGTGGGGAAGGATTTTGACGTGCAGGAAGTGGGTATTTTCGCGCCTGGGATCGAGCCGGTCAAGGGGCTTTCCGCCGGAGAAGTCGGGTATATCACCTGCAATCTGCATGACCCCAAGGAAGTGCGGGTGGGAGACACGATGACGGAATTAGCCCGTCCAACGGCCCAGCCTTTAGAAGGCTACCGCCAGCTTAAACCGCTGGTTTTTTGCGGGGTTTATCCGGTCAATGCCGGAGATTACGCTCCGTTGCGCGAGGCGATCGATAAATTGCGCCTTTCTGACCCGAGCTTCGTTTATGAACATGAAACTTCCCAGTCTTTCGGGTATGGTTTTCGCTGCGGTTTTTTGGGGCTATTGCATATGGAGATCGTGCAGGAGCGGCTTGAGCGCGAATACGACCTGAATTTGATCTTAACCACACCCAACGTCGGTTATAAGATCATCAAACGCGACGGCAGCGTGATGGACCTGGAAAATCCGTCGGATTTGCCTAACGGTTCTGAAATTGCCCGTATTGAGGAGCCGGTATTAGCCGTGTCTATTTTTACCCCGGTCACCTATATGGATGCCGTGATGGAATTAGCCAAGCGTAAACGAGGGCTGTTCCAAAAGAGTGAATTTGTCGGTGACCGTATGAAGATCCATTTTGATATACCTCTTTCCGAGGTTATCGTGGATTTCAATGACCTGATCAAATCCGCCACCCGCGGGTATGGTTCCATTGATTATGAGTTCAAGGATTATGCACCGGCATCGATCACGCGCCTGGATATTTTGATCAATGATGAGGCTTGCGACGCATTCTCGTGCATGGTGCATAAAGAGCGCGCGTATGACAAAGGTTTGGGGCTCGTCACCAAACTCAAGGAGCTTATCCCTCAGCAATTATTTGAAGTGCGTATCCAGGCCCAGGCCGACGGAAGGATCATCTCATCTGCCCGGGTCAAGCCGGCCGGTAAGAATGTGACGGCGAAATGCTACGGCGGTGACATCAGCCGCAAGCGTAAATTATGGGAAAAGCAAAAAGAAGGCAAAAAGAAACTTAAACAGATCGGCCGCGTGGAAGTCCCCCAAGAGGCCTTTTTAGCCGCTTTGAAAATTTAGGAAAGGAATATCATGCCCGACAAAAGGAAACCGAAATCAGCGACCCGTGAATGGATCGAATCCATCCTTATTGCCCTGGTTTTGGCAGTGTTGATCCGCAGTTATTTCATTCAACCATTTAAGATCCCCAGCGGTTCCATGCGCATGACACTCATCGAAGGAGACCATCTCTTTGTGGACAAATGGACATATGGCCCCCAGGTTTTGCCGCCCATGTTTTGGGACATAGGTTTTCAGGAAGGCAGCCCCTTGCTGTCAGTCAGATGGCCTAACGCGTTGCTTCCGATGACTAAAATACGCCTTCCCGGATTTAGTAAACCCAAACGAGGCGATATCATTGTATTTGTCTATCCTGTTGACCCGACCAAGGATTTCATCAAGCGCCTGATCGCGGTCGGTGGTGAAACTGTTGAGATCAGGGGAGGGGCCATTTATATCGACGGCAAGGAGATCGAAGATCCCCGGATCAAACAAACTTATTATTACAATCGAGGCGATTACGGCGCTGAAGGCCAAGTTGTCCATGTGCCTCCGGGTTATGTTTTTGTGATGGGAGACAATAGCGGTTCAAGCTATGACAGCCGTTATTGGGGTTTTGTCCCAGAAACGAGCATCATCGGCAAGGCGGATATTATTTTTTGGCCTTTGGACCGTATCCGGATTTTACAATGAGATCTTTGATTGGGGGGATGGTGCTTCTTGCGCTGACGATGGGGCTGACAGGCTGCCAGACAGTTCCTTTGCACCCAAAACCCAACAGCCGGACAGAAACAATTTCAGCGTTGACGACGATGACCCAGGGGCTGACCTACCAGCCTATTACGCAAGAGCAGTTAAAGGATCTATCGATACAGGTGGCGAATGATCCTCAGGCGCAATCCGCCATCCGTTCGATCAATACGGCATTAAGCCCTGAACATACAGTTAAATATTGCCCGGAAGATGGAGAGCGCTTTAGCGCAGATATGATATATTGCCCGGACCATAAGGTTAAACTTGAATGGGTAGAGTAAGCCACTATGGCGTTAACATTCGCAAATAAAGTCACCGTCGGCAGGATCTTGATCGTTCCGTTTTTTATCGCGATGGTCATGTATATTTCTCCACAACATGAATATTTCCGTTGGCTGGCCCTGACGCTCTTTATCGTGGCTGTTGTTTCTGATATTATTGACGGGTACATTGCCAGGACCCGCGGACAGAAAACAAAAGCAGGGGCTATCCTTGACCCTTTGGCTGATAAGATACTTTTGATCAGCGCCTTTATTTGCCTGTATATCAAACGGGGGTATTTCGCGGACATTCATTTTCCCTTATGGTTTGTTTTGGCCATTATCAGCAGGGATATCATTTTATTGCTGGGTTCGATGATCATCCAGCTGACAACGGGAAAATTGGAAATTGAGGCCAACCGTTCAGGAAAGTTCACCGCATTTTTGCAAATTGTCTGTGTGCTGGGTGTTTTACTGCAGCTGAAATTTACTTTTGTGTTTTGGTATGTGGCACTGGTGGCGACCTTCATTTCCGGGGTCATCTATATTAAGGAAGGGATAAAAGCACTCAATGAATCCACTGTTTCTGGCGATTAGCGCGATAATAGCCTATTTGATCGGATCGGTTCCGGTGGCTTATATTTTTGGCCGCGTGCTCAAAAATCTTGATATCCGTGAGCATGGTTCCGGGAATATGGGGGCCACCAATGCTTTCAGGGTCCTTGGCAAGGGGCCGGGCACGCTTGTATTGATTTTGGATATCATTAAAGGCATCATTCCAGTCACCCTTTTGGCCAATGCTTTTGGCTTGGAGGATGCCTTATCCTTAGTTATCATTTCTGTGGCAACGGTGGCAGGCCACAATTGGACAGTATTTTTAGGCTTTAAAGGCGGCAAGGGCATGGCTACAAGCCTTGGCGTTTTGATCGGCTTGGCCATCCAATTTCAGGTATTGAGGATCATCCTCCTGTTAGTGACAGTAATTTGGCTGGCATTGTTTCTAATATTCGGTTTTGTGTCACTTGCTTCAATTGCCGCGGCTGTAGTTTTTCCTGTCTTGATGGTGGCATTTTTGGAGCCATTTCCATTAATTATCATGTCCATTGTATTGTGTGTTTTCATCGTGTTTCGCCATAGTTCAAACATCAAACGCCTGGCTAAGGGCCAGGAAAACCGCGTGTCATTTCCATTCCGTAAACGATCCTAAACCCATCAGTTCAAGGCCAAATTCTTTATTATTTTTGAAAGAAATAAGCCTTTATCGTGTTTCCTCGTCGATAATAATCCGGGAAAACGCTTTCTTTAAAGCGGCCAAACGCCCTTGTTTTCACTCTCCGGCATGTTACACTTCGTTTAGAGGCAGTAAAAGGTGGATAAAAGGGAGATTTAAAATGGATTTTAACGATATGGCAATGACGGGCACAAAGGGATCGCCTATGCGCGACATTCTTCATAAAACCACAGGTATTTTAAACGGCAGGGGGAAGGTCATAACCTTGCGCGAGCATGCCGAAGAAAAAGAATGCGTGACGGATGTCCGTAAGAACTTTATTTACCTGGCGACAGAGGCCCAATTTGAGGAAGATCAGCCTGTTCCCAAGGTGCATATTGCCAAATCTTTTGATAGTGTCCGGCAGGATGAAAAATTTTGTTTCCGTGTAAAGGGGTTCTTTTATGTAAACCACAGCCGGCGCCTGATGAGGGTCGCCTACTGCCATACCTTGAGGATCAATTTACACTGGAATATGAAAACTTCTTCTCCCAAGAAGACCGTGACTATGGCCTAGGAACCGAAACTGTCACTTCTTCTTTCAAAGGACTCCGCATCATTTCGCGGGGTTCTTTTTTTATAGGAATTGGCGAAATCGGTTTTATCTGGTATACTTGACTCATATTTTATGGCTTAATATCTTTAGTGGTATAATTTTAGTTATAGGCATTATTGTTATAGCCTTTAATGCAGAGCTTTATATTTTTTGCAAGAAACAAAAGGTCGAATTGAATTCATTGAGGGATAGGCTTGACGTTGAGTCAGAATTCAATGGCAATAAATTTAAATACCAACAACAGCAAATAGAAGGTATAAGAAGCGACCTGGATGATGCTCAACAGCAAATTAAGAACCAGGATGATGAGAGTAAGGGCATCCAAACTTCGTTGGTGGATATTGAAGCTGAAGCAGATGCTATAAAGCAGGATATGAAAGAATGGCAGAAGGATTATGCGTCAGTGTTGGCACAAATCGAGAAGAAAATGGATGATTCTCAGGATGAGATGAAAAGTATCCAAGAAAGCATTGATTCATTGAAATCTGACATCGAAAAAATCACTCCCGTTGAGCAAGTAAAGGACAAAAGTGAAATTCAACCTTAAAGATTTTCAGGTGGTGGAAGGACGCAAGGTTGACCTTAAAAAACGCCCGACCATCATCAAGCCGTTTTATAAGTCCAGGGAACAATATAAAGAAATTTTGACCCGGCATATTGACGAATTAAGCAGTTTGCAAAACATTTTATACGCGGATGACCGTTATGCCCTATTGTTGATCTTCCAGGCCATGGATGCCGCTGGAAAGGATGGGGCAATCAAGCATGTGATGTCCGGCGTCAACCCGCAAGGATGCCAGGTTTTTAGCTTTAAACATCCAAGCCCGGAAGAGCTGGATCATGATTTTCTATGGCGGACAACCCGTGACCTGCCTCAACGGGGGAAGATCGGCATATTCAACCGCTCCTATTATGAAGAAGTATTGATCGTCCGCGTGCACCCCCGGATCCTTAAGGGAGAACAGATACCTGAGGATCTCTTAAACAATAAAATTATTTGGGAAGAGCGCTATCGTTCCATCAGGGACCTGGAAAAACATCTTTATTATAATGGGACCATGGTCATCAAGTTTTTTTTGCACCTTTCCAAAGAAGAACAACGCCAACGATTTCTTAAACGTTTGGATGACCCTTCCAAGAATTGGAAGATCAGCCCCGCGGACATTCAAGAGAGGAAATATTGGAAAGATTACATGAAGGCCTATGAGGCTTGTTTGAACGCCACCAGCACTTTAAAGTCTCCCTGGTATATCGTTCCCGCAGATGATAAAGAAAACGCGCATTTGATCATCTCCCAAACCATCGTAGAAACACTTAGAAGATTGAAGATGTCCTACCCCCGTGCGGATACCCAACGCCAAAAGGATCTGCTTCAGATACGCAAAGACCTTTTAAAATAGGGCTTGGTTTGTATTATTCCCATGACAGTTTTTTAATTTATGCTATAATTCTCAATTCTTGCATATTCTTTATATATAGGGGGAATTTATGGGGCAGTTATCACGATCTAAAGATGATATGGTGTCTTCCAAAGATGAGGAGCTTTTAGCCAAAGAAGCTCAATATTGTTCTTGGGGAGATACTGTTCATTACGCCAAAGAGCTGAAGATCTTTAGCCGTTCTGAGGGGGTTTATGTTTATGACAGCCAGGGGACCCGATACCTTGATTTGCAAATGTGGCATTCGGTGGCCAATTTCGGTTATAAGAATGAGTATATAAATAATATTGTCAAAGAGCAGATTGACGCGCTGCCCCAATTGTCTTGTCAGTATTTGCATGAAGAAAAGATTCTGCTTTCCGAGAAAATCGCTAAGAATATTGAAAATACTTTTGGTGAAAAGGGCAGGGTACACTTTAATATCGGAGGGGCCGCAGCCATTGAGGATGCGATCAAGATCGTCCGTAATTATACCAAAAAGAACCCGGCCTTTGCCTTTATGGGGGGATATCATGGCCGCACCCTGGGCGCCACCGCGTTAACTTCCAGCTATCGTTACCGGGAACATTTCGGGCATTTTGCAGATCGGGCTCATTTTGTCCCCTATCCCTATCAGTTCCGTTGTCCTGCCGGCCGGGGCGAGGCGTGCACCTGCGATATGTCCTGTTTTAAGGATTTTGAGAAATTGTTCGAATCGGAATACTATTCATTGGTCAATCCTAAAACTAAAAATTGCGAGTATGGGGCGTTTTTTGTCGAACCGGTGCAGGCCACCGGGGGTTATATCGTACCGCCGAAAGGTTATTTTAAAGAACTTAAGAAATTGATGGACCGTTACGGCGTTTTATTCGTGTCCGATGAGGTGCATATGGGTTTTTTCCGCACAGGCAAAATGTGGGCGATCGAGAATTTTGACGTGGCCCCGGATATCATTGTTTTCGGCAAGGCCTGTACCAATGGCCTGAATCCGCTTTCAGGCATATGGGCCAAGGAACATTTAATTTCTCCGGAAGTTTTCCCTCCGGGCTCAACACATTCCACCTATTCATCTAATACTATCGGTACCGCCGCCGCCCTGGGGGTCATGGATCTTATTGAACAGTCGGATTTTTCCAATACTGTCCCTGAAAAGGGCATGTATTTCCTGAAACGTCTAAATGAGTTAAAGAAAAAATACCCGCAGATCGGGGATGTTGACGGATTGGGCCTGGCCCTGCGCATTGAAATTTGCAAGAAGGACGGGCGTACGCCTGACCGCGAATTAACGGACAAGGTCATGAATATCGGTTTAAAAGGGAAATTATCCGCAGGGGGCCGTGATCAGGGATTGCTTTTGAGTATCGGAGGGTATTATAAGAATGTCTTTACATTAGCACCTTCTTTGTATATCACTCATCAGGAAATAGATCTGGCGATGGACCTGTTTGAAGAAGCATTTAAGGAAGGACTGAAAACTTGAGAGTTCTTTTCTTTTTAGGATTGTGTTTGGGGCTTATTGGCTGTGCTACAACGCCTGACAAACCGGTAAAACCATTTGATGAGCCCCAATATGGAATGACCAAGATGCAGTTGGTGGATATGTTTGGCAAGCCGGATTCCGTGGAAATCTATCAAAAACCGGACAAAACAAGGATTGAATTTGATACCTATGTCAGGGTATACCAAACATCCATGGAGAAGGTCCCTGTTTGTTTGATCGATAATAAAGTGGTTGGGTGGGGGAAGTCCTTTTATGAAGACCATGTCAGTACGGACTATACGAGGATAAAATGATATGCAAGAAAAACGTAAGTATAAACGGGTTGTAAGGCCTTTAAATATAAGATTTTCTTATAGTGAAGTCCATCCTCCCAATTGGAACTTG
>Ga0181526_10004195_pt1 | contig 11349 bp, 11 predicted proteins | sample PEATcosm2014_Bin_35_FD_119750 | JGI IMG/M metagenome (GOLD analysis project Ga0181526, IMG submission 119750) | Peatland microbial communities from MTU Mesocosm Facility, Houghton, MI, USA - PEATcosm2014_Bin06_30_metaG | ecosystem: Environmental > Terrestrial > Soil > Wetlands > Peat | place...
ACCAATGGTCCGTCCTTGATCTCCACATAGTAGCGAGCGCCGCTTCTCTTCAGCAGCATGTGATGATTGCCTGGGGCGATCAGTGCGCGGCCCCGGATCACCGTGTCGTTGGTTTCGGCCTCCTTCACGGTAATAGCGCACAGGCTGTCGAGACGATTCGCAAACGCGCGCGTGAAAAGCTCCGGGCCAGTGCAGCCCCCATCGTGAGCGATACGACGAGCAGGAACAGCCCCATCAGAACAAGACGGAGTATGGCTTCCACGACGAGTCGTTTCTTGATGCGCCGGAGTCGGATCTCCCGATCCGGGCCTGCCCCCGCTGTGTCTCGCATCGCCCCCTTTGGTCGCGACGCGGAGTCTTCATGGCTTGCTCTTCTCGTTGTTGACCCCATCCTCTACGCTCCCGGCAAAACTTTCCTGATCACTGCAATCAGGTCATTGCCCGAGAGCGGCTTGACCAGCCAACCTGTCGCTCCGGCCCGCTTTCCCTCTTCGCGTTTGCCGGCTTCGCTCTCCGTGGTCAGCGTCAGAATGGGAACGAACTTCAACTGCGGCAGCGCGCGGATATTCCGGATCAGTTCCATCCCTCCCATTACCGGCATATTGATATCGGTGAGAACCAGATTGGGCTTGAATCCTTTTTGCAGTTTGTCCAGTGCCGCGCGGCCATTGCCCGCAGTTTCAACCTGAAACCCACTCATCACCAGAGTGGTCTTCAGGCTCATCACCATGGTCGGCGAATCGTCAACAACAAGAACGGTGAATGCCATGCGGCCCCACGGCTCCATTTCTGCTGCAATTTCCAGCCTTTTCCGCAGCCTCGTCCGATCCCGAAGCGTCAGAACGTTGGAGGCAAACGAATCCGGCTGCAATGACCTCATCGGCGGGAATTGGGCGGGGCTTGAGGCGCCGTCTTTCCCTTCACTTGACGCCGACCCCCTCCACTCTTCGCGGGTCTGAAGCCCAGGTTCTAATCAATCGAACCGGGCCACGACCTCGGACCGGTTTCCCGCAGCCCGGACAAAGTGGTAATCTCACCTCGTGCCGTCTCTGTGGCCGGGCTTCCCCAACTTCAAAAGAAGATGAATTTACGGCTGGCTCACACGTTTCTGCTTCACCCGCGGGTTCCACTTTTGTTAGCGCAGTTCTCGATCTCCGCAGCTACTGATGCATGCGCTCGAATCCGGCCGAAACCCTGCTGAGCGCAACAACTCCTGATCGGATGATCCGAGTCCCTGCAATCTCGCCGGCAAGCAGATGAGCCTTCATGCAAATGAGGATTGCGATGTTCTTCTCTCTGCAACTGATTGCGTCTCGCGGGCTCTCCCCCCATGCCGACTGGCTTCCTGCGTCAGAATGGGTGCGGTACGCCGCTCAGAACCTCATTTGCCTACTCGCACTGCACTTCAACCAGACCGGGACTAGCATGTTCGCTCCGCAAGCGACCTCTTCGCGATCGATCTTCGGGCTCTCCATGCTGGTTCTTTCCATCTGTGCCGTAATCTTCCTCATCGTTTCCAGCCTTCTGCTTTACACCCTTATTCGCTATCGCCATCGCCGCGGTTTCACCCAACGGGAACCCGCTCAAATCTACGGCAGTACCCAGGTCGAGCTCTCCTGGACAGTCATTCCAATCCTCATCGTCATCGTGCTCTTTCTCGCAACGGCCCGCGTCATTTTCGTTACTGAAACAGCGGCGAAACCCTCCAACGCTCTCGACGTCGTCGTCATCGGCCATCAGTATTGGTGGGAGTATCGCTACCCCAAGCTGGGCGTCGTAACAGCAAATGAACTGCACATACCGGTCAGCGACCCAACTCACCCCGCCCCGACCTACCTCACCATGTCGTCAGCGGACACCGATCACAGCTTCTGGGTTCCCCGCCTTGCCGGCAAGATGGACGTGATTCCGAACAAGGTCAATACGATGTGGATTGATCCCGACAAGCCAGGACTCTATCTGGGACAATGCGGGCAATACTGCGGCACGCAGCACGCAAAAATGCTGATCCGGATCTACGCCGATTCCCCAACGGACTTTGCCGCCTGGATCGCTCAGCAGCGGCAAACCGCGGCGCAGAATCCGGCGGCAGCCAACGGCCGCGCCGTTTTTGAATCCAACGCCTGTGTCAATTGCCACACCGTCTCCGGCACCTCCGCAAGGGGGACCTTCGGTCCGGACCTTTCGCATGTCGCCAGTCGCGCGACCATTGCGTCCGGCGCCGTACCGAACACCCCTCAAAACCTGCGCGCCTTTATCGATGATCCGGCGCACTTCAAGCCGGGCGCTCTTATGCCGGCAATGCGTCTCAACGCTCGCGACCTGGACGCGGTAACGCAGTACCTCACGACGCTTCACTAAGGATCGAAAGATGAGGAGCTCATGGCCACGCAAACTCAGGTAAAGCCCGATCCTCAACTCCAATCGCGCCGCGGCACGTTCGATGTCCTACAAGACTGGGTCACCACGGTCGATCACAAAAAGATTGGCTTGATGTACATCGCCTACGCCCTCATCTTCCTGGTCGTCGCGGGCATTGAAGCTCTTCTCATTCGAATTCAACTCGCCATCCCCAACAACACCTTCGTCTCACCGCAGACCTTCAACCGCTTGTTCACCATGCATGGAACGACCATGGTGTTCTTTGTCGGCATGCCTATCCTGTTCGGCTTCGGAAACTACCTCGTTCCCCTCATGATCGGCGCGCGCGATATGGCCTTCCCGCGTTTAAATGCCTTCAGTTTCTGGATCTCCGCATTCGGCGGCATTCTGCTCTACTGCAGCTACCTTTCCGGTTTCGGGCTCTACGGCGCAGGCACGGCGCCTGACGTCGGCTGGTTCGCCTACGCGCCGCTTACCGCACGCGTCTTCTCGCCCGGCCATTCCACCGACTATTGGACCCTCAGCATCCTCATCAGCGGCATCGGCAGCATCGGCACGGCGCTCAACATCGTCGCTACCGCGCTCTGCATGCGCTGCCCCGGCATGAAGCTCGGCCGCATGCCCTTGCTGGTCTGGCTCTATCTGGTCACCAGCGGACTGGTCTTTGTCACCATCAGCCCGCTCACCGCCGCGCAGATCATGCTTTGCATCGATCGTTACCTCGGCGGCCACTTCTTCGACACCCAGGCTGGCGGCTCGGCTGTTCTCTGGATGCACTTCTTCTGGATCTTCGGCCATCCCGAGGTCTACATCTTGGTTCTGCCCGCCTTCGCCTTCGCCAACGAAATCATTCCCGTCTTCTCCCGCAAAGCCATCTTCGGCTATCCCGCCATGGTTTCCGCGTCTGTCGGCATCGGCTTCATCAGCCTCAGCGTGTGGGCCCACCACATGTTCACCGTCGGCATGGGACCCGGCCCTAACGCTTTCTTTACTTTCTCAACCATGGTCATTTCCGTTCCCACTGGAATCAAAATCTTCAACTGGCTCGCAACCCTCTGGGGCGGCAACATCCACTTCACCACCTCGATGAAATTCGCCATCGCGTTTCTCTTTCAATTCCTCATCGCCGGCCTCACGGGCATCATGCTCTCCGTCTCGCCCTTCGACTGGCAGTTGGGCAATTCCTACTTCGTCGTCGCGCATTTTCATTACGTTCTGGTAGGTGCCATTCTCACCATGATCTTTTCGGCTTTCTATTACTGGTATCCGAAGATGAGCGGTCGCATGCTCTCGGAAAAGCTGGGCAACTGGCACTTCTGGCTCTTCGTCATTGGATTTCATCTCACCTTCGACTTCATGCACATACCCGGTATGTTGGGAATGCCGCGCCGCATTTACACCTATGAGGCAGACCGCGGCTGGGCCCTCCTGAACCAGATCGTCTCCAGCGGCGCCGTCTTCCAGGCAGTTGCGACGCTCATCTTCGTCTGGAACCTGGTCGCCTCGTACTTCAAAGGCGAGAAGGCCGGGCCCGACCCATGGGATGCATGGACTCTCGAATGGTCGACCAGCTCACCTCCGCCCAGTTATAACTTCGCAACAATCCCGACCGTTGAAAGCCGGCGGCCGCTTTGGGATCGAAAACATCCGGAAGAACCTGATGAGTTATTTGAATGAAAAACCCTCACGAGGGATCGAGAGAGGAGAACTGAGATGAGCACCGCAGTCGCAATCCCGCGTCAGCCAATCGAAGAGTGGAAGCTGCCATCGCGCGGTGTCGTCGGCATGGCTTGTCTCATCCTTGCCGAGTCGGCAATCTTCATCATTTTTGTCGTGGCATACCTTTATTACATCGGCAAAAGTTTGACCGGCCCAACGCCCCGTGAAGTTCTCGAGCTTCCCATTTTCTCTACCATCTGCCTGCTTTCAAGCAGCATCACCGTCCACTTTGCCGTCCACTCCCTCCGAACCGGCCATGTAAGTCGCTGCGCAACCTGGCTGGCCGCGACCATCCTTCTCGGCGGCATCTTTATCGCCGCTACGGCAAAGGAGTGGTACGAACTTATCTATCACTACGGCCTCACCCTTCGCACCAATCTTTTCGGAACTACCTTTTACTCCCTGGTAGGCCTTCACGCATCGCACGTCATCGTCGGCCTTATCATGCTGTCTCTTGCGTTCATCTTTGCGCTTGCGGGCAAAGTTACCCAGGCCCATGCGGAACGCCTTGAAGTGCTCTCGCTCTACTGGCATTTCGTCGACGCCGTATGGGTCGTCGTCTTCACCGTGGTGTATATCGTCGGCCGCTAAATCCACACCTGAGGAATGCGATGGAACACGGAAACGAATCCCAACATAATCGAATCCACATGCCCGCTCCTACCGCATGGCCCATGGTGCTTGCGCTTGGCGTCTCGCTCCTCATTGCCGGCATGGTCACGAGCATCGCTGTCAGCCTTCTAGGCTTGGTGCTCATGCTTTTCTCCGCCATTGGCTGGTTTCGCTCAGTCCTGCCCGTCGAAGCGCACCAATTCGTCGAAGCAGAAGCTGAGCCGACGGCGATTCCCAGCATTCGTACCTCCATCGATCGCCTGCCGATCGGGCCCATGCACCGCAAAGTGATCCCCGTCGAGACATTCCAATTCACTACCGGACTCAGAGGCGGCATCGCTGGCGGTATCGCCATGGTCGTGCCCGCAACCGCGTTCAGCCTCATCAAATACCACAGCCTCTGGTACGCCACGAATCTGATGGCAGCCGGCGGTTTCGTCAGCTGGGCAAATCAGAGCGACGCATTCCTGGCCCAGTTCCATTGGCAGGGCCTGCTGGCAGCACTCGCCATTCACACCAGTTCTTCTTTGCTCGTCGGCTTGCTCTACGGCGCCATGCTGCCCATGTTCCCGCGCTGGCCCATTCTTACTGCGGGCTTCATCGCGCCACTTTTGTGGACCGGCTTGCTCTACTCCGTGCTTGGCATCGTCAGCCCCATCCTGAACGCGCGCATCGATTGGTATTGGTTTGTGCCCTCGCAAATCGCCTACGGACTTGTCGCAGGTTATGTCGTCAATCTGCACACCAAGGTGCGCACGCCTCAGTTTCAGGCTCTACCCTTCGCGGTGCGCGCCGGCATTCACGGCTCAATAGAGGAGCTCGGGGACGAAACCAACGATTTGGGAAACGCGAAATGACGAGCAACGCCCGACAGGTCTGGACACACATTGCTGCGGCGGCGCTCATCGCTTTCGCCGGATGTGCCCATGTCCCTGGAATCCCAACCGCCGAAGCCGATGTCTCTCGTCCTGATAAGCAACTCGATTTTCATGCACTCTACAAACAGGGTTGCTCTGGCTGCCACGGCGACAACGGCCGCGGCGGTGCGGCGATCCCCCTCAATAACCCTGCCTACCTCGCCTTCGCAGGCGCGGACAATCTTCGCACCGCAACCGCCAAAGGCATGAGCTCAACCATGATGCCCGCCTTCGCCGCAAGCTCCGGCGGCATGCTCACCGAGGCACAGGTAGACGCTCTCGTGAAAGGCATGCTGCGTGAATGGAGCCGCCCCGCTGATTTCTCCAAGATCGTCCTCCCACCCTATGCGGCTCCCACGCCCGGCAATTCTGCGGAGGGACAAAAAGCCTACAGAGCAGCCTGTGCCCGCTGTCATGGCGCCGACGGCACTGGAAGCCATCCCTCCGCCAACAGTCCCGCGCCAACCCAGGACTCCACACCCCACTCCATCGTCGATCCGTCCTACTTGGAACTCGTCAGCGATCAGAGTCTGCGCAGCCTCGTCGTCGCTGGCCACCCCGACGCGCAAACACCCGATTGGCGTACCTACATCGCCGGTCGCGCTCTCACCCCACAGGAAATCACCGACATCGTCGCATGGCTCAGTGCCCATCGTGCGCAAGCAGCGCAGCAATCCGCCAGCCCACCGGCCAAGGAGAACCGATGACCAACGTCAATGAACCTTCCGGTCAGCCGCAGCCATTGCCAACTTCCACCGCCGTTCCAGAGCTGAAGACGAGGGACCGCTCCCGCCGCGCTTTTCTCTTCAAGCTCGCTCTCTATCTCAACGGAGCCATCGGCGCTGTGCTCGCTGTTCCCATCCTCGGCTACATTCTCGGTCCTGCCTTCAAAAAAGACCCAAGCTACAAGTCCTGGATCTCGCTTGGCCCGGTCTCCAGTTTCCCCGAAGGAGAAACGCGCCTGGTCGACTATCGCAACCCCTACAGAACCGACTCTGACGGCGAAACTTCCAACGTCGCCTGTTGGGTACGCCACATCCAGGCCAATCAATTTCAGGTCTTCGCCATCAATTGCGCACATCTAGGGTGCCCGGTGCGCTGGTTCGCACAGTCAAAGCTCTTCATGTGTCCGTGTCACGGCGGCGCCTACTACGTCGACGGATCCCGCGCCTCCGGCCCACCCGAGCGAGGCCTCTTCGAGTATCAATACTCCATCATCGGCAACGACCTCATGATCGACGCGGGTCAAATGCCCACGCTTTCCAACTCGGCTTGCCTCAAAAAGCCGCTCGTTCAGATCTCACCTAACTCGCCCTATCAAGATCAGGAAAAAACATCATGGCCGGCCTGAGAGAGCGCACAGTCTCCGTTGCCCTCGGAACCTACGCGTGGTTGGAACGCCGTCTTGGCCTCACCAAGCCGCTCGCCGAAGCCGCCGCGCATCCCACTCCCCCCACCAGCGCCAGTTGGTGGTACGTCTTTGGCTCAGCCGCAACTGTGCTGCTCATGCTGCAGGTCTTCACCGGAATCCTCCTTGCGCTCGTCTACACACCATCGGCGGGCGAAGCATGGTCCAGCCTGCAATTCCTCAACCACCAAATCTCTCTCGGCTGGTTCCTGCGCGCCATTCACGGTTGGGGATCGGACTTCATGGTCGCCATCGTCCTCATCCACATGACCCAGGTCTTCCTCTTCGGCGCGTACAAATATCCACGCGAGCTCACCTGGATCATTGGCGTCTTTCTGTTGCTCTTCACGCTCGGCATGGCCTTCACCGGCCAGGTGCTGCGCTTCGATCAGGATGCCTACTGGGGCCTCGGCATCGGCGCTTCCATTGTGAGCCGCGTCCCCTGGATCGGCGGCCCGCTTGTTCACATGATGCTCGGCGGCCCGATCATCGGCGGCCAGACTCTTTCGCGCTTCTTCGCGCTGCACGTCTTCGTCATTCCTGGTCTTCTGCTCGCTTTCGTCGCTGTCCACGTGTGGATGGTTCTTTACCTCGGTGTCAACGAATGGCCGATGCCCGGCCGCATCGTCAGCAAGGCTACCTACGATCGCGAATACCATGAGCTCACTTCGAAAGAAGGCGTCCCCTTTGTTCCCGACGCCGCATGGAAAGATGCCGTCTTCGCTGCCGCCATCCTTCTTTGCGTCATTGCCTGCGCGCTCTTCTTCGGGCCCTTCGGTCCCACCGGCGAACCCGATCCCACCATCATCCAAACCGCGCCCAAACCCGACGTCGCCTTCCTCTGGATCTACGCAGTCCTCGCCTACCTTCCACCTGAACTCGAAACGCCCTTCATGTTCATCGCGCCGATCGTCGTCATTGGTGGCATGGTCCTTCTTCCCCTCGTCGCCGGCGAAGGCGAAAAACACTGGTCGCGCCGTCCCATTGCCGTGCTCATGGTCTCGGTCATCGCTGTCACTCTTGGAGTCTTGACACATTTGGGCACCTACACTCCGTGGAGCCCGGTGATGGAAGCCTGGTCCGGGGATCCAACCCCGACCGACTATCTCAAAAATCGATCGCCCCTCGAACGCCAGGGCGCGCTGGTCCTCCAAAACAAGCAATGCCGCAACTGCCACGCGCTCGGTGGACTAGGCGGAATGCGCGGTCCCGCACTCGACGCCATTGCCGCACGCATGACTCAAGACCAGATGATTCGCCAGGTCCTGCAGGGCGGAGGCAACATGCCCGCTTACGGCAACGCCCTCAGCCCTGCCGAAACCCGTGCCCTCGTCGGTTTTCTCATGACCTTACGCGGCAACAATCTCTCGCCTGCCATCGATGCATCACGCACACTAACCCAGGCAAACCCATCGGCTATCCCTCCCGGACAGGTTCGCTAGCGCATGGCCCTCGCGCCCCAATTAGCGGACCCGTTCCAATCTGTGGTGGCCGATTGGTCTCTCCCAGCCGGTCTCACCCTCTCAATTCTGCTCACTGCTGTGATCTACCTGCGCGGCTGGATCGCCCTGCGCAAAACACGCCCAATACAGTTCACCTCGACGCGACTCTTGTCTTTTCTCGCCGGCCTAACCGCACTCTGGATCTCCATCGGCTCTCCGCTCGATGCATTCGCCGATGTGCTGCTCAGCGCCCACATGGTCGAGCACCTCATTCTCATGTCCGTCGTCCCACCCCTGATTCTCCTCGGTTTTCCGGTCGTCCCGCTCCTTCGGGGACTGCCTGCATTCGTGCGCACCGCAATCGCAGGACCGCTGCTTCGCTCCAAATCCCTCCGCCGCCTTGCGCACTTGCTCGTCTTCCCGCCGTTGGCATGGATCCTGATGAATGCGGTCTTTCTCCTCTGGCATATTCCCGCCGCCTACGACTTCGCCCTCGAGCACGAAGGCTGGCACGATTTCGAGCACATCTGCTTCCTCCTCAGCTCGTTGCTCTTTTGGTGGTGTGTCCTGCGCCCCTGGCCCGCCACGCGTCGACCTCGCGACTGGGACATCATTCTCTATTTGATAGGCGCCGACCTGGTCAACACAGCGCTTTCGGCATTCCTCGCCTTCTGCAACCGCCCGGTCTACCCGTACTACGTCACCCACTCCAACCCCTTTCAGATCCAGCCGCTACCCGACCAGGTTCTTGGTGCAGTCGTCATGTGGGTCTTCGGCTCCGTCGCCTTCCTTATTCCCGCCGCCTCCCTCGCCTACTCCCTGCTGCAACCGGCGCACGATCGCCGGGTGGTTCCCGCTGCTTCGGCTCGGTCCTGAGAATTCGGCGTTTTACGCTTCTCCATTTGGCTCCTCGTCAGATTCTGTCCGTTTCAGCACACCACTGCCCGCTTACGCACATTCTTTCGAACAGTCGTCCCCGATCCATCCGGGCAGGAAAGCGAATTGGATCGCCGACACCGCGCTTCACATCGCCGACGCGCGTCCTGTGCCTTGCAATGACCGTTCTATTCCTTTCCCACGCGTCGCTCGACGCACAGCCTCCCTTTGGCATGGAAGATGCACCTCCCCAATCCGCGACACCGGTTCCAATCAGATCACGGAGACTTCCCATGCTCCTGCGCTTAGTTCGCCTCCTGTGCATCGGCTCAGTTCTTACAGCCGCCGCATTCGCTGCCACCGATCCTTTTGCGGGAACCTGGAAACTGAACCCCGCGAAGAGCAAGCTTACCGATCAGATGGGGGTAGAGGCTGCCGGCCCGAACACTTACACCTTCCACCTTTCCCCCACAAATCCAGAAACGATCGTGGCCGACGGCACGGACCAGCCCGGCATCTTCGGCACCACCCTTGCCGTGACCGTCCTAGGCCCCAATCAATGGAGAGTGGTACGAAAGAAGGGCGGCCAAATGCTCATCTCCGCCATCTGGGATCTCTCCGCGGACGGCAACACCCTCACCGACAACTTCACCGGCTACCGTGCCGACGGCTCCACGAATAAACTTCTTTACAAATACGCGCGCACAGCGGGCTCCAGCGGCTTTGCCGGCACGTGGGAGAGCACCACCGAGGAAGTCCACTCTTCCTTCGAGATGCAGGTCGCGACCTACGGCGACAATGGACTCTCCTTGATCAACCCCGCCCAGAAGACGACCAAGAGCATCCAGTTCGACGGCAAGGACTACGCGGCGAATGGCCCCAATCTGCCTGCGGGCTACGTCACGTCTGGACGGCGTTTGAGCGATCGCATGGTGGAGCTGACCGACAAGATCGACGGGAAAGTCCTGGATACTCAGGAAGTCGAAGTCGCTCCCGACGGCAAGACCCTCATTTTCACCACACATATTCCCGGTCTGTCCAAACCCAATATTCAAGTCTTCGATCGGGAATAAAGCGATTGCTGTAGAAGAAGAAATAATACGAGCCGAAAAAAATTGGGACCGAACAGCAACTAATCCATTAGTTCTTCGTCTAATTGTTCGTAAGGACGATACGTCCACCGGACGAGACTCAACGAAATCAATGATTTAGCGATGCCCCCGAAAAAATCCAATACGTTGACCGAAGCTGAGCTCAGGCTCATGAAGATTCTCTGGCGCCGCGGCGATTCCGCCGTCACCGACCTGGTTGCCGCCATTCCCGAGGGCGAAACGCTGGCCTACAACTCGGTCCTCACTACCATCCGTATCCTCGAACAAAAAGGGTACGTGGAGCATCGGCAAGAGGGCCGCGCCTTCGTTTACCGCCCCAGCATCGCCGAGCACGAGGCGAGCCGCTCCGAGGTCCGTCACATCCTCAATCGCTTCTTCGGAAATTCACGCGAACTGCTGCTCCTGTCTCTCCTCGACGACGAGGACCTCTCCGTAGGTGAACTGCAACGTCTGAAAGACGCCATTCGCAACGCCGCTCCCGACGTTCAGAGGGAGGTCTAGCGTATGCACCTGTCCCAAACCATCGATGCTGTCCACCAAGCTCTCGTTCTCGCGGTCGCTCCGCTCATAGGCGCATTTCAATCTTTTTCCCATACTGCGGCTCCCGTTGCCGTAACAGCTCTATGGCAAGGCATGGCCGTCGCCTCTTGCCTCGCAATCTGCCTCCGCATTGTGCCCCGCCTCTCCCCACAGCATCGTTTTCTGCTTTGGTCAGCCAGTTGTGCCGCGCTTGTTTCTCTGCCATTCCTTTCCCTGCGTGCGAACCGTTCTGCCTTCGCGATTGCCCCCACCGCGTTCACGAAAGCAACCGCCGCTGTCGCTCAGCCATGGTTTCAGTTGGATCAACGCTGGAGCGTCATGATCGCGGCCCTTTGGATTGG
>Ga0181526_10004197_pt1 | contig 11346 bp, 8 predicted proteins | sample PEATcosm2014_Bin_35_FD_119750 | JGI IMG/M metagenome (GOLD analysis project Ga0181526, IMG submission 119750) | Peatland microbial communities from MTU Mesocosm Facility, Houghton, MI, USA - PEATcosm2014_Bin06_30_metaG | ecosystem: Environmental > Terrestrial > Soil > Wetlands > Peat | place...
CCGGGTTATCCTTTCCCACAATGGTCTTGGGCGGTACTTTGGGGGTGGAATGCAGGATTAGTTTGTTGATGATCGTGTTACGAGAGGCCGACACTTCTTGCTGTGGGGTGAACCTGGCTTCATCCGTGTTGGGGGGGGAGTTGGGGTTGGGCTTCTTTTGTTTTTGCGGGGCTGATGAAGCTGGGCCCGACAAAGGCGGGCTGGTCTCGGAGTTCTCCGGGTTGTCCTTTCCCAAAATGGTAGCGGAACGGTACGGTTGGGGTGGAACTCGGGATTATATTGTTGACGATCGTGTTATGAGAGGCCGACAGCTTCTTGCTGTGGGGTGAACCTGGCGGTTTCATGATTTTCGGTGGTTGCTTTGAGGGAGTTTGATTGGGGGTGCGGTTAGCTGCCGAAGCTGGCGAAGGCGGCCCAGTAATAGGGATGAGCGGTTTCGGGATGGGAGCGGATGCGGGCTTCGGCGGCGGTGAGGGCGTCGGGGACGGAGTCGCCGGTGACGAGGCGGGAGTAGAAGTCGGTCATGAGCTGGGAGGTGACGCGAGAGTCGACACGCCATTTGCTGGCGACGACGTGGGGGACACCGGAGCTGAGGAAGGCACGGACGAGATTGCCGGGACCGGCGAGGCCCTGGTCAGTATTCGCGGTATCGCAGGCGGAGAGGACGGCGAGCTGGAGCTTCTCGAGGTCGAGAGTGCGAAATTGATCGGCGGCGAGGATGGCCGGACTGGGGGGGCCGGGTCCTGCGAGGGCGGGTCCTGAGAGGACTGGGTCTGCGAGAGCTGGGTCTGCGAGGAGCAGCCCGGGCTCGCGCGGGTTGAGCAGGGCGTGTCCGGCGTAGTGCAGGATGGCGACGCGGGGAAGAAGCTGAACGACGCGGGAGCGGGTGGCGGCGGCGCCGGTGAGAAGCATGTGGTGGCGGAAGTCGGCGGCGATGGCGGCGGCTTCGGTTTCAGCGTCGGGCAGGGGCGGGAAGGCGGCGCTGAGGTCCTGACCGAGTTGCGGATTGCCGATGGAGAGCGCGACGGAGGCAGTTGAGAATGCGGCATCGCGATGGAGGTTGCGGGCGTAGTCGATGCCGGGGGATTCGACGATGCGGAACTGTGCGGCGAGGTAGCGGCCGTCGGGAGTCTCGAGAGCGGGGAAGGGAACGGCGGCGATGGAGGGGTCGGATTCGATGATGAGCGTGGAGGAGTTCTGGAGGCGGGACTGGAAGGGGCGAACGAGCCAGGAGTAGAGGCGGCGGGCGTCGGCGTGGAGGAGGCGGGGATCGGATGCGGAGTCGGCGCAGCGGGCGGCGAATCGGGCGACGGTTGCGTCGAGCTGGTCGGAGGGGACGTTCTGCCAGATGAGGGTAGGACCCTGATCGTCGTCGAGCCAGAGGGCGAGGCCGGAGGGGAAGGCGATCCAGCTGAGGATGGCGGAGCCGCGGGGGACGTGGAGGCGGTCGGGCGCGTAGGGGGCGAGCGCGGCACTGAGGTTGAGGGAATCCTGGGAGGCGCCGGGGCCGACGAGGCGGTGGTTGATGGCGCGGAGCGGGGCGCCGCGGTACCACTCCTCGAAGGCGAAGGACTTTGGGCCGTCGTGCTGGACGCGGCTGTAGATTTCGAGGAGCGTGCGCCAGGCGCCGGAGTTGTAGCGATGCCAGACGAGGCGGTCGTCTTCGGAGGCGAAGGAGAGGCCGCTGGATTCGACGAGGCGGACGGCGCGGAGGAGATCCTGCTCGGCGAGGGCGGGCTGGCCGGAGCGGAGGTGGAGCTGGCCGAGGGTCTCGTAAAAGGAGAGCTGCGCGTAGGTGTTGCGAAGGGCGGGGAGAACGGCGCCGAGCTGATTGAGGAGCGCGGAGGCAGAGGCAATGCGGTTCTCGCGGAGCTCAAGGGAGGCGCGCTCGATGGCGAGGGTGGCGCGGGAGGCGGTGTCCTGGGGCGTGGCGTGGCTGAACATTTCTTCGGCGCGCCGATATTCGGCATCGGCGAGCTGGGGATCGCCCGCGGCTTCGGCGGCCTGGGCTAAGTAATGATGGGCGCCGGCTTCGTCGACGCGATTGCCGGATTGTGCGTAGAGGAGAACGGCTTCGCGGGCGGCATCTTCGGCAACGTGCCAGCGGGACTGGGACTCGGCGCCCATGGCCATGTCGCAATAGAAGAGGGCGCCGTATTCGGGGGGATGCTGCGAGGACCAGAACTGGTTGAGACCGTCAAGGATGTGGCCCCAGGATGCGGTGGAGGCGACCCACGGAGCGGTGACGCCGTCGAGGTAGTAGAGGGAATAAAGGCGGAGGTTTTCGTAGGAGGATTGATCGGCGAGAGCGGCTGCGAGACGGGCGGAGTCATCGGCGCGATGGGGATCGCCGCGAATGCCGTAGCAGGTGGAGAGCTGGAGCAGGAGATTCGTCTCGACCCAGGGGTAGCGGAAAGGGCGCGCCTGGCGCGAGCCGGTGAGGATGACGGGGAGGCATCGGTCGCCCTGTTGGGATCGAGTGAGGCCGATGGCGTATTCGAGGCGGGCAGCAGTTTCACCGGCGATGTTGTTGTCGCGGTGAAAATCGGCGAGGGAGGCCTGGGCGTGCTCGATGAGGGCGGGCAAGTCACCGGCGGCGTTGGCGGAGGCGGCGAGGGAGAGCTCGTAGATGCCTTGCTGCGAGGAGGGGGAGCGGCGGGAGGAGAGCAGGTCAATGAGCCAGTCGTCGCGATGGTGGGTGCGGAGGACTGCGGCGAGAGCCTGGAGGGATTGCTGGGCTGACGATTGCTGTGGGGTGGGGGCGAGGTCACTGCGCGTGGCGGTGGGTAGCCATTGAGTGAGGGCGATCTGCAGGTAAGACTCGTCCAGGGCGGGGGACCATGCGGCTCCAGAGGCGCGGGCGGTGAGGGCGGGCAGCGCCTGGGCGGGATCGCGCAAGGGCTGCAGGGAGGAGCGATCGCGCTGCTGCAGCGCGTGGCGGAGTGCGTCGGATTTGGCCTGGCCTTCCTGCTTCCATGCGGGATCGGTTTCGAGGCGGAGGAATTTGTCCCAGGTTTCGAGGGCGAGGGAGTTCAGGTCGAGCTTCCCTTTAACGATGGCGCTGTTGAAGAGGGCGGTGGTGTCACTGGGGTAAACCTGGAGGATAGAGTCGAGGAGTTCGTTGGCCTGGGCGAGCTCTTCTTTGTCGCCGGTGGCTTCGGCGTGCATGTAAAAGGCGGTGGCGAGGTCCGTGGCGAGGGTGATGGTGGAGGGATCGACGGTGCGGGGCGGGGCGACGGAGCGGACGGCGGCGTCGAAGTTGCCGTCGAGGATATTGGCCTTGATGCCGGCGTCGAGGAAGGCGGGGTCATCAGGATTCCTGGCGAGGTTGCGGGCGACGAGGACTTCGGCTTCGAGGAGGGGAAGGGGTTTGGCGAGGCTGGAGGGCTGGGCGCCGCGTATCTCGCGCAGGGGAGCGTAGGCGGCTCCGCGGAAGCGCAGGTCCGTGACGCGATTTTGGGTGTAGGCCTGGGTGAGGAGGGCGTCGGCGGATGGAGTTGGCGTGGAGCGAACCCAGATTAAGGTGAAAGCGACGGCGACGGTGAGGGACGCGGCAGCGACGAGGATGGTGAGGGGGGCGGGCGAGGCCCAGCGCAGGCGCGGAGGCGGCGCGTGAGGGGTGGCGACCTGATGCATGAGGAGCGCGGTTTGGTCGCGCCAATGCTGCGTGCTGGTGGGGAGCGCGTCGAGGAGGGCTTCTTCCTGCGGGGTGGCGTCGGGGGAGAGGAGGGCGATGGCCTGCCTGAGTTGAGCGGCACAGAGAGGGCATTCGGCGGAGTGGCGCAGCAGGGGAAGGGCGTCGTTGTCGGGGAGAATGCCCGCGACGACAGCGTTCCAGTCGGTGGCGCCGGGGCATTTGGAGATAGCCCGGGAGCGGCCTGGTGCGCGGAAATTTCTGAGAACATCCTGCATATCGCGATGCATCCGTAGCTTCAACTCGCACTGGCGACACGATCGAGCGTGAAGCGCAGCGTCTGGGAGGGGAGAATCCTGCGGCAACGGTTCGGCGGTGTCAACGTGCCCGGCGAATTCCGTGTGCTGGGAGGCGAGAGCGGCTAATTCCTTGTCGTTGAGATGTTGAGCGAGGGGCCGCGCCAATTCTCCTTGCTCCTAATACGATTTGGCAGCGCGAAGTCCTTGCGGGTCGCGGGCGGGCTTGGGCGAGGGGGTACCGTATTGCAGGAGGCGGTCGCGGACCTGGCGGGTGAGGCGGAGGATGACGCTTTCGACGCCTTTGTCGGTGAGGGAGATGGTGGGGAGAGAGGAGATTTCGCGGGCGCTGAGGCCCTGCTGGTAGTAAAGCCAGAAGACGACGCGGTCGCGGTCGCGGGTGGCGCCGTCGGTGAAGTCGTTGAGGCACTGCTCGATTTCGCGGAGCAGGACCTGGCGCTCGATGGCGCCTACGCCGCCGTGGCCATCGACGAGGGCGGGGTGGTCAGAGCCGTCGCAAGGCTGCATGACGGCACCAGCGCCGTGACGGGCAGCGAGCTTCGATTTGAAGAAGTCGTGGGTGACGTTGGCGGCCATGGTTTTGACATAGCCTTCGACGGAGCTGGGGTGGGCGAGGGAGAACCGGTAGAGGAGGGCGCACCTGCCATCGCAGAGTTTGAGGTAGGTGTCCTGGATGAGGTCAGCGGCGACCTCGTGGGGTATGCCGCCCCAGCGCTGGGCGGTGCGAATGACGGTGAGGCTGATGGCGCGGTGAAAATGGGCGATGAAACGCTCCCAGGCGGCGGGATCATTCGATTCGGCGCAGGAACGGAGCAATTCCGACACGCCTTTTTCGGCGGGCGAAGTCAAGGCATCACCAAGGAACGAATGAGAGGATGATACCCCAATTTGTGCGGGCTTCATGCAGACAAAGTGATGGGGGGGTAATTTTAATTTTGGTAGCCGGTAGCCGGTAGCCGGTAGCTGGTAGCTGGTAGCTGGGAGCCTGTAGCCCGTAGCCTGTAGCCGGTAGCCCGTAGCTGGGGCGGCGGAGGTTGCCCCAGTCAAGCCTGGGAACGACTTGGTGGTGGGCTACTCGGCGAGGGAGCAACCGGAGGTCATTCGCTGATGCGGCGGAAAGGAAGATCGACCAAGCCGAAGGCGAGGGCGGTGTCCTCAGGCGCGATCAGAAGGTGAAACGACTACCGATTGTCGGAGCGAGGTTGCTGTCGTAGTTATAGCGGACGCCGGGGCCGTGAGGAATGGCGATGGCCAGGCCGCCGCCTACGAATGAATACGCAATTCCGGCAAAAAAGTCGAAACGTTTGGTGAAGTGATGATCGGCATAGAGCGAACCCTCGTCGAGGGTGCCCGCGCAGGAACTGCGGAAACCGGCCGCGGCGGAGCAGGCCGGCGGGCGACGGAAGTCGTTCTGACGCTGTTCGTACCAGGCGAAAGTGAAGTCGGTTTTGCTGCGCCAGGTATACTTCGCGCCCGTCCACCAGATCTGCACTAACTTTTCGGAATCGAGATTGGTGTCTTCGACGCCGCTCATGAGATAACCGCCCTGGTCCGTGGCTCCAACACCCAAGGGGCGCGACGGGTTGTTCTGCCAGATGTATTCGTAGCCGGCAAAGAGCCTGAACGGGTCCTGAGTATATTTGGCGGCGACCATCACTGCGTTGTTATCGGTGACGATGCCGTAGACGGTGTTGGTGGTTGCAATCAGATTGACCCCGGCGATGGGGTTGGTATCGATGCTGTCGGTAGTCGATTGATATGGCGCCGCTGGACTTTGAGGCCCCAGCAAGGGGTTCAATACGCTGATGGCCTGGTTGTAATGTTGGTAGACCAGGTCGGCGGATAAGTAGCGGTAGTTTGCGCCGAGGTTGAATCCATGGGCGTCGTTATGCGCCTGTTCCGGCGTGCAGTTGGCGGCAGTCCAGGCGGCGGAGGCCGAGTAGCAGCCGCCGGTACCGTCGACGAATTTATACATCGCGCCGAAATGGACAGGACCGTATGTGAGGCGATATTTCAGGGCATCGTCCCAACGGGTGTCCTCGGTGTCGCCGCCGCCGGCCATCGTGCCGTTGTACCCGATGTAGGAGAAGGCATAGCCGCCGGCGACCGGATCGTAAAGGAGCATGGTATCGGTGCCGAGAGCGCGCTGACGGCCGAAGGTCAGGGTGCCGAGGTGCACGGAGGATATGCCGCCATAGTATTCGTCATTGAAGGGTTGGCCGGCGCGCGCGCCGTCGATGGCTTCGGAATAGTCACTTCTGGGAAGGCCGTTTTTTCGGTGTTGGTGGCTGAGGCATTGGCGAGCTGGCCGGACTGGGGATTGATACCCGTCGAACCGTTGAAGACCGCGAACCAGCCAGGCGCAAACTGAATCCTGCCGCGGATGCCCAGACCCGTCTGCTGCAGGTTGTTGGGTTCGACGAGGAAACGAGAATGGTTGGCGTTGCGGTTGACCAGAGATGAGCCTTCGTAGTTATAGGGGTTTTGCGGTAAGCCGTGGCTGACCCAGCCGACGCCGACGTCATAGGCGCCGTACAGGGTGATGCCGTGCCAGGCGAGGGCGCAATCGGTGGTGGCGAACTCGTGGCCGCTGGCGCAGGGGTCGGGGGTTTTCGGCTGCATCCTGATGTTGAGCGCGGCGTCCTGGCCGGCGGTGAGGTGGATGCCGGTGCGGACTTCGTCTGCGAAGCCGGGGTGGGTGGCGAGGACTTTGTACTCTCCGATGGGGAGAGAGAGAAGCTGGTAGCGGCCGGTCTGGCCGGTTGAGGTGGTGCGGGCTGCGCCGGTGCCGAGGCTGGTGACGGTGACGATGGCCTGGTCGATGGGGGCGCCGGAGGGATCGGCGACGGAACCGGAGAGGCTGGATGCGGTTTGCGCGGTAGCGGCGGGGAGGATGGAGAGGAAGAGTGCGAAGGGAAGAAGGCGAGCCATGGGCGCGAGAGGGCAGGCGGGAAAGAGGGAAGTGGCGGGACGCAGGGAGCGCCTCAGGAGCAGGATCACGAGAGCCTCCAGGGGTGGTTTGCCGGTTTTCCGGAGCGAGGTGAGCGAGCGGATCCGGCAATAAAGCTACGATTCGATATTTTTACAATCGAGAAAATGTGACGTTTTTGATCGTATCACTGGAGGGGCAGGCAGCCAAAGACGGGGAGGGCGAGGGGTCGCGGGGGGGCGGGGAGCCTGTGCGGGCTGATCTATATCGACCTTAATGACTTCAAGGACGTGAACGATAGATACGGGCACCGGGCCGGCGATTTGTATCTGAAGAATGTGGCGGCGCGGATGGGGCGGCAACTGCGGCCTGGGGACACGCTGGCGCGGCTGGGCGGGGATGAGTTCGCAGTGCTGTCGCCGCACGTGCGGAATCGCAGGGACGTGGAAGAAATTGCGCTGCGGCTGGAGCGGTGCTTCGACGATCCGTTTGCTGTGGAGGGAAGCGTGATTGAGGGATCGGCGAGTATCGGAGTGGCGCTGTATCCGGAAGACGCGAGGACGAAGGATGGCCTGCTGCACTGGGCGGATGCGGCGATGTATGTGGTGAAGCGTGCGCGGCGGTCAATGGCGGTGGAGGCTGGACAATTTTCGGAGTAAGGGCTCCAACCGCTCCCGATGCCTGCTCAGGAAAATCAGCCCGGAACCGCCCAGGCGAGCACGCCGACCCCGAAAGGATCTTCGGGGATCGAAGAAAGAGAAACCGCCGCGACCAAAAAACCGGAAGAGACTGCACGCGGAGACCGAGTAATAGGAAAACTACATTTGTCATCCTATTACTTGTTAGTTAAGTACCATAGATTGGTGACCCAAGGGAACAGTCTGTATCCAGAACTGCAGCAGCCAGATGACAGACTTAGTTGAGCAATGCTATACCGACTACTGTGTTTCCGATTGAGCAGCAAATGGAGCCGGAGCCAGCGCTCCAGTTCCGGCCCCATCGTATTGTTCAGTTAGTCCAGCAGTATTGTGCCTAATTCGAATGTCTCGCTCCGTTTCAGTGCTGGCGCTATCCGTATTGTTTCTTACCCGTGTGTCCGTAGCCTGCCAGCAACCGGTGCCCCTGAACCCGCGCCCCGCCCCGCAGGACACGCACCAGGAATCCGTCACCCAACCCCTCGACTGGTTTCGCCGCGCCGACAAGCTCACGAATCTCCGCCTTCCCGGCTCGCAACCTTTCTCCATGCGGGTTACCTTTCAGGCCTGGCCTGGCATTGACTTCACAACCCCCGGACATTCCCCGATCCTGACCGGTCCGGGTGTATATCAGGAAAGCTGGGTCTCCGCGGAGGAGTGGCTCCGTGAAGTTACCCTCGGCAGCTACCACGCAGTCGAAATCCGTGCGAGCGGCAAGCGCACCTTCCAGGCCAGCTCTTCCTATGAGCCAGGCCGCGTCATGATGCTCCTCAAAGCGCTGCTGACTCCCATTCCACGGTCCGTCCTCGAGCCAGAACTCCATGAACATCCGACTCACTGGAGGTTGGAACGCCGCATGAGCGGAACCATTCCGTGGGTCCGTATCAGCGATGGATCCCACATCCCGGGCGTCCCGTCCGAAGAGGCCGCCTACGACTTTCTTCCCTCCGGAATCCTGGTGCGCCGCGAAACCGGTAGCCTGACAAGCTGGGACGACGACCAGAGCTTTGCCGGAAGATTCGTACCCCGCCACGTCGCGGTTCAGGGGCCCGGACTGGAAGACCCCATGGTCTCGGCGGCGGTTGCGATTACGCCCCTCGCGCCCTCCGACCGCACGATCTCTCAGGTCCCGAGCGAGCCGGCCGACCCCGGTTCAACCCTGCAACCGATCGAACCCGAAACAATGGATAATTCCGGCGGTGGACCAGGATCCCACCTCCAGATGCTGACTCTCCCGCCGAATCGCTATCCCGCCGGCGTGGAGATCTGCGCCATCTGGGTCGTCGACAAAAACGGCATGCCCAGGGACGTCGAAATCAGCACCATCCGCAACGAGGGCCAGCCGTTGAATCAGGAGCCTAAGGACGCCGTCTGGGAGATAGCCCGCCAGATGATTGCCGCCATCCTGAAGGACCGCTTTCGCCCCGCGCTGATCGACGGCAAGCCCTGCCAGGTCTACTCCGGAATGGTCATGACCCCGTCGGTCTAATCGGTTGCTGCCCGGTGCACCAAAGCGGGAGGCTCCGTCACCTCAGACTTCAGAGATTTCACGCTCTAGCGGCCAGTCCGGTCCTCTACTCTGTGGCCCCTGATCGCTGCCGTTCCAAGACCTCTATAAGACAGCGGCTCAATCGTGTTTTCTTAGCGGTTCATTGCAGACAGAATGGCAGGCGTGATGGCTCTGTCGAGTGCGTCGAGGTTGGCGGGGTCGGCTCTCACTCCCTGGAAGAGGTGCCACTCTTCGCTGAGGGTGAGGGACTCGCCGGGCCAGACCACGTGGCGGGGGCCGAGGAGTTCGACCTCCTGGAAGGCTCCTTCGACATAGATTTCGTTGTTGACCTGATAGTCGGGGTAGTTGGCGCGGTTCTCGTGGGCGAAGCGCTTGACGAAAAGCTCATCGCCGAGGAGATGGGCGCACCATCCTTCTTTGTTACGCAGGCCGAATTTTTGGGAGTTGGTGCGGGCGGGGTCGGCGCGGAGGAGGATGTATTTGAGGCCAAGGGTGAAGCGCGGGTCCTCGAGATCGGTGAAGGCGCAGAGGGCGAGGGGCTGGGTGACGGGGGCGTAGTCGTCATGGGAGGCAAAGGGGACGCGGGGAACGATGGCGGTGCCGGCGTTGACGATGGTGATGGCCCAGACGGCGATATCGATGGGCCAGAGGTTGCGGCTGGTGATGGTGTGCTCGATCGAGACTTTGGAACCGGAGGGGGCGAGGGTGATGCGGATTTGTTTTTCGATGGAGGCGCCGTCGGTGGGCTGATGGAGGGTGAGGCTGAGGTCGCCGTGGGTGTGATGCTGGATGGGGGCGTTGTCGGGCGCGTAGGTGGCGGGGAAGAGCTCAGGCCAGACCCAGAGGCGATGGCCGCCGTAGGGCTTCCATGTGCCGAGGGCAGTTTGTGCGGCGCTCTGGGGATGGTGGGCGAGGTGGTTCTTGCCCCCGGTGGCGCCATAGAAGAGGATGCGGGGTCCGACCGCGGTGGTGACGATGAGATCGGTTACACCGTTGGAAAGCCTGATACAGTCGGGGATCTCCATGTGAGTGATTTTTTCCATTGCCATTGCGCGCGCCTCGGTTGCTGACGGAAAAGCGAAAAAATGCGAAGGATCATTGTATGGGAACACTGCGCGCAGGGCGCGCAGTGTTCCAGCTGGAAGCCGGTAGCCTGTAGCTGGAAACGATTTCGCGGGCGGGGACGTTATAAGGAGGTTGCTATGCGGGGATTGAGAACCTTGAGTGCGTGGTGGTTTTGTGGAGTCGCGTTGGTGGTGGTTGCGGGGTTGTGCCTGGGGTCCGCGGTTGGGGCGCAGGATACGGGGCACGGTGGTGCGGTTTCCGGGAAGCTGTCGGCGCAGTGGGAGGAGTTGACGGCAGCGGATTTTATAACGGCGATTCATGAGGCGCAGGGAGTTTGCTTGTTGCCGTTTGGGATTTTGGAGAAGCATGGGCCGCATCTGCCGCTGGGGACGGATCTGATCAACGCGCGGTGGGTGGCGCTGCATGGGGCGGCGGAGGAGTATGCGGTGGTATTTCCGGCGTACTACTTTGGGCAGATCGATGAGGCGCGGCATGAGCCGGGGACGCTGGCGTACAGCCGGCATATGCAGCTGGATCTGCTGCAGGAGACCACCGATGAGATGGGGCGAAACGGGTGCAGGAAGATTTTGATCGTGAACGGGCATGGGGGGAACTTGTCCCTGCTGCCGTATTTCGCACAGACGGAGTTGCAGGAGCGGCACGATTATGTCGTGTACGTGTACTGGTGGGATCGGCGTGGAGGAGAGGGTCGGCCGAAGCAGCAGACGACTGTGGACATGCATGCGGGGGAGAGCGAGACGTCGCACACAATGGTGACGCGGCCGGATCTGGTGCATCAGGATCGGGCAGGGCAGGAGAGTGGCGCGGACCAGGCGCGGCTGCATTTGCCGGAGGATGTTTACACGGGAATCTGGTGGTATGCGCGGTTTCCGAATCACTACTCGGGGGATGGGGCGAAGGCGACGCTCGAACTGGGGGAGTACGACATGAAGGTGTGGGTAGCGGATCTGGTTGCGGCGATCCGTGCAGTGAAGGCGGATGAGGAGAGCCTGGAGCTGCAGAAGAAGTTTTATGAGGACGCGCAGCATCCGCTGGAGACGAAGCAGTGAAGTGAGCGAGAGGCGAGCGTGAAACGAGCGCACAGCGAGGAGGAGACGAGGGGGAGGGCGAGCCAGGCAGGGGACGACGAGCGAGCGGCATATATGTAATGGACACGGTTACAAATAACGAACTGA
>Ga0181526_10004198_pt1 | contig 11343 bp, 9 predicted proteins | sample PEATcosm2014_Bin_35_FD_119750 | JGI IMG/M metagenome (GOLD analysis project Ga0181526, IMG submission 119750) | Peatland microbial communities from MTU Mesocosm Facility, Houghton, MI, USA - PEATcosm2014_Bin06_30_metaG | ecosystem: Environmental > Terrestrial > Soil > Wetlands > Peat | place...
GATGAGGGAGGGCTCGGTCTTCTACTGCGCGCCCAATTCCAAGCGGACATTCAGGAACATCGGGACGTCACCGGCCTCCTACCAGGTCATCAAGGTCGTGTCGGACAAGACCCCGAAGCTGGCTGGTACTTGAGAGGGCCCGCCAGGAAACGCCGATAGGCCTGTCATTCCGCCTCAGACCACCGGCCTCACGGGTTCGGCGACGTGAACAGCCGGTCGTAGTCCCGCCAGTGGGCGTTCATTACATCGATCTTGTGCTTCAACTGTGAGGCCACGTTGGGACCCAGGCGCATGATCGTCTCCTCCTCGGGGGTGGGGGCCAGGTCCAGGATCGGCTGGTCCGTGCTTTCGAGCAGGCGTTTCAGGTTCACCATGGTGTCGATCTCCCTGCGGGCGGTCTCCATCAAGTCGGTGCGATCCCAGCCGGACTGGACGCCGAGCACCGGATTGGCCTCCGGCTTCGCGCCGAGGCTTTTCACGCGGTCCAGCTGCGCCTGGTAGGCCACCATGTCGTCCGCGGATTGCAGGAGATAGATGAGGGCCTGCAGGCGCTTTCCCGTCAGGTCCCACCGGCCGCGCGCGGCCTCGTCCGTCGCCGCGTCCCTGATGCGCTCCACCCGGCCCATGGCCGTGCGCACCTGCGGCAAGGTCAGCTCCATTGTGCGCTGGAACAGAAGCTTGGCTCCCCATCCCTCGTAGGCGCGCATCGCCTGGATGTCGACGAGGTCGGCGGCCTGCTCCTCTCCCTTTGCCTGGAACAGGTATTTCCGGTAGTCCTTCGTCTCCTCCGCTGTCAGCTCCTCGGGAAACGGGACCATCGGGCGCGTTATCCACCGGTTGAGAACGTGACCGAACCGGAGCATCCCGCCGAAGTCCAGGATGCTCAGGTTGCGCTCGGCCTCCCCGAGGGCGCTCCAGGCCTCCATGAGGTTGTCCGCCTGGTCCTCGCCCGCCTCGCTCACGGCAAACGCGCGCAGCGTCGTGACACGCCCCAAGAGCGTGCGCATCGGCGCGCCACGCGTGGCCTTCAGGAGCCGGTAGTTGAAGTCGACGGTCGTGGCATCCCCCAGGTCGATCACAACCCGCTCCGGATTGGCCCCTGCGCCCCTGTCGCCGCGCCCGCCTGCGCCGCCGAGCGGCGGCACGACGATTCCGAGCACCGGGTAGAACGACCGGCCGCCGGCCGACCCGGAGGCCCCGGTCAAGAAGGGCCGGCCGTCGGGCCCCTCCTTTCCCTGCACGGCCAGGCCGCGCGGCAGCTTCCGCACGATGGCCTGCAGGACCTCCGGGGAAAACGTGGGGATCATCCATTGGCGGGACGCTATGGGGTTCAGGTTGATCTCAATAACGTGGCCCGCGTCCGCCGCGGCCTTCTGGGCGTTGATCAGGAAGCCCGAGACCCGGTCCTCCATCGGGCGGTCCTTGTAGTTGCTGTTGCCGTTGATTCCGGGATAGAGCGAGGGAGCCCAGTCGAAGCCGGAGCCGGCGTCGGTCGTCACCCATTCGAAGGTCTCCACCTCGGGGCACTGCTTCAGTAGGAGCTGCATGGACTCCCTGTACATGCGCAGCACCTCGGGCTCGTCGACGCAGGGCGCGAAATGCGCCTTCCGCGAGCGGTTGGGCTGGTCGATCCGCGGCCCGCGCAGCTCGGGAAACGCGGTGAAGAAGGCCTCGGGCATCACCGCCGGCTCATTGGCATGCCAGATGCCCTTGAGCCCGTATTTGCGGAGGATCTCGCAACGCTTCTTTAGGATGCCCGCGACCCTGGTCGCATAGTCCATGTTCACGTAGGGCTGGACCTCCCTGGGCGGGAAGATCTTCAGGAGGCTCGCATGGTGCACGTACCAGGCCGGGTACGGGTCGGAGTCGTCCATCTCCCAGGTGGCCAGCGGAAGCCCCTCGGTGACGAGCATGTGGGTTGCCCCCAGCTCCTTCGAAAGGGCGGCCTTGTGCTCAAACTGGACGAGGTCCGCGGCCTCCCGGCTAGCCTCGTTGTCGGCGGCGGGGGCCGGCTGGGAACGCAGCGGCAAGGCCAGGAAGGCATTCGCCAGAATCGGGACGATGAGCAGGAGGGGTTTCGTTTTCATGGTATCGGCGACCGCCGCACATGTGACGGAGGCTTGGTTTCATCAGGAAGGACGAAGCCAGCGGGGGTTGGTCACACCCATTCTGGATTTACATCCCGACCTGTCCAGCCTCCGGACTCCCCAGGCGAAGATACCCCGAGGGAGCGATACCTCCCAGTGACCCTAGTTGCTCAGGAGCACTATGGGTCCCTCGGGCTTTGGCACGCCGCCCTTGCGCTCAAGGCTCACGGCGAACTTGGCGATCGAGTGGACCGGCTTGTCCGCCTTGAAGACTATGTGAGCCTCGCCTGTGGCCGGATCCACGACGAACACGCCGCCGCTGACAGGCGAGGGGTACTGCTTGTCGATCACCCAGAGCTGGTAGTCCTTCTCCAAGGCGAGGGCGGGAAGCCTTGACACGGCAAGGACGCCCTCCTCCCGCGTCGGGTCCCAGACCGCCACGGCCAGCGCCGCCGGGGAGTTGCCGAGCATGGACGCCAGGGTCGCGATCTTGAGATGGGCAAGGTCGCCCTCGGCCTTGAGGTTTGCGCTCAGCTCGGCGATTTGGCGGCCGGACTGGGCGAGGAGTCTCCTTGCGTCCCCGAGCTGCGCGCGCGTCTGCTCCAGGGCCAGCTGGGCAAGGCGCTGCCGCTCCCGCAGCGACACGTTCTCGGATTCGGCCCGAATGTACAGCCGCTCCGGCCACACGGCGGCAACGGCGATGCACGCCGCCACCAGCCAGGGAATCCAGGAGCGGAAGGGAACCAGGCCCCCATTCGTGGGAAAGGCCTTCGGGAGGGCGGGATCCAGGGCAAACGACGAGGCCGAGGCCAGCACTCGCGCCCTTAGTTCGGCGGGCGGCTCGGCGTCGGGAGCCTGGTGGGCAAGCGCCGTGGAGACCCGGCGCAATTCCGCGGCGAGCCTCTGCAGCTCGGGACTGCGCGCGAGCTCGGCGGTGAACTGCTCGAGGTCCGCCCCCTCGAGGAGTCCGAGGGCGTGGAGCGAGGCAAGTTCCTCTTGGCGCTCGTCGATCATAGCCTGTTCGCGAGCATGTCGCGTAGTTTGAGGAGACCGCGGCGGATCCTGGCCTTAATGGTGCCGACGGGTTCGCTCAGCTTTTCGGCGATCTCCCTCTGCGTGAGGCCCGAGAAGAAGGCCAGCTCCAGCGCGAGCTGCTGCTCCTTTGGAAGCTCGGCCAACGCGGAGCGCACGGCGACAGCCCGGTCGCCGAGGTCGACACGGGCGTCGGCACCCAGCATTTCATTCTCGGAGCCATATCCCAGGTCATCCGGAACCGAATTCCCGAGGAGGCGTGCCCGGTTCGCCCGCGTCCGCAACCGATCAATCGAGCGGTTGCGCGTCAGTGTGACAGCCCATGAGAAGGCGGCGCCCCGGCTGCTGTCGAAGGACGAGGCATTCCTCCAAAGCGTCAGAAAGACGTCGTGGACGACATCCTGGGCCTCTGCCGCGTCCTTTAGAATGTGCCTGGCCGTGGAGTAAAGGGGCCGCGACAGGCCGTCGTACAACTCCGCAAGAGCGTCCCGGTCCCCGCCAGCCATCCGGCGCATGAGCTCCGAATTGGCGTTGGCCCGCTCACCGGGCGAATTGGGCTCACCGGAGGAAGTCATTCGGGAAAGGCATCCTGTCTCCTCTGATGGGGCATCCAATTCCGCCCATGTCAAGGAGCACGGTGATGTGGTCAGCATGAACGCCATATACCTGTTCCACCAATACGTACGAGTACCCTCGCGGGATGCATCGTACCCCTATAGAGCGCGGGGAAGGAATTCACAACATAACCCTGTGGGAAGAGGCGCCAACGGGAGTGCATCGCAATTCTCTAAGCGACGTATTTTTGGCGAGCTGAATCGATGAATCCAGAATCGTGTGCGATGGGGGTCGAATCCGGACGATTATCACAAAAAAGACTTGTCTTATTTACCGCGTTATTAAGATTTCTCCGATCGTGAGATTGATTCCCGAGGCGAGACGATTTTCGAGCATGCTTACGGCTGCAATTTTAGCAGCAGGGCTAGCGAACGGGCAGACCCGCGAGGCCGTCTTCGAGATCCTCGACCGAAGCGTGGAGGATTTTGGGGTCCAAAACCAGGAGGCTCGAATCGTGTTAGAGGGAATCGGCGCTGGATATCGCTTTCCGGTAGTTGTCGATCCCGATGTGCAAGGAACCATTTCCTTTGAAATGCATAATGCGACGGTAAGATCCATACTCGACGCGATCTGCCAACCTAATGGTTGGAGCTACGAAGTCTCGACTGATGGCTACCTACTAGTTCGTCGGTATGTAACCAGAATATACCCTGTGGATTACTTGCAAATGACGCAGACAGGCTCGAGCTCAGAGAGTATAAACCTAAGCGAGAGTGGTGGAGGTGGGGTTGCCGGAGTGTTGAATTCAATCACTGGTGGGCAACCCCTTTCGGGATCGTCGGGATTGGGTGCTGGCGCAGCTTTTGGTCAAGGCAGCACTTTGAACAATGCTAGCAGCGGGACATCGACACTCAGCGTCTCCCAGCAAAACGACGCTGATTTCTGGGGTAGATTGGAGTCTGACCTCCGTGGGATGGTTGGCAGCGGAGAAACGCTACTTGTTAACCGATTTGCAGGTCTGGTTCAACTACGAGGATCAATTCGAACGCATGCAATTGTGGAGGGCTACTTGCGTCGGGTACTCCAAAGAGTCGGCCGGCAAGCTCGCATCTCCGTTAGGGTCGTTGAGGTCGAACTCAACGATCAATCAGAGGCCGGCATAGACTGGAATGTTGTCGGCGCCACAGTTGGGCGTATAGCGAACAACGCGGTAACGATTGTGGGCGCCGCCACGGCAACTTCATCCATCGCTCAAGTCGGACCGATTTCGCTCAATCCAAGCACATTTACCGGCACCATCAGCACCGGCAACGTACAGGCTACAATCAGCGCGCTGGCTGACCAAGGCAAAGTTCGTGTTGAGTCCAAGCCAGAGGTATCAGCTTTAAACAACCAGACGGCATTCATTCAAGTTAGCGAAGATCAGCCATTTTTTAGTCGAGTTAGCACGACGACAATCAATGCCGGCGGGACGAATCAGGCTGGGACCCAGCCAATCGTAAATACAAATTACTCCGAAAGTACGGTTTCGTTCGGAAACGTTCTAGAGATTACAGTTCAGATCTCGGATGATCTTTCGACAAAACTCTTATTGTCGCCGGCTTTGACTGAACTCAAAGGAACAGTGACCTCTCCGGACGGGCAGGAGACTGCTCCAATAACGGACACTAAACGGGCGCGGACAACCGTCACATTACGTAACCATGAAACTGCGGTAGTAGGCGGCTTCATTACAGAAACGGCAGCGGACGATAAGAGGAGCATACCGGGTCTTTCCAATATCCCCATAATAGGACGAGCGTTTACCACAACGGCGAGGGCGAAGACTCGAACGGAACTTGTATTTCTCGTCACAGTTAACGCTGAGGAACCACCTGCCATCGTCCCCATCGAAGCTGACAACACACTGTTGGAGAACTCTAGACGAGGTGTGCAAATGGATTCCGTTCCAACACAAGTTGATCGAAGAGTGGTGCGGATCGACATTGGAGGGGTGTGAATGACTCAATCGAAATTAAACGCAGATCGAAACGACGGGAACTTGGATTCTTTTCTCGTTGATATGCTTCTAGAGAGCGGCGTTTCTGAATGCCAGATCCTGTCGGCACAATCCTTCCATCGCGGAGTTGAATGCCGCCAGGCATTGAGTCGGACATTAGTGGAGCTAGGTCTCGCAACAGACGAAGCAGTGGCCTGTTGGGTTGCCGAGTTCTTTGGCTGGAAATACCTGCCGCGGGAACGCCTACGTGTTGAAGGTGATTCTCATAAAGCGTTGCCTGAGTCGATTTCTAGAAGCCGACACGCGCTCGTTATTAATAAGGATGGAGATCGGCTTACAGTGGCGGTGGCCGATCCGACGAGTCCACAGTTTGCCCAAGTCAAATATGCTTTGGAGGGTTGCTCGATCGACTGGGTGGTGTCCCCGCAGGCTGATATCGCGGCACGAATTGCGGAAATTTATTCAGCAAGTCTAGCTGTTCAGGAAAACGAACTCGAGCGTTTCGTTGAGGACATGATCCGCGAGGCTGCACATACTCGAGGAGTATCGGATATTCATTGCATTCCCGAGGACCGCAGTTGCGAAATAAAATGGCGCATCGACGGAGATCTTGTCCCTTGGAAAACATTGTCTGGTTCGGTAAAGGAGTCGGTCTCGGCACAAATTAAATTGTCGTCAACTCGAGGGGCTGATGGACGGTCGCGAGGTTCATTAATCACCGGGGGCCTTGACGTAGCAAACCGTCTCGAGGCGCAAGATGCTTCGGCGATTAGAGAATACGGAAGCAAGCGTGTATCATTGCGCTACTCCGTTATTCCAGCCGTGAACGGGGAGAGTATCGTGGTTCGGATTCTAGACCAGAGTGCCCAGGTAGGCTCGCTCGAAGCTCTAGGTATGCTTGCAGACACAGCAATGCGTTTTCGTACGGAGCTGAAGAGGCCAAACGGCATCGTCTTGGTCTCGGGCCCTACAGGTCATGGGAAAAGTACAACACTCGCTGCAGCGGTACCTTGGCTTAACTCGCGCAACAAGCGAGTTCTAAGCGTCGAAGATCCGGTCGAATATCGATTGCGTTTGGTGACTCAAGTACCCGTTAGCCCCAGGATGCCGTTCGCGTCGGCGTTGCGCGCGTTTTTAAGACACAATCCCGACATCATAATTATTGGCGAAATTCGCGATGGCGAAACTGCGTCGCTTGCGACGCGTCTCGCGTTGACCGGCCATTTGATACTCTCGACAGTGCACGCAAATACGGCGATTCAATCATTAAGCCGCCTTCTCGACCTTGGAGTCGAAGCTTCGATGATTGGGGCGACATGTCGATTTCTAATCGGTCAGCGCCTGGTGAAGCGTCTCTGCCCGCAATGCAAGCAACCACATAGAAGGTCCGATGCGATTATCGACCAATATGGGTATATTCTGGAATTGGCAAAGAGCTCGGGGGTACTCGATACAACAGGAGGCGTGAGTTTTGGGCTCTTCGAGCCAGGTGGAGGATGCGACGCTTGCAATCGAAGCGGATTTATCGGGCGGTCCGGTATATTCGAATGCCGAGAACTTCGCGAGCCGGTGGCTGATTTGCTCCAGGTTCAGGGACTAAAGTTCGATCCGTCGGCAGCCGAATCCGCTCTTTCAGAGGCGATTTATAGAGGTGACTTGGGTGTTCGAACAATGCGTGAAGACGGCATCCTAAAGGCCTTCGTTGGTATCACGGCACCAGAGGAAGTGTTCGGTGCAACAATGAACGGCGAACGAAAAATCTAACGTATTATCCAAAATGAAACCAACCAAAATGAAACATTCCAATTCCAATCCTATAACAAAGGCTCGCGCCTTCACGCTAATAGAAATTCTCGTTGTAGTGGCCATCATTGGGGTACTTGCGGCCATCTTATTGCCAGCGCTTAACAAGGCACTATCAGCGGCTCATGTGAATCGCACGATCGCAGATTTGGGCCAGCTCAAGGGTTTCGTGGCGGATGCAGCCAATCAGCTTGGCGGCACTCTGCCGCTCACCAAAGGATACGCGACTCTCACTGGGATTGTAAACGCTACCGCAAATCCAAATCTTTCAAGCTCAGCACCTGCCGACTTCGACAATGCTCTAAGGCTTGACGAGGTTCTCTTATCCGTTCCTAGCCCTAAACTAGAGCAGTACTTCACTCCTGCCTGCGGTTCGCAGAATATTTCGCCTGCGGGCGGACAATCTGATGTAGACCCACGTTACAACCCTGCGACAAGTACGTTTTATAATCTGCCCGATGCGCGAATTGTTTCAGGGTATGGCTATGCAAATGTATCGCGCTTGGAGTGCGCAATGGTGGACACAGCGCAAACTCCTGGGACGGTAGATGCGAGCGGTGGAACGAATTTCAAGATTGACGGAGTGAACAACCTTCCAGCCGGACGCGTAGCATATGCCGTCATTAAATCAGTTCCCGGAACAGAAGCATCGCAGATAGCAATGGTAATAGACTCGCCGGCATTTATGGATGACACCACGGGCTCGGCGGGAGTTGCGCAGAGTAGGGGTGCGGTCACGTATATGGCCTCGGTCGGAGGCGTGACAGATGTCTACGTATACCTCGGCAATTTCTAGGTGTGGCAACTCATGTCGTATTTATTCTGGGGCGCAATGTGTGGATGCGCTTCGCCAGTGATTGGAGAGCCGAGTCTCTCGAGCCGTGCGACGGATCAAACGTTAAAACGTTTGAGCGGCTCCGTGAGATTGCAGCGATGAGCTCCTCATCGCGAACAGTGCTCGTTTTTGAACCTTTCGAGATGGCTCACGAGCGCATTGAGACACCCAGGGTTGATCGAGAGGTGTTTGCTTCGCTAACACGCATTAAGAACGATCACCCTGTAGTTGCTTCAACAAATCTCGGATGGGGAATCGAACGACCCGAACCAGCGATCGGAGGTACGTATTCGACCCTGATCCACTCGGAATTGGCGCCGGGGCTCGTGAATTTGATAGAGATTTGTACGAATGCTGGATGTCAATTGACTGCCGCATGGTCGGGATACACGGCCGTTGAGGCTCTTTTAATCTCTCGCCCGTCGACGTCGAAGATGCGCTATGGAATCGTGATGACTTCCGACTTTGTCGCGGTCGCGACGTGCGACTTAGGGAGGCGTTCTTTCAGGGCATGGGCTGGACCAATGGCAGAGAGAGATTGGAAAGCCGTTTCCTTACTGTTGGGCGATTCTGAGGGGAAACCGTCAAATTCGGGTGGGAAAATGGAGACCAGAAAAAATGGCATTATCGTTATCACGAACCAAGAGCCTGCGAGAGTTTGTCCATTTTGGAACGATCTTCAAATTTCAGGTAGGGTGGAGGCCGTGGTCGGCTTCGACAGCCTTGCAGAAACCGTGGTGAATATACCGGTGAGTCATCCTGCCAATCTATTGGGAGCGTTTCCGAGGCCACGCAATTTGAACCGATATCTGGTTACAATCGCAATCATGGGGCTCTCCGTATCCTTAGTGTTCGCTGCAATCGCGTCAAATGAAGCGCGACGTGTCCAGGCGCCCGAGGCGGCCATTCAGCAGCACGTTACGGAGTTGAGCGCTCGTCTTCGAGTATTGAGAAACAACGAACGAGAAATGCTTCTTCTTCGAGCGCAGGTTCCGGCTGGTCCAAATTATGACTCTATTGAAATGCATAACGTGCTCTCGGAGGCAGCCAACGCAATTCCAGACGCATTAACACTTACTTCTCTGGTGATCGATAGAGTTGGGCACTTTGAGATTGAAGCTTTGGTTGTTGGCAAAGGGTTCAATCCAGAGCGTACCCGTGACGCGCTTTCGAGGTATGGATTTGTCCCGGATTTGGTCAACGGCTGGATATTCGATACTGCGGGAGGGAAGCTTCAGGTTCGTGGCAAATTTCATGAGCTCCGCCAATGATAAAGGGCATCACATATTCCAAGCGAGTTGCTGTCACGTGCACTATGGTGCTAGGCGCTGCCATGTTGATATCATGGCTGAGTCAAAAATTTGCGGCGGCACAGGACCAACGGTTACGCAGCACTCTAAATTTAGAAGAACAACTCTCCCGTCAAGTTGCGGCTTTGTCCGAATTTGGGGATAGAAATCTTGCGGGCCTCCGTTCGTACGTGAGTCACTTTCAGCTTCTACTTGGATCAAAGGATCAGAAAGAGACTGTTGTGAGGACATTTGGCGCCTCGTGGGCGCGCGACTCCGGAAGTGTGGAAGAGAAAGAAGGGTATTCGCTGAGTACGGACATCTATAGAAAGGTCTCGCCCGCTCTCAGTGACTGGCAGAGGACAGTGGACATTCTTCGATCATTGGAGGAGGTGCCAGGTGTCTCAGTCACCGGCTTCGAGATGAGTACCAGCGGAGATCGAAACCAACGCTCGGTCGATGTTCTTAGAGTGAAAGTTGAGACTCGAACCCGTCGATCGATGCAAGGTTAAGCAATTCTATGAAAAGAAACCTGTATCTGACTGCAACGCTGACTGTATTGAGTCTGATGGGACCTGGCTCGAGCGAAGCGGCTTCTCCCACGTCGGTCTCAGCGCAAGAAGAGCCAATACCTCAGAATATTTCCGATGACCCCTCCAATATGGATGAGCGAGCAGGAGAAAGGTACAACGAGATGCTCACGAAGATGCAAGTGGCGATCGAAGAAATTGCGCAAGTATATGGGAATCCAGTTTTTCTTCAGGTGTTTACGAACGACTCCGAGCGCGCCGTCGAATTGAAGGAGAGACTCAAGGCGGCCCAAAGTGCTGAAGATATCGAACAGGAGCTTAGGGGTTTGGAAAGGAAGCGGGACGACCTCCTAAACGACATTGCACTAAAAACACGGGAGGCAACTAGGTTAGCCGATAGAGTTTCTCGTCAGAGGAAAGCCTTGGACGCTCTGGCGGCCGTAATCGAACAGGCTAAGAATGCCGCTGAGAATTCAACAAGGTGATCATTTCAATGGGTGGGTACCGAAGTGCGCGAGGTCGTCGAGTCGGAGAGAGCTGCTCAAGGGAGGAGTGCTCCATTGTTCTACTTACGAAGGTGGGACGGGTTTTAAGTGCATGGTTTCCCGATTAACAATAACCGGCTAAAAGGAATGCGAAAATTATCGGGAATCTTAGTAGGCGTAGATGGAGCTGGGTGTAACTCATGGGCGCTCGCGCCTCGTTCGCCGAATTTGACATTCTGGGCCCGTTTTACACCAAAACGGGCACACGAGTGGCAGCTTATGAACATGATTGGAGCATGACGAAATCCCAGCTGCTTATCACCATCGGACTTCTACTTTCAGTACGAGCTGATCATGGCGATCCGATAGGGGCTTATGTACCTACAAGTCCGGAGGCTCAACCCCTGGGTGGAGTTCGGACCGCGAGCAAGTTCCCAGATAATTTGGTTCGTGTCGTCGGAACAGCAGGTCCGAGAGCCAGCGCAGGCAGCAGCCTATCGTCCGCGGGAGGAACTGACTATCCTATGCGAAACGATTCCACTCCTTGCGAACCCAATTCGATTGACGCGACTGTTCCGTTTGGTGCTCTATGGCCCGATAAGAACGACACAATAGTCGTCAAGCCTCGGAACGCCCCAAATGAGCTGAGCGAAATTCGCAATCCCTGGGAGATTCGCTCCTCGGATTCAACTAGTCGAAGCAAATCAACATTTAAGTGTGGAGGAACC
>Ga0181526_10004199_pt1 | contig 11342 bp, 7 predicted proteins | sample PEATcosm2014_Bin_35_FD_119750 | JGI IMG/M metagenome (GOLD analysis project Ga0181526, IMG submission 119750) | Peatland microbial communities from MTU Mesocosm Facility, Houghton, MI, USA - PEATcosm2014_Bin06_30_metaG | ecosystem: Environmental > Terrestrial > Soil > Wetlands > Peat | place...
GACGTCGGCGGGCAGGCTGCCGCAGGTGAGGGAGAGCGTGTCCGCGAAGCCGCCGAGGCTGGCAAGGGTGACGGTGGTGGTGGAGGTTTGATAAGTCTGAAGTGTGACTGAGGGGCTACTGAGCGTGATGGTGAAGTCCACCGGCGCGGGGTTGATGGTCTGGGTGAGCGTGGCTGCGCTGGTTGTGTAGCCGGCGGCGGGGACATAGTTGGCGGTGATGGCATGGGTGCCAACAGTGAGGGTGCTGGTGGAGAACGCGGCAGTGGATGTGCCGCCGCTGCCGGATACGAGCGGCACGGTCCCGAGCGCGGTGGCTCCGTCGGAGAAGCTGATGGAACCAGCGGGCGGCACACCACTGGATGAGGCCCCGGTGACGGTGGCGGTAAAGGTGACGGTCTGGCCGGCGGTGGCGGGGTTGAGCGATGAGGTGAGCGTGGCCGCCGTGGATGCGGCCATCACGGTGACGGAAATGGAGCCGGTGGCGGGGGCGAAGTTGAGATCTCCGGTGTAGGTTGCGGTGATGGGGAACGTACCGACCGGCTGAGCGACGATGTTGAACGTGAAGGTGAAGGCAGTACCCGAGAGGGCGATCCTATCGCCTATACCCTGATAGGCGATGGTTAGGTACCCGGTAGGGACCCAGTTTTGGGCCGGGTCGGGGTTGATTGCGACGGTGAGGACAACCTGCTGGCCATAGGGATAGGAGGCGGCGGCGGGATTGAGGGTGAGGGTGAGGGTTGTCGCGGCCGGCTCCGCGGTGAGGTAAATGACGGAGGAGGTGCTGGGCAGGTTGTTGGAGTCGCCCGAATACACAGCATCGACCGCTTGGGGGCCGTAGCCGATGGGGGAGATTCCGCCGACTGTGGCGACTGCCTCGCTGCCAAACTGCGGCAGGATGGTGCCGATGAAGCCATCAAGTACACCAACGGCGACGTCAGAGAGGCCCGCTCCGTCAAAGTCGGCGGTCGCGACTTCGTAAGGGACGGCGCCCTCCGTGGTTGCAGGCGTATTGATGGCAGGCGCGAAGGTGCCATCGCCGTTGCCCAGCAGAATAGAGGCTGTGGGAAGTCCGGGTGAGGGCGGGATTGCGGAGTTTACGGTAGTCAGATCGGCCTTGCCGTCGCCGTTGAAATCTCCGACAGCGATGGAAGTTGGCACCAGGCCCGTAGCCGGATTTGCCCCGGCCGGCGTGAAGGTTCCATCGCCATTGCCGCGCAGGATGGTGACGGAGCCGGGCACAGCCGGAGAGGAGGCGTTCTCGTTGAGAACAGCGAGGTCCAGGATGCCGTCCTGGTTGAAGTCGGCGGCCGCGATGGACCAAGGTTGCGAGCCGGTTGCGGGACTGGGCGCGGGCGTAAACGTGCCGTCGCCATTGCCAAGCAGGACGGTTAGGGTGTTGTCCGCCTTATTGGTGATGGCGAGATCCATTTTGCCATTGCCTCTGAAGTCTCCGGCGACGATGGAATAGGGATTGTTGCCTGTCGGTATGGTCGATTTGACCGTGAACGTCCCATCGCCATTGCCGAGCAGGATGGTGACGGTGTTGGGGCTGAAGGTGGCACCACTGTTGATCACGTTGGTGACGGCGAGGTCGGGTATGCCGTCGCCGTTGAAGTCGGCTGAGACAATCGCCTGCGGTGAAGGCAGTGGTATGACTTGCCTGGAAGTGAAGGTCCCATCCCCGTTGCCGAGCATTATCTGAACTGCATTGGCGTAAAGCATGGCAGCGGCGATGTCCTGATTCCCGTCTCCGTTGAAGTCGGCCACGGCGAGGGCTTGGCTGCTGCCTATAATCTGCGACACGTAGGGCGCAGACGTGAAGGTTGCGTTGCCATTGCCGAGCAGCACCTGCAAGTCGAGAAATACTTGATAGGACGTGGGGTTCGGACAGTTTGATGCGACGATATCAGGCTTGCCATCGTTGTCGAAGTCCGCGACTGCGATTGCGTCTGAGCAGGTAGGGCTCAACTCGATTTGAGGGCCTGGGACAAAGGACAACCCCGGGCTGGCGACCGGAACCAACGGCGCGCTGGCCAATGTGTAACCTGAGTTGCCGAGATCGTGAAAGGACACGACGCCCGTCGGGGGAGTTGGTGCAGTGTTGGTGACACTTGCCGTAAGGGTGTAGTTGCCGGGCACACCGCCGGAGGCAATGGATGTTGAGGTGAGAGAGAGCGGGTTGACGGTGAACGTAGACCCTGCGGAAGCGCTGGCCGCCTGAAGGTGGGTGCCGAGAAAGACTGCCTGATAGGCGTGGGTTCCGGGGCCGGGAAGGACCTTGAGGGTCGCGGTACCGGTGCTGGTCAACTGCGCGGTGCCGAGAAGGCGGATGTCGGTGCAGCGGAGAGGTGGGGCTTCGACCTCGCAGAAGTTGACCTGGCCCGGCGGCAAGGCCGCAGCACCGCCTGAGGCCAACGTCACCGTGGCGGTGAGGGTGGCGACGGTCCCTTGGGTGATGGTGGAGATCGGGGCTCCGCCCGAGGTGATGGCCAGCGCGGTTGCGGTCGCGCTCTGACCTAGGGCAGCGGGAGCGACGCAGAAAAGCGCGACCGCGGAGGCAAATCGTTTGAAGCCCATGGGTAAGCCCAAGTTTATGACTTGCCAAGGATAACATCGCGAATGCCGCGTTTCCGACAGCTTTACGGGTTTTGCCTTAGACTTTGGGTAGAGCGATGACCCATAAACTATTAGCCACCGCAGCCCTGCTTGGAAGCCTGATGACAACCGCAAACGCGCGTGCGCAGAATGTGTCGGCCGACGGGGCGATGCAGACGTTCAACTATGTCGCGGAGAAGTTTTTCAGCGACGTGTATTTCAAGTTTGCGCCGACGGCGGGGACGGCGGCGGGGCTGCACCAGTACGACACGAAGTTGGAGGACTACTCGGCTGCGGGAGTGGCGGCGGAGGTGGCGGCGCTGAATGAGTTCGAGAAACGGGTGGAAGCGATCGATCCGGCGGCGCTGGATGCGCCGGCGGCGGCGGACCGCGAGATTCTGTTGAACAACATCAAGAGCGAGCTGTTGACTTTGGAGGTGATCCGGGGGTGGGAGAAGAATCCGGACGATTATTCGTCGGGGATTACGAATTCGGCGTTTGTGATTATGGAGCGGCCCTATGCGAGCGCGGACATGCGGCTGCGGGCGCTGGTGGAGCGGGAGAAGCTGATGCCGCAGGCGCTGGGAGAGGCGCGGAAGAATCTGAAGAATCCGCCGAAGATATTTACCGAGATTGCGCTGGAGCAGATTGACGGCGATGTGAGCTTCTTTGAGAACGATGTGCCGAGCGCTTTTCTGAGCGGGGCCGACGGTGCGGAGGTGGCGAAGGACGCGGCGACCAAGGCGGAGTTTGCGAAGGCCAACGCCGCGGTGATTGCAGCGCTGAAGAGCTATGGCGCGTGGATGAAGACGGACCTGCTGCCGCGATCGAATGGGGATTTCCGGCTGGCCGCGGATACGTTTTCGAAGAAGATTGCGTACGACGAGATGGTGGACCTGCCGCTGAGCCGGCTGCTCGAGATTGCGATGGACGATCTGCACAAGAACCAGGCGGAGTTTGCGCGGGTGGCGAAGGAGATCGATCCGGCGAAGACTCCGGAGCAGGAGCTGAAGGAGCTGCAGGGGATGTATCCGCCGCCGGATCAACTGCTGGCTACGTTCCACAAGACGTTCGACTCGCTGACCTCATTTATCCGCGCGAACCATATCATTACGATTCCTAGCGATGTGCAGCCGACGCTGGAGGATACGCCGCCGTTTATGCGGGCGACGACGTTTGCGTCGATGGACCCGCCGGGACCGTTTGAGACGCACTCGAAGAAGGCGTACTTCAACGTGACGCTGCCGGAGAAGGACTGGACGCCGGAGCATATTGCCGGACACATGGCGCAATTCAATATTGGCACGATTGTTTCGACCAGCGTGCATGAGGCATACCCGGGACACTACGTGCAGTTCTTGTGGATGCCGCAGTTCGGGAGCACGATTCGCAAGGTGCTGGGCGCGAACACGAACATCGAGGGCTGGGCGCACTACTGCGAGCAGATGATGCTGGACCAGGGCTACGCGGCGGCGCCGGCGGGAGCGAGCGCGGACGAGGTGCGGAAGGCGAAGCTGATCCGGTTGGGGCAGTTGATGGATGCGCTGCTAAGGGATGCGCGGTTTGTGAACTCGATAAAGCTGCATACGGGCGAGGGCGAGCCGGGAGGCAAGTGGACGCTGGAGCAGGCGGAGGACTTCTTCGTGAACCAGGGGTACCAGACGCGGGAGATCGCTGACGTGGAGACGAAGCGCGGGACGGCGGATGCGACGTATCTGTACTACACGCTGGGCAAGCTGGAAATTATGAAGCTGCGCGAGGATTACAAGAAGAAGATGGGCGCGGCGTATACGCTTCAGGGCTTCCACGACGACTTTATGCGGCAGGGGTTTGCGCCGATCAAGGTGATTCGGAAGGCGATGCTGGGGGATGGGTCGCCGGTGCTGTAGTTTAGGTTCGAGGTACTAGGTTCGAGGTTCGAGGGAAAGCGGCGGACGCAGTTATCCGGCTTTGAACATGTGGCGGATGCCGCGGAGGGCCTGGCGGGTACGCTCTTCGTTTTCGATGAGGGCGAAGCGGACGAAGTTGTCGCCGTGGTCGCCGAAGCCGACGCCGGGGCTGACGGCAGTTTTGGCGTCGATGAGGAGTTTCTTGGAGAAGTCGAGCGAGCCCAGGGCGCGGAACTGTTCGGGGATTTTGGCCCAGACGAACATGGTGGCCTTGGGCATTTCGACGTGCCAGCCGAGTTTGTTGAGGCCGTGGACGAGGACATCGCGGCGGGATTTGTAATTTGCAACGATTTCGGCTACACATTGCTGGGGGCCGTCGAGCGCGGCGATGGAGGCGACCTGGATGGGAGTGAAGGTGCCGTAGTCGAAGTAGCTCTTGATGCGGCCGAGGGCGGCGACGAGTTTCCTGTTGCCGACCATGAAGCCGACGCGCCAGCCGGGCATGTTGTAGCTCTTGGAGAGGGTGAAGAACTCGACGGCGATGTCGCGGGCGCCGGGGACTTCGAGGATGGAGGGGGCGCGGTAGCCGTCGAAGACGAGGTCGGCGTAGGCGAGGTCGTGGACGATGTAGATGCCGAGTTCTTTACAGAGCGGAACCAGGCGTTCAAAAAAGGCGAGGTCGACGCACTGGGTGGTGGGGTTGGCGGGGAAGTTGAGGATGAGCAGCTTGGGGCGCGGGTTCATGCGCGGGAGCTCGCGCTCGAGGGTGGCGAGCAGGGTGGCTTCGTCGGTGTCGTCGAGCGCGATGCTCTGAATCTGGGAGCCGGCGATGACCGGGCCGAAGATGTGGATGGGGTAGCTGGGGTTGGGGACGGCGACGGTGTCCTGGTTGTCGAGCATGGCGAGGCAGAGGTGGGCGATGCCCTCCTTGGAGCCGATGGTGACGATGGCTTCGGTCTCGGGGTCGAGGTCGACGTTGTAGCGGCGCTTATACCAGTCGCAGATGGACTTGCGCAGGCGGGGCAGGCCGCGGGAGAGCGAGTAGCGATGGGTCGCGGTCTTCTGCGCGGCCTCGATGAGTTTGTCGACGATGTGCTTGGGGGTGGCGCCGTCGGGGTTGCCCATGCCGAAGTCGATGATGTCCTCGCCGCGTTTGCGGGCGGAGGCTTTCAGCTCGCCGGTGATGTTGAATACATACGCGGGGAGGCGCGTCAGCCTTCTGAACTCTTCCATGCGGGTCCTGTTGTTCCTTTATTTGCTAATGAGGATTATAGGTCGGGCCTTCAGCCCTCAAGTTTGTGGTCATCCCGCTACCTGGGGCGTTGCCCCAGGCTAATATGGGGCCGCGCCTTTGGCGCTAGACGGGAGCTCTATTGAAACAAAGGAGACTCACGCGGGGAGGGCATAACAGCTTACGGACCATGGTACGGCGGCTCCGTTATCTAGCGGTGAACAGAATCTTCACCGGAATGGTGCGGGGTGGGTAGCACGAGGCGTTGTCGCACGCCTGATATTTCAGCGTTCCATCCATTGTATGTTCGCCGGGCGTGGCCACGACGGGGAGCTTGACGATGAAGGCGCCGGCGTAGACATCCACCTTCTCTTTGGGGTCGAAGCTGAAGCTGAAGAGCTGTCCGGGCGGATACTCGAGATCGCCGGCCTTGACTCCGGCAGCGGGCAGGAGCGTGAGCGCGGTGGGGATGAGGAACTCGGACTTGGGGGCGTGCGAGTTGACGTGGAATCCCTGGAGAAGCTGGAAGCGAAGCTGCAGCACCGCGGGCCTGGCGGCGGGGACGGTCTGTGCCTCGGCGGCGTAGACGACGTAGTTCTTGGGTTTGGCGGGCGCGTCCATGCTGAACTGGGCGTGGCCGGGCTGGATGGTTGCAGCGCAGAGAGTGAGGGCTGCGGCGAGTGCGAGCGGGCGGCGTATCATCTGGGGCTTGCTCATTTGGCACCGGCCGCTATGGTTTGCTTGACCATGGCTTCAAGTTGATCCTGGGAGCCGAGGCCCATGGTGACCTGGATGACTTTGCCGGTCCGATCGACGTAGAAAGAAATGGGCAGACCATCCGTGTCGCCGAGGTAGTCCTTTTCCGCCTTGGGGTCGGAGAGAAGGATGGGATAGGTGACGCCGAGCTTCTGGACATCTTTGGAGATGGTGTCCTTGCCGACCTCGGAGTCGTAGGTAACGCCGATGACGTCGAAGCCGTCGGCGGCGTACTTCTTGCTGAAGGTTTCGAGCCAGGGCATCTCGAACTTGCAGGGCCCGCAGTAGGTGGCCCAGTAGTTGATGACCAGGGGATGGCCTTTGAAGTCGCTGAGGGTGACCCGCTTGCCGTTGAGGTCCATGAGGGAGAGCGGCGGCGCGGGCTTGCCGAGCAGGGGGGAGGGTACGTCGGGGGTGTCGGCGGAGGCGTTCCCGGAGGCGGCTGTACTGTTGGGGATGAGGGTGACGCGGGTGGCTTCGCGTGCCTGCGCGGCGAGGCGGCGCTCGCGGATATTCTGGTAGCCGGACCAGACGACGAGCGAGAAACCGGCGACCATCATCAATAGCAGCAGCGCTCTGCGCATCAGTTTGAGGGCATCCTTCCGGGCGAGCGCCTTTCGCTTGCCAGCGTACTTCCAGTTTACCGCGACGGAGGGTTATCGTTCCTGGAGCATGGTTGCGCCTGCGGGGAGGATTTCGGCTTCAGTCTCGCAGGGGCGGAATTGGGTGAAGCAGGAGAAGCGGAAGTCCATGAGGGCGGACTGCTCGGAGGGGTCTTCGTCCGGGGAAAAGGTGATCTGGAGGTAGTTCTTGAGGTGTTGCGCCATGCGGTTTGGGTGGGTGAGTTTGCTGTCGGCGACGATCTCGCGGAAGTGGGAGGTCTCGGCGGACGAGACGGATAGATAGTGGGTAAAGCCGTCGGGCGAGTCGAGGTCGCGAACGGGGAGCGTGGTCTGCTCGCCGAAGTATTTTGAGGTGACGACGCCGTGTTCGACGATGAAGCCGGAGCGGGCGGCTACGCTGCGCAGGCCGATGTGGTCCGCCAGGCTGGGGAGCCAGTTGTGGGCTCCGGGCTCTGCGACGAGGATGGGCGGAAGAGTCTGGATGAGGCTGATCTGAACGGTGCAGTCGTCGGCGGAGCAGCCGGGTTTGGGGGTGGCCCATTGCGACCACTTCTGCATGAGTTGCTGAGCGTCGGAGAAGGTGCTGCGGTCGACCTGGAGGGCACGGATATCGCTAAGGAGTTTCTCGGCGCGCGAGCGGAGCAACCACTGGGCGCCTTCGCCGAAGAGCCAGGCGACGCAGAGGATAAAGAGAACGGCGAGCAGGAGTTGGCGGGAGCGCTGGAGAAGAGAATGCATCGAGAGCATTAAAACACTTCTGCGAAATGCGGGGGCTGCTCTGCTAGCATTCGGAAGGATTCATACGCGCATGGATGGTCCCGGACAAAACGAACGAACGCGGGCGGCTGAGGTGGTGCGGACGGAAGCGCGCGCGCTGCTGGAACTGGCGATCCGGCTGGACGGGCCGATGGCTGCGCCGTTTGCGCGGGCGGTGGAGCTAGTGGCGGAGGCAGCGGGGCGCGGGAACCGCGTGATGGTGCTGGGTATGGGCAAGAGCGGGCTGATCGCGCGGAAGATTGCTGCGACGCTGTGCTCGACGGGGACGGCGGCGTATTTTCTGCATCCGGCGGAGGCGCTGCACGGCGACGTGGGGATGGTTGCGGCGGGCGATGTGGTGGTGGCGCTGTCGTATAGCGGGGAGACGGAGGAGTTGCTGGCACTGCTGCCGGTGCTGGAGCGCATGGGGAACAAGGTGATCGGGCTGTGCGGGGCGGCGGGGTCGACGCTGGCGCAGGCGAGTACGGTTTGGCTGGATGTGAGCGTGGGGGCAGAGGCGGGCGCGTTGAATCTGGCGCCGACGGCTTCGACTGCTGTGATGCTGGCGCTTGGCGATGCGCTAGCGCTGGAGGTTTCGCGCAAGCGAGGATTTGCGGCGGCGGATTTTGCGGAGCTGCATCCGGGAGGACGGCTGGGACGAAGGCTAGCTCGGGTGGAAACGCTGATGCACACGGGCGAGGCTATGCCTCAGGTTTCGGCGGACACGGTGATGACGCAGGTGATCCACGAGATGAGCCACAAGCGGTTGGGGATGACGACGGTGGTGGGCGATCGCGGAATGCTGCTGGGAGTGATCTCGGATGGCGATTTGCGGCGGCTGCTGGAGCGCGATGGGCCCAATGCGCTGGCGCATACGGCGGGCGAGATCATGAATGCGAAGCCAGTGACGATTGCGCAGGAGGCGTTTGCGGGTGAGGCTCTGGCGCTGATGGAAGGGAAGAAGATTACGTCGCTGATTGTGGTGGGGACGAAGGACGAGGCGCTGGGGGTAGTGCATCTGCACGATTTGTGGGCCAGCGCGGGGTGAGGCAGCGAGTCAGCGAGCCCGGAAGAACGAGATGCGGGGATTCTTCGCTGCGCTCAGAATGACAAATTCAAGAATTATGAGCGAATACGAAATACGGAGATTCTGGCGCTGCGCGCCAGAATGACGACTCATGTGGGGGAGCGGGCTACTGCGAGGGTGCAGGCTTGGACCAGAGGGTATCGAGGAAGAGGTAGCGGGGGCGGTGGTTGTCGGGGGCGGCGGCGGGGTGGGCGTCGAGGTGCATGACGGGGTAGTTGGCGGCGGGGGTGTAGGCGGGCCACTGGGGAAGCGTCGAGCTGGCGGAGTTGGCTGGGGCGATGTTGGGGTTATCCGATGAGGCTCCGTTGGGATTGCCGGTGCGGGCGAAGTTGGTCCAGTACTGCTGCATGAGGTCGGAGAGGGCGCGGTCTTCGGGGCGGATGGCCATGCCGGGGCGGGAGTCGAGCGCGCCGAAGACGTACTCGATGTCGTCGGAGTGGAAGGCGCCCATGGCGATGGAGTGGTTGCGGTCGCCGGGTGACGGCAGGTCGAAGAAGTAGCGGTAGACGGGGGCGTTGCCGGTGCGGGTTTGGGCTTCCAGCCAGGACCAGGCGGGAAAGGCGGACTGGTCGGTGGCGAAGTCGTCGGCGGAACGGAGGGCTTCGGTGTCGGTGGAGGCTGGGTAGAGCGCGAGGAATTTGGGGGCGTCGGGACCGAACTGAATGTGCGCCTGGACGGTGAAGCTGTCGGCGGTGGGCGGAGTGTCGGGGCGGCTCTCGTTGGCGACCCAGCCGGCGAGCAGGGGGATGTGGGCCTGCTTGCCGTCGGCGAAGATGTGGGGGAGGGTGTCGGGGAGGAAGAAGCCGTCGATGACGGGGCCGAAGCGGGGTGCGGAGGCAGTTTTGGACATCACGGCGTCGAGTAGCTCGTTGGCGGGGAGCATGCGCAGGAGGAAGAGCTTGCTGGAGCCGAAGGCGCGGTTGGCCCAGGCGACGTTGGCTTGCTCGGCCTGCTCGCGCGTGGGAAGGCTGCGGCCGTGGCCGGGGAACTCGGCGCCGCTCTGGCCGATGGCTTTGGCGAAGAGGTCTTTGGCGATGGGCGAGGCCATCAGCGCGCTGACGGACGAGGAGCCGGCGGACTGGCCGAAGATGGTGATGTTGGCGGGATCGCCACCGAAGGCTGCGATGTTGCGGCGTACCCAGGCGATAGCGGCGGCCTGATCCATGAGGCCGTAGTTGCCGGAGGCGTGGTTGGAGGATTCGGCGGTGAGCTCGGGGTGGGTGAAGAAGCCGAAGATACCGAGGCGGTAGTTCATAGAGACGACGATGACGCCGCGATGGGCGAGGAACTGGCCATCCTGGCGATTCTCGGAGGTGCCTCCAGTCTGGAAGCCGCCGCCGTAGATCCAGACCATGACGGGAAGAAGGGGGGATTTGCGGTCGGGCTTGGCAACGAAAGGCGCCCAGACGTTGAGGGTGAGGCAGTCTTCGGAGGCGCCGGAATCGTGGAAGACCATGTCGGGATAGCCGCCGGACTGGAGGCAGTGCGGGCCGAAGTCGCGGGCAAAGAGGACTTTCTTCCATTTGCCGATGGGTTGGGGCGGACGCCAGCGGAGGTCTTCGAGGGGCGGCTGGGCGTAGGGGATGCCTTTGTAGGCGATGACCTTCTGGTCGGGGGTGAGGACGCCGGCGAGCTTGCCGTTTTCGATCTGGATGGGGCGGAGTGCGGCGGGGTTCTGGGCGGAGGCGGATGCGACGAGAAACGTGAGAACGCAGAGAAGGGTTGCGCGGTTCAGAGCGGGCGCGGACATGAGGTGTCTCCGCTGCCAAGCTATCACGGTTGAAGAACCCGCATCACAAAAGCGAGATTGTTGCGCACCCAGCGAAATACGGAGATTCTTCGCTACGCTCAGAATGACAAACCATTTCTTAATGGCAAACCATTCTTCATTGAGATAGCAGCAATGCGTTGTCGATGAGGCGGGTGGCGCCGATGTGGGCGGCGACGGCGAGCAGGGTGCCGCTGCGGGTGTCGGCGAGGGGGAGCAGGGTGTCGGGATCGACTACGGCGGCGTAGTCGAGGCGGACGGGGACGGCGTTGACGCTCGGGTCGGGATCGGCGGCGGCGAAGACGGCGAGCATGGCGGCGCGGAGGGTTTCGGCGGAGGTAACGCCCGAGCGGGCGAGGGATTCGGCGGCACGGAGGGCGCGGGACAGGACGAGGGCACGGGTGCGCTCGGCGGGGGAGAGGTAGCGGTTGCGGGAGCTGAGGGCGAGGCCGTCGGGCTCGCGGACTATGGGACAGACGACGAGCGAGACGGGGAGGTTGAGGTCGCGGACGATGTGACGGAGGACGGCGACCTGCGCGGCGTCCTTCTGGCCAAAGTAGGCGCGGTCGGGGGCGATTATCGAGAAGAGGCGGGTGACGATGGTGGCGACGCCGCGGAAGTGGCCGGGGCGGGAGGC
>Ga0181526_10004201_pt1 | contig 11335 bp, 9 predicted proteins | sample PEATcosm2014_Bin_35_FD_119750 | JGI IMG/M metagenome (GOLD analysis project Ga0181526, IMG submission 119750) | Peatland microbial communities from MTU Mesocosm Facility, Houghton, MI, USA - PEATcosm2014_Bin06_30_metaG | ecosystem: Environmental > Terrestrial > Soil > Wetlands > Peat | place...
ACAGCCAAGGATCAGTATCAGCTTGCCCTCTCCCACGAACTCGACCTGAACCAACTGATTGCCCAATCTCCGCGAACACCCGCAATCACAGATGACGCGCCCATCAACGAGTACTTCCTGCTGCGCCGCTGGTTTCATTACTACAAATAACCGCGTCACTCCGAGCGATCTTTCGCGTAGACGACAAACTCGGCGAGTCATCATCAATCTGTGATCGAAGGGTAACTTCCGGCGCCTCCAGTCCGACTGCCCGTCCTGCGTGTGCAGAAAGGCGACCGCGCAATGCGCGCCGCGCCTTGTGCAACTGGGATTTCGAATTGCCGAGACTGCAACCTTCCATTGAGGCGATCTCGCGATGTTCAAGACCACGCACATCATGAAGGAGGAAAAATTTCCGATAGCCGGGTGCCAGAGTATCCAAGGCGCGTTCAATGGCTACGCGGTCAACAACGCTAGCTTGCGTCCGATCCAACGTGCCAAAACCGCGCCCAACATGTTCCTCCGGGATGTCTGTCATCATTTGCTCGAGTGAAACAACAGGCAGAACACGCTTGCGCAGGCGCATCAGCACGATATTGACGGTCATCCGGTGCAACCAGGTGCTGAAAAGCGAATCGCCGCGAAATGAAGTGAGCTTGCGATGCAACTGAAGGAATGTTTCCTGCGTCAGGTCTTCTGCCAGCGAGAAATCGCGCACCATGCCTATGCAAATTGCGAAAACGCGTTTCTTGTGCTGCAGGTAAAGTCGTGAGAAGGCATCAGGATCTCCAGCCTGAGCTCGCACCAAAACATCGTCCAAATGGGATTTGGTCGGCGATGCGAGGCTTTGACACCGCAAAGCTGGAGTGGGGGTTGAGTCGGACAACGAAACCGGAAGGGTTGAGGTGACCATATGCCATGCCTCCAAAACAGCTCGGAAGTTTCTCTTCCTGTTGATTCCAATTCTCCTATCCGGAATTTCAGACGTCTGAGCCGAGTTGCTCAACTTCTGCTAATTCATGAAAACGATTCCTATCGGTGTGGCGGATTCAGTAGCCTCTTCTCCATTCGCTCACTCCGACGCACAAGAGACAAAAAGAATCCCAGGCCAACCTTGCGGAGTGACCTGGGATTTCTTGTTCAGGGGAGGGTTGCTGCAGCTTAATGATCGTGGGGAGCCTTGCGCACCGATACGATCGTTCCATCCTGGTTAGCCAGCACGTAATTCCCATCGATCTGGCGCCACTCATGTCCCGATGGCGGACGGCGAAGATGGTTCTGCCGATAATCCACCTTATCGCCTTTGTTCCAGTCTTCCTGCTGAATCTTTGAGCCCGTCTTCCATTCGTTGTGCTGCTTATAAGTGTTGTTGTCGTGATGATCCTGATCCTGGGCCAATGCCGGCACGCTGGCCAGAGCCACAGCCAGGATGGGGAGTGCGAATACTGCTCGTATCATTTTCATAGTTACTCCTGCAGAGTTGGATTATGCCTGGGGGGTTATCTATGGCTCTTCATTCGGGGCCCGTCCCGTCTGGGGTGTGGCGAGACAGGCGCTTGGGAAGTGCAAGAATTGACGAAGTACCACGCTTTCTTCCAAGAGGTGATTGACTGGCACAGGTTTAACTTGGCTGGCGTAGTAGATAGAGACTGCATCGCTCACATGACTCTTCTCGTGAGGAGTCAGTCCAGTTTCGTTCCGTCCTGAGGCAACTGTGGCGTAACACGCGATGCAGATTGAGCCGACCGAGCCGTCTGAGTTAATTTTGTGCGGAAAACGGCAGGTCAGTCGAGAAACCACTATTTGCCTCCTCGACGGTAGCAATCCATCGATCAAACCAGCGTAAACAAAACGCTTCCGGCATTCCGACCTCTTTTGACCACATTTCTGCTTTTTTTGGAATGACACCAACCGCGAGCCGGCATCTCGCCGACAAGGCAGTTACTCGAGGTCACGCTTCACCCTGGGATATGATTGCAACCGATCGGAAATGGAGTCCCAGATGTTCCCTCTCTCCCGACGTACCCCCCTTTCCCGACGCACATTGCTGAAGAATGGCTCTATCGTCGCCGGATCAATCGCTTTGCTCACCGCGCTCCCGAAGAAGCTTCGTGCTGAATCTGGCCAAGACAACCGGCATTCAGCTGTACACCGTCGGCAAAGACCTGACCCAGGACATGCCAGGCACCCTGGATAAGCTCTCCGCCATTGGTTACGAGTCTGTGGAGAGCGCAGGCCTGGCTGGTAAGACAGCTCCCGAGTTTCGCAAATCGCTCGACGCCGCCGGCCTGAAATGCCCAAGCTCCCACTTGTTTCCGGCTCCCGGCAAGACGACCGAACAATACTTCGAAGATGCGAAGACGTTGGGATCGGAATACGTAGTCTCGAGCGTCGTAATCAAGCCCAACGCAAGCATCAAGAGCCTGGATGACTACATCAATCTCATCGCGGCGATGACACAGGACGACTACAAAAAAATGGCGGCGGAACTGAATACGATGGCATTGCAAGCGAAGAGCATCGGCCTCCAGTTCGCCTACCACAACCACAACATGGAGTTTCGAAAGTGGGACGACGGCACGACGACCTATGAAACGTTAATGGCCGAGACCGATCCCTCGCTCGTCAAAATCGAACTCGACTGCGGCTGGGCCGACCTTGGGGGGCACCCGCCTCTGGAGCTATTCAAAAAATATCCCGGACGTTTTCGCATGCTACATATCAAGGATTTTGCGCCCGTTGCGCATCCCATCGTCACGCTGGATCCGCGTACGATGCGTGAGCCGACCGAACTCGGCAAGGGACACATCGACTATCGCCCCATTCTTGCCGCAGCGCCCGCAGCAGGCGTCGAATACATCTTTGTCGAACAGGAGCCCCCCTTTACGAAGTTCACGGCGCTTGAAGCAGCAAAAGCCGACTACGACTATCTGCAGTCCATCGGGTAGCCTCGCTTGCCGGTCGCGCTCCTAAGTAGATCTCTTCTTTCAAGGGAAATACCTCGCCTGAAGCGACATGGTTGTTCTTTGGGAAATTGAATCGAAACTGTAGCAGGGAATCGTCGCGATTGTCGATTGAATTTGATTGGGCCGTACAGAGGGGATAAAAAGGGGCGCCGCATACACTCATGGGAATGGGACGTGAACTACTTCGCGGAAACGCATCAAGGCGCCCACTTGTCCGAGTCTCTACTTCTTGCCACCGACCAGCCCCGATTCGGTCAGCGTTCCGAGGTTCAAGTGCGCCGGTATTCCCGTCGGCTTGTACTCATACGTGTCGTTCGTCTCGGCGCGTAGCGCCGCGAGCCTCTCCTTGAGATGACTCGTAAGCTCCTTATACCCACCCTTGCCGTAGAGATTGTGCATCTCATCAGGATCGCTTTGAATGTCGTACAGTTCGAACTCCTGTGGCTCAATGAAAAACTGGATGAACTTATAGCGCTCCGTCCGCACCCCGCGACACGGCCGCACATTCTCGAATCCAGGATACTCGTAGTATTCATACAGCCAGTCTTTTCGCCACGCGACGTTCTTCTTCTCTTCCGCAAGCGGCAGCATGCTCTTGCCCTGCATGTCACCCGGGACAGGCAGCCCCGCGATCTCCAGCAGCGTCGGCGCCATGTCGAGATTCAACACCATCTTTTCCGACCTGACACCAGGCTTCACCTGCCCAGGACAACGCAGCATCATCGGAACGCGAATCGAAGGCTCGTACATCAGCCGCTTGTCATATAGATGATGCTCGCCAAGAAAGAATCCGTGATCCGAGCTCAGCAGGATCGCAGTATCATCTGCCAGCTTCTGGCGTTCAAGCTCCTGCCACACGGCGCCCACGTTGCGATCGTTGTCCTCAACCCCCGCGTAGTGATCCTTCACTAACTCCTCAAGCGAACGCGGATCGTCACTGAACACCTCCGAGTAGCCGATCTTGTCGTCCGCATCGGCCACCGCGCGCGGCTTGTCTGGATAGCCCCTCAGATCCTCGTCAAACGTCGCCGGTTTGGGAATCGGAACTCCGTTCAAATCGTTGACCAAATCCTTCGGCCGATAGAACGGCGCATGCGGCGCATAGAACCAGAGAGACATGCAGAATGGCTTCTCATGCTTCTGCTGCAGCCACTCCACGGCTTTTCGCGTGAGCAGCGTATCGACATATTCGCCTTCGTACGTTTTCGCCGGCTCGTATTTCCCTCGTACCCCCTCCGTAATGCGCGGCCGATAATAATCCGCCTGTCCCACGAATCCGAAATAGTAGTCCCAGTTGTGCTCCATCAGCGCGCCTTCAATATGCGACTTCCCCAAAAACGCAGTCTCGTAGCCGGCTTGTTGCAGCAGATCGGAAACTAGCGGAAACCGCGCCGGAATCTTGCCTGCCACATTCGAGACCGCGCCCGTCGTATGGGAATACATGCCGGTCAGCATCGTCGCGCGCGACGGCAGACACAAGGCATTCACCACGAAAGCATTGCGAAATGTGCAGCCCTCACGGCCAATTCGATCCATATGCGGAGTTTGAATCAGCTTGTTGCCAGTCGAGGACAGCTCGTCCCACCGCAGCCCCTCGCCGACAAAGCACACAATGTTCGGCTTCTTGCTTTCTTTGCCGATCCCCTGCGCAAACGACTCCAACGCATCAATTCCGCAGGCCGAAGCTCCAGCCGCGCCGGCGATGTATTTCAAAACGGTTCGACGAGTTTCCATAGAGCCTTCTGATAGTACAGGAGTGATATTCGAATCGACCGCTCTCAGTCAAGCTGACCCCACAGCACGCAACAAAACCCCGCGCGACGAAAATCCTGTAGCGAAGTATCATGGGTTCCAACCGAGGGCGAGCCCATGCCGGACACAGGTTTCCACATCATGACCAAGCCGATCGGGCCCATTTGCAATCTCGATTGCAAATACTGCTTCTACCTGGGAAAGGAAAACCTCTATCCGGATACCAGGCACTGGGCAATGTCCCGCGACACGCTCGAAAGATATATCCGGCAATACATCGATGCTCAGCCATTTGATGAAGTGCACTTCGCATGGCAGGGCGGAGAGCCGACACTCTTAGGCGTTGATTTCTTCCGCGCAGTCATCGAACTGCAGAAACAATATGCGAACGGCAAATCCATTCACAACGCGCTTCAGACGAATGCCACGCTGATCGACGATGAGTGGGGTGAATTCCTGGCAGAGAACAACTTCCTCACCGGCGTATCCATCGATGGTCCCCGGGAGCTGCACGATTATTACCGCGTGGATAAGGGCAATGCGCCCACATTCGACCGCGTGATGCGTGGCATTACAAAGTTGAAGGAGCACAAAGCCGAATTCAATACGCTCACAGTCGTTCACCGGCAAAACTCGAAGTACCCGCTGGAGATCTATCGATTCCTGAAAGAAATCGGAAGCGGATTCATGCAGTTCATTCCGATCGTGGAACGAAAGGCCACTGATCCGGACACCGATGGGCTCGTGCTGATTCAACCCTCATTTCCCAACCCCGCTGAAGTCACCGACTGGTCGGTTGAGCCCAAGGCCTACGGCAACTTCCTCGCCCGCATCTTCGACGAATGGGTAAAGCAAGACGTCGGGAAATATTTTGTGCAGATCTTTGACGTAGCTCTCGAAAGCTGGCTTGGGTTGGAGCCCAGCCTCTGCGTGTTCCGCAAAACCTGCGGTTCAGCCTTGGCAATGGAGCACACCGGCGACGTCTACTCATGCGATCATTTTGTCTACCCCGAACACAAGCTCGGCAGCATCGCGGAAACCCCTCTTGCCGAATTGGCTTCTTCTCACCAGCAGAAGGTCTTCGGCGAAAACAAACGCGACTTGCTGCCGCGTATGTGCCGCGCATGCGAGGTTAGATTCGCCTGTAACGGAGAATGCCCGAAGCATCGCTTCCTGACCACCCCCGACGGAGAGCCCGGTCTGAATTATCTCTGTGCAGGTTATAAATACTTCTTCAATTACATCGATCCCTATATGAAATTCATGGCCGCCGAGTTGAACGCCGGCCGCGCTCCTGCAAACATCATGCGCATTCTCGGAGTCCCAAAACCAGGATATGTCACGAACAAACACTAGTTATCTGACCGCTTGTTCTGGTGCCAATCTCAGAAGGAGCCCCTCCATTGAGCCGGGAGTTCGCTTTTTCGAACCGCCGGTGGATGCGCGCAGGACGCGAACAACGCCCTAAAAAGAGGGCATCTTCGCGCTTCCCAAACTCGGGATTTCCGAAACCAGGGACGCCTAATTCACAGAAGGAGACCGGTTTTCCACGGATGGGCCATTGCGAAGGTGAATACAATCAGAGGCAGAAATGCCCGCCGTTTCTAAGGGGCTTGGTGCGTGTTGTAGGCTCAATCTAGACGGCGGGCGGAAAACGGGGAACTGCGGTTGGCGGAAATGGCCGGTTGAGCTGGCTCGAATCCGCGATCGACGAGGTGGGGATTATGCCGTTAGTGGAGACTGAAGTCGAGAAACCGGCCGCGCAGGGGGCAGCGATGGAGATAACCGTAAGCCGCCAGGAACTGGTGAAAGAGCTCACCGCGACACAAAGCGTGGTGGAGCGCAAGACGACCATTCCGATCCTCTCGAATTTTCTCGTCGAGGCGGAGGGCGAACGGCTCAACATCACGGCCACCGATCTCGATCAGGCGATCCGGACCAGCGCGGCGGTCAAGGTAAAGAAGCCCGGGTCGTGCACCATTCCCGCGCGCAAGCTTTACGACTACATCAAGCTCCTCCCCGACGGCGATATCTCCATCAAGATGCTGGAAAACCACTGGGTGCAGATTCGCAGTGGCCGCTCCAATACAAAAATGGTCGGCATGGCCCGCGCGAATTATCCGCAGGTGCCCGAGTTCCCGGTGGTCACGGCGACCAGCATTCCCGCCGTGGCGCTGCGGACGTTGATTGCACGAACCATCTTTGCGATCTCAAACGAGGAGTCGCGCTACACGCTGAACGGCGCACTGCTCGTGCTGAAAGCCGAATCCCTCGCCATGGTCGCCACCGATGGCCACCGCCTGTCGTTTGTCGAAAAGCCCGGCGAATCATTGGAGGGGATCAGCGGCGAGAAGCGCGTACTGATTCCGCGCAAGGCTCTGCAGGAACTCCAGCAGTTGCTCGCGAACACCGACGTCGAGAAGGTGGAATTTGCCGACGATGAGCACACCCTGTTTTTCCGCGTAGGCCATCGGACGCTCAGCACCCGCCGCCTCTCCGGCCAGTTCCCCAATTACGAAGCCGTGATGCCGCGCGACAACACCAAGTTCGCAGTCGTGCGGTCGAGTGAGCTATCCGCGGCGATTCAGCGCGTGGCGCAATTTGCCGATGAGCGATCGGGAGCGATCCGCCTGCGCCTCGAGTCAAATGAATTGAAGATCAGCTCGCAATCGACAGAGAGCGGCGAGAGCGAAGACACGATCGATACGCCGTACTCCGGCGATCCAATCGTGGTGGGATTCAATTCCTCTTACATCATCGACTTCTTGAAGGCGCTCGGGAATGAAGGCGAAGTGCGCCTCGAGTTCAAGGACTCGCAATCGGCGGGCCAGATGCGCCCCGAGGACCCCGATGCCGAATACAAATCCCGCTACGTGCTGATGCCGATGCGCATCTGAGACACCGTTCTTCTCTTCATCATCAAAGAAGAAACTTCGTGCGTGTGAGATGCGACAGCGGTGTAACCTGCCAATCGGCCTTAACAAGAAGATGCGCTCTATCGCGGACGGATGATTACGAAGCAAAGGATACCGGTCCCGCTGAAGTGTGGTCTCAAATCAAGGCTTTTCGCGAGAGAACGCCATGGAGTTGAGATCGAAAAGGCGAATTACAAACGCTCAGAGGGGAAGAGCGACAGTTCTGAGCCATCCTCAGCTTCGCGAAAGTTGCCGAGGCCGACGCCCACCAGGCGGAATCTTTGCCGCGCATCCGCCCCAACTCTGTCCAGCAGAGACAGTGCGATCCGTGTGAACTCCTCGCAAGAGGCTGGCGGCGAAGAGGGCGTCTGGCTGCGCGTAAGCACGCGAAACTCGGCTGTCTTCAATTTCAAGATGACCGTTTTGGCGGCCCTAGATTCTTTCCGCGAAGCAAGCCACGCTTTTTCCGCGAGACGCCGGATCATGGGTTCAGTCTCGGCAAGCACAACATCCTGCTCGAAGGTGTCCTCCGCCGAGATCGACTTTGTCGGCCGGTTCGGCACCACGGGATTCTCGTCAATTCCACGCGCCAGTTCGTACAGCCGTTGCCCGTAGCGGCCGAACAAACTCTGCAGTTGTTCGAGAGCGCGGATGCGCAACTCGCCGACGGTGCGCATTCCGAGCTTGGCGAGTTTTGCTTCTGTGACCTTTCCAACGCCGGGAATGCGACCTACGGGCAGTGGTGCCAAAAAGCTTTCAACCTCGGCGGGCTGGATAACAAATAACCCATTCGGCTTGCGCCAGTCGGAGGCGATCTTCGCCAGGAACTTGTTGGGTGCCACCCCCGCGGAGGCGCTCAGATTGAGCTCTTCGCGAATTTGCTGCCGGATGGTGCTGGCCACCTTCGTCGCCGTTGCAATGCCTGCCTTGTTCTCCGTGACATCCAGGTACGCCTCGTCGAGCGACAGCGGTTCGATGAGATCGGTGTGGCGGAGGAAGATTTCGCGCGCTGCACGGGAGACGGCCCGATAGCGCGCGAAGTCAGGCGGGACAAACACCGCCTGCGGGCAGAGACGCTCCGCATAGGTCGCGGCCATGGCCGAGCGCACTCCAAAGCGCCTTGCCTCATAGGATGCCGCGCAGACTACGGAGCGCTTTCCGCGCCATGCCACCACAACCGGCTTGCCGCGCAACTCCGGATTGTCGCGCTGCTCCACGGATGCATAGAAAGCATCCATGTCCACATGAACAATCTTTCGCCCGCTCATTCAGCATCCATGGTAGGACTTTCGCCTGTTCTCGTCCGTTCAGAGTGAACAGACAGGGCCCGGCATAATGTCGGGCCGTAGTGTTTGTGGAGAGGCAGGCAATATAGCGAAACAGAACATGTCGAAACGGTGATCATCTCTGAGACTCACCCTGCCCTGGGTGATGACCTCGCCGTCACCACATGGCCCACGATGCCGAAGACGAACGGCCGAAGCAGGTAGAGAAGAGCCACAAGGAAAATGACTTCGTTTCCCTCGGCAAACGCCCACATCCCAGAGGACGCGTTCTGGAGATCGATAATCTGCTGGGTCGAAACGCCAGTGGTGATGGCCTGATACCTGATGATCAATTCGCGATTGAGCACCATGGCCTGATAGGCGAGCACCCATACAATCACGAAGCAGAAAAGTTCGTAGCCGCCGCGCACAAACCCGTTCATGCTGCGCACAAAGCGGGCGTATCGGTCTGTCTCCAAAGGCGCCCGGTCGCTCAGCATCGCCAGGACGGCGAGCCCAAAGGGCCCCAATGCCGCCAGAACCAACCATAGGTAGGAACGCTTCTTGGAACGGATCACAAGAAGGCACACAAGCAACCACAACACGCCCGCAGCCGCGGCCGATCCGAAGAAAAGCGTCTGCTTCAGCAGATTGAGCAGGTGCCAGTTACGCACATAGTTCGGATGCCCTGCCGCGATTTCAGGATTGATCAGGTTGGAAAGCATTCCCCCCAGCACTGTGATCAGGGGAATCAGCAGCAGCGTGACAAGTGCGATGATCGATTGTTTCTTCATCATTCCCACCGTCCGGGAAGCTCGATTGTCTCACTTTACACCAACTAACTACCTCCTCTGTGTCAGTGCAGTTCCGTCCAGCGAAGCTCCGGACAGCCATTAGTCCGACAATGCTTTAGAGGCCCGCATAGATCTGAAACGGAGCCCAGAAAAATGGCTTGCGAAAATTCCCCTCCGAATGGAGAAGCGTGATTTTAGCCTGACGGAGCGCGGCACTGGGCGCCAATCCGTCGTCTAGACCTTGATACAACGCGCTCATTAAACGTGGCGTCGATTCGTCACTCACTTCCCACAGCGCGCCAATTACGCTGTGCGCGCCGGCGCGCAAGAATGCCCACGAAAGACCGACCAGTCCCTCTCCCGCGTAGGATCGTGTGCCGCTGCCGTAGCATGCGGAGATAGTCACGAGTCGTGCGTGAATGGGATGTTGAATGATGTCGCGGGCATAAAGCTTGAACGAATCTTCGGCAGCGCTTGCATTCGAAAGGATAATTGCAGAGTCAAGCGGATCGGTGCGGCTGGCCACTCCGTGCGTGACAAAGTGGATAAATGAGAATTGCTGCGGCTGGCTGGCCAGGTACGCGCTCGAAGTTGCCTTCTCATGAGCAAAAACCGTTTCATTCTCTGCGGAAAAGTGCTTCTGAATCTGCCGCATCTCGAAAGCTGCCATCGGCAACTCGGGATAGTCCGGGTTCGGCGCCACAGCGTCCCCGATCAAAAGTAGCTTACGCCCGGAATCGGAGGATGTTTTCGCTGACGCGAGCAGATAGAGAGACGGAGCCGAAATCAGCGTTGCATCCTCGATGAAGTAGTGCGGCTTCGGATCCGGCACGATCAGCGTCTCGAAATTCAGTTGACTCAGCACACCATCGTTCAACACCACAACCGTGGAGTTAGGGCGGATTACATCCTTGGCCGGCGCAACGAGCATTCGATAGAGGCTCAAGCCATCCTGATTCGAAGATTCAACCGCGTCATTCGGCCCTTGCAGAGCGTTTCGATAGCGCTCGAACACCGACGCGATCTCACTCTGCGGCGGAAGAATAGAGAGTCTCGTCTTGTTGGGAGTGATTGCCCAGAGATAGGACTCCTTTGCACCCAGCCAATAAAAGAGAAGAGTCGCGCCTGTCTTGCGGGAGATCTCGCCAGGATGCAGCGTGGTTTCATTCAGGGATTCACTGTTTTCAGAGAGCCCGAGACCTTGCGCCAAAGTCAGAGCACGGCTTTGATCGGCCGTGGCAAGAGCCTCGTTCGTCTTGCCTTGTTGAACCAGAAAGTGAATGTAGTCGTCGTAGATAGGTGTTGCATTGGCAAGAAAGGGAAGTTTGGATTCTTCGTTCTTGAGCTGCGCACGTGCCGATTCAAAGGTTGTAAGCGAAGTCTTGTACATGCGATCTGCCGCAGATAAGTTACCCTGCGACTCATAGAGCCGGGCGAGTTCATGCTCGGCTCCAAGACGCATCGATGTTTGACTTGCCGGATCGTTTTCAACGGTCCGAAAGATCGCCTCAGCCTGCCGGTCCTCGCGCCGTGCCGATGCGATTCGACCTTGCGCAAGCATCACGTCCAACGCGTCAAGGCGATTGCCGCCGGCGCGCAACATAGGCTCCAGTTGTTGAACGTCCTGGTCTGCCTCATCGAGTCTTCCGGCCTCAATCGAAACA
>Ga0181526_10004202_pt1 | contig 11331 bp, 2 predicted proteins | sample PEATcosm2014_Bin_35_FD_119750 | JGI IMG/M metagenome (GOLD analysis project Ga0181526, IMG submission 119750) | Peatland microbial communities from MTU Mesocosm Facility, Houghton, MI, USA - PEATcosm2014_Bin06_30_metaG | ecosystem: Environmental > Terrestrial > Soil > Wetlands > Peat | place...
CAAACTTGATTTGGCCCTGCCGGGCGTCACCATCATGCTTGGCAACGGAGACGGAACATTCACAACCGGAATTACTAGCCCGACAGGCTCATTGTATTATTCCTACTCCATCGCAGCGGGAGACTTTGACGGTGATGGTCAAGTGGATCTGGTTCTCGCGGCAACGGGCTCAATGGATCTATGGGTAATGTTGAACAACGGCGACGGGACGTTTCGGCAAGCGCCGACAAGTCCACTCGCCAATAGCAGTTACATCTGGTCGGTCGCCGTTGCCGATATGAACGGCGACGGCCAACCCGACCTGGTGGTAACAAGCGTCGCGAACAATACAGTCAGCATCTTCCTCGGCCATGGCGACGGCTCGTTTACCGAAGTCAGCGGCAGTCCCTTCAGTTTCAACTATGCGTCATCAGTAACGGTCGGTGACTTCAATGCAGACGGGATTGCGGACGTCGCTGTTGAAGGAAACCAACTCACTGAGTTTATTCCAGGATCGTCCTCTGGGAGTTGGAATCCCTATACCTGGAATGGAGTGAGTGGAACTCTCACTGGGCCCGTAGCTGACTTTAACGGCGACGGCATCCCCGATTGGGTAACGCTCAATGGGAGCGCCAACACGTTGACCGTCTCCCTTTCTCAACTCACCGAGACTGCGACGGCTACTGCCACCGGAGTTTCTCCATTCGGAAGCGGGACCCACAACGTCGAAGCGAGCTATGCCGGCGACACCAATTATGCCGGCAGCATTTCGAGCACGACTCCGCTAACGGCCGACACCCTCAATCCAGCTCCTGTTCCGACATTCACGCCAGCCCCGGGAATCTATACCAGCGCACAAACAGTTTCCATAAACGAGACAGCGCCTGGGGCAACGATTTACTACACGACGAATGGCACCACGCCAACTACGCATTCAACTGTGTACAGTGGTGCGATCAATGTGATGCCCACAGAGACTGTCCAAGCGGTCGCAACTGCATCGGGCTACGTCCAGTCGCCGGTTGGCATTGCGACCTATTCTCTTCCGCCCATGGCTGCGACTCCGGTCTTCATTCCTATGGCCGGTACATATCCAAACGCACAAAGTGTGACGATCAGTGACTCCACATCTGGTGCAACACTTTACTACACAACCGATGGGTCGACACCGACGACGCTTTCGTCCGTGGCGAGCGGACCGATTTCGGTAAGCGCAACTGGCACTCTGAAGGCTATGGCGACCGCCTCGGGCTATTCGCAGTCAGCCGTTGGTGTGGCCAATTATGTAATTGGGACACCGCCGGTGATTACCTCTATTGCTCCGCTGTCAGGACCGGTCGGGACAACCTTGACCATCGCCGGAAGCGGCTTTGGCAACTCTCAGGGAAGTAGTGTTGTTACGGTGGGTGGAGTTCTAGCAACTCCAACCTCGTGGAGCAGCTCGCAAATTCAAGTCTCCATTCCAAGCAGCGCGGGAACCGGACCTCAAGTCGTTTCGGTGACCTTGAGCAATCTTCCCGCCGCGAGCTCCTCGATCACAGTTACCCCCGCTATCTCGGCGATCACGCCCAATTCCGGCTATCCGGAGACGCTGGTGAGAATCCACGGAACAAGCTTCGGTACGTATGCGGCCGGAATCTCCGCCGTGACTTTCAATACCCAGCCGGCCACTATCTCCAACTGGTCTCCAACGCTGATAGAGGCTGTCGCGCCACGTACGACTGCTCAATCGGGCGGAGGGCCTCCGACGCAGACTGGCGGAGTGACCACAGGTCCTGTGGTCGTGGAAGCCTACAATCCCGCAAACAACACGACCACTGGGAGCAATGGTGTTCTGTTTACGGCATTGACAGTTCCCCTGATTACTGGTCTGAATCCAGCGAGCGGAGAAATAGGTGCCAATATCACCATCAGCGGACGAAACTTCGGAATATCCCAAGGCACCGTCACTTTCAACGGAGTATCGGCCGTCCCGACAACTTGGGGAGAGGACACGATTATCGTCCCCGTACCGGCCAGCGCGACGACCGGACCAGTCGTTGTAACTGTGGGGGGCGTAGCCAGCAACGGCTATACATTCGATGTCGGTCCCACTATCACCGGAATCGCGCCATCAGCGGGCAGCGTCGGCACTGTAGTTACGCTTAGCGGAGCGGGCTTCGGTTCATCTCAGGGTGCAAGCACTATCAACTTCAATGGCACGCCTGCAACTGCCAGCAGCTGGAGCAACACAACCATAGTTGCCCCAGTCCCGGTCGGCGCGACGACCGGAGCAGTGACGGCCATCGTCAACGGAGTCTCGAGCCCGGGAATCGGATTCTCTGTCAGTCCCTCGATAACCAGCGTTTCTCCGAATGCAGGTCCTGTCGGAACGCTTGTCACGATCTCTGGATCGAGCTTCGGCTTGGTCCAAGGGGCATCGACGGTGGCATTCGGGTCAACCACATCGGCGCCCGTTGAATGGTCTCCGAGCAAGATCGTAGTTTCCATTCCCAGCGGCGCTGTCAGCAGCTCTGTTGTCGTCTCGGTCGGCGGACAGTCGAGCAACGGCGTGTCCTTTACCGTTGGCGCCGGATCGATTACCGGCACGATTACCAACGCAGCCAACGGAGTGGCATTGAGCGGCGCTTCGGTCCGGGCTCTGCAAGCTGGCGTCCAAGTCGCTTCGACCAACTCTGCCGCGAACGGGACCTACACCATTTCAAACGTAGCACCTGGAACCTATGACATCAGTGTCAGCGATTCTGGCTTTGGGACCTCTGTCAGCACAGGAGTAAATGTGACTGTTCCGGGACCCAACACCGTCAATGTGGCTCTTGGCTCTGGCGGAACAATCGGGGGAACGATTACGCAAAGCGACGGAGTGACTCCAATCGTGGGTGCGGCGGTGACGGTGTCATATGAGTCTGACTCGTTGGGCACGGCGGTGACCAATTCCTCCGGCTCGTACTCGATACCGAATCTGGCTGTAGCTACCTATGGTGTACAGGTTCAGGCGTCGGGTTACGGCATCGGTAGCCAGTCGGGAATCGCCGTGACCGCGGGAAATACGACCGTAGTGAACCTGAGCCTCGCCGGGCAGGTCCAGATTACCTATACCTACGATGAGCTAGGAAGGCTTGTAGGGGTCACCAGTCCTGTCGGCGGTTCGGCGGCCTACGCATATGACCCTGTGGGGAACATTCTGAGCATCAGCACTACGGGGGCAGGGCAACTGGCGGTTCTCGACTTTACGCCGAAAAGCGGACCTGTCGGCACGCCCGTCACTATCACCGGGACCGCATTCAATGGGAATCCTCTGCAAGACACGGTCCTTGTCGGAGGCTCGAACGCAAGCGTAGCCTCCGCAACGACCAGTCAACTTGGAGTAACCATTCCGGCGACCGCGGCCAGTGGCCCGATTACAGTAACAACCCCTGCGGGGTCGGCCACCAGTGCAGCCACGTTTACGGTCACCACATCTTCGGCAGTGCCCTCGATTACCTCATTTGATCCGACCATGGCCAATGCCGGTTCCGGAGTGACGATATACGGCACCGGATTCCAGCCACCAATTAACGACCAACTCCAGTTCAACGGGCAGGACTCTGCGGTTTATGAAGCAACCGGGACAAGCGCCTTTGCCTATGTTCCTGCTAATGCAACATCGGGACCGATCACATTTGCCACACCTGCCGGAAGTGCGACCAGTGGCACAAACTTCTTTGTGATCCCGACCGGGTACACCTCAAGCCAAGTTGACTTCACTGGGGCCACGACCATCGGGGGGCAGTTCACCGGAACAATCAACAATGGTGGCGATATCGGTCTGGTTCTGTTCCCTGCCACAGCCGGGCAGGCATTCTCCCTTCAGATCACCGGCTCAGCCATTGCGAGTGGGAACGTCTCAATTCTGAGTCCAAGCGGCTCAATTTTGGCCCAAGCCCCCGTCGGGCTTGGGAGTACATCCGTAAGCAGTCTACCGGCTGCGACGACCGGGACGTATACCGTCCTTTACGTGAGCGCAGCGGGAGATTCGGGCACTCTGACCTTCAACTTGTCGTCATCGTCTCAATCAACGATCACCTCAGGAGTGCCGCAGACCGTAAGCATCAGTACTGGACAAAATGCGCAGCGGAGCTTTAGCGGAGTTGCGGGGCAAGTTGTGAGCGTGCAACTGGCCAATTCCACGTTTCCGGGAGGTTGCTATTCGCTCTCAGTGAGCATTCTGAATCCCGATGGCTCCGCACTGTCCTCTGACAACTGGTGTGGGCAGGGCAACTTCTTCATGAACTCAACTACACTGCCGACGACCGGAACCTACACGCTCCTAATAACCCCAGAGACCGGCGCCACGGGGAGTATCGGAGTGACGCTGTCTGTTTTCGAGCAACCTCAGGGAACCATTACGCCGGGAGTTCCCACAACCATGAGCGTGACCACGCCAGGCCACACCGCCGCATTGACCTTCAGCGGCACGGCCGGGCAAATGGCCAGCTTCTTGTTGAACAATTGTGCGCTTGCAGTGATCGTTCCAGGGAGCTGCGATGCGGGTCTGTTTACCATCCTGAATCCGGATGGATCAACTCTCTCCTCGCAGACAATCGCGGCCGGCGGTGAGAGTCTGTTCACCCCGCTGACTCTTCCGACAACGGGAACATACACGGTGATCTTTGCCCCTCAAAACGGTGCGATCGGCACAGCACAAGCCACTGTTTGGCTCTATAGCGAACAGGTTGGTTCTGTTAGTGGGAGTTCCCTAGCGCCACCAATTGTGACGATCAATTCTCCGCAGCAATACATGCAATTGACATTCAGCGGCAATACGGGACAATCGGTCACCTTGAACCTAACTAATTCCACATTCAAATTTGCCAACGAAGGTGCTTTCGCATACTCGGTCGGCGTCGCCATCTTGAACCCGGACGGGTCGACCCTCGCATCGACACAACTTGGCTACTCGATGATCTTCGCGCCGCCAAGCCCGCCCACGGCGTTGTCAATCGGGCCAACAGCTCTGCCGAGCACGGGCACATATACGGTGGTAATCACACCTCTTGTTGGCGCTGGTGTTGGTGGATTGGTAAATCCGGGAAGCGCTGATCTCACACTGACAGTTCAGTGAATCCGTCGACGACACAAACGAGGAACGGAGCAACCGTGATCAATAACAAGAACTCGATGATGGCTGTGGTGCACTCGACGACGCGCAGAAGGCGCATCATTACGGGCGCATTGACCCTGGCGACACTCGTCTTGAACTCCGTTTTGTCACTGGCGTCCGGTCCGGGTTCAAGGCCACAGCAAACCCAAGACAACACTACGCCATCGGAGTCGACGAGATTAGATGGGCAAAGCAAAACCCTCTTGCCCGATGGGCAGTTCTTGCTGACGGGGGGATCTATATCCGGCAACACCTCGAAATCGGTGTACTTTCTGAACCCGAAAACCGGAACCCAAACCCCATCATCTGGAAATCTGTTGCTTCCAAGAGCATCCCATACCGCCACTGTCTTACCCAACGGCGAAGTTCTGATCTTCGGAGGTGTAAGCGACACCGGCTCACTCGTGACTGACAGTGAGCTGTTCGACCCGATTGCGCAACGCTCGGTGAAGATCGCGTTTGATAATCTAGCGCCTCGATCGCATCACAGTGCGACGTTGCTGACCGATGGCCGGCTCCTCATCGTAGGCGGTCTGAATTCACGAGGACAGGCATTATCGGATATTGCGATCTGGAACTCCAAAACCGGACAATCTCAGACTCTCGGTGTAAGTTTACGCACAGCCCGGGGTGGGCATACTGCCAGATTGCTTGCCGATGGAAGCGTATTTGTCTGGGGTGGGGAGGATCAGAATGGGAGCCCTCTCCACGACGGCGAAATCATAGACCCTGACGCGCCTAGCGTTCGTCTGACAAGCCGCGACATCGGGTCGCTCCAAGATCTCGAACAACCTTCCCTAGCGGCCTCCTTGCCCCAAAGTGGTGAGACCCAGGTCCAAATTGACCAGCCCATCGCCTTGCGTTTTTCAAAGCCAATGAACGTCACTACTCTGACGACAAGCACGATTATTCTAAAGGCCTCTGTGGAGACGGTGCCGATTGCAGTGATTCCAGCAGAGGGAGGAATGCTTGCGTTCATTCATCCGCTGGCACCCCTCGAATATGGAAGCGCCTACACTCTGTCCATTTCAGGAGCCTCTGATGTTGCCGGATACCCAATGCCGGCAACGAATATCATCTTCACTACCCTTGTCGGGGAGGCAGTTGGTGGGGGAGCCGGAGGCGACAATTCAGGATCTGGCAGCTCTTCGGCGACAGCAGGGAACGGCACAACGTCTGAGGCCACTTCCGTAGCTAAGTATTCGTTGAGAAAGCTTGCTCCCCTTCAGGCAGAAGCCGGCGTCACTGCTCTGGCGGGCCAAGTACTGACCATAGACGGCTCACCACTGTCGAATGTATTGATCCAAATCGACGGGAAGACAGGCACGACAGACAATACGGGCCGATTCCTCGTTCGGAATACAGGTTCAGGTCATCACGTCATGATCGTAGACGCCGGACCTGCAAGCTCAAAGACGAGTGCCTACGGTGTATACAGGGTCGGCGTGGATTTGAAAGCAGGTCAAACCAACTCGTTGAACTACACGTTCTGGATGACCCCCCTTGACACGCAGAATGAGGTCACAATCTCGTCGCCCACGACCGCTGATATGATCGTCACCAATCCCAATACTCCGGGGCTCGAGTTGCATATCCCGAAAGGCTCCGTAATTCGGAATTACAAAGGGAATGTCGTCACCAAAGTGGGAATCACCGCGATTCCGATGGATCGTCCGCCATTTCCCCTCAAGAAGGGAGTGCACTTCCCGGTCTACTTCACGATTCAGCCGGGCGGAGCCAAATTCACAAACGCTGGAGGCACCTGGTCTCCTACCGGTAACATCTCCGCTCGAGGAGCGACGATCTACTACAGCAACTATTCCAAGGCCAAGCCAGGCGCACGCTATCAGTTTTGGAACTACGATCCGAATCTAAAGGGATGGTACATCTACGGCCATGGTCGAGTGAGTGGCGACTCTAAGAAAATCGCACCCGAGGAAGGAACACAGATTTGGGCCTTCGATGGTGCTATGGTCTCCCTCGATAGCAACGCATCCCCGATCAGCCCCATACCGGGCAATCCGCAGCAAGGCGAGCCGGTCGACTTGCAAACCGGTCTGCTTATCTACAATAAGACGGATCTCGTGTTGAACGACGTGATCCCGATTAGTCTTTCGCGAACTTTCCGACAGGCAGATGCCATTTCAAGAGATTTCGGCATCGGGGCGAATATGCCCTATGACATGTTCCTGGTGGGAGATGATGACTATACTCCAGAGGGATATACCTACCAAGATCTAATCCTTGCGGACGGTTCCAGAGTACACTTTACGCGGGTCTCTCCATGCCTTGGCGTCGATGGATATTGCGACTTCAGCAACGCGACCTATGTGGCGACTTCTACACCCACCGATTTCTACGGTGCCACCTTGGCATGGACATGGACAGCCGCCGCAGACACCCAAAATTGGACGGTGACCAAGAAAGACGGGACGGTTTACCAGTTTCCTGAGTCGGATAACTCTTCTTCTCCTCGGGCGGCTGCGCTGATCGCCATGTACGATCGATATGGAAATGCCTTAAACTTCACTCGTGACATCAATAGCAACTTGACCAAGGTCGCATCTCCGAATGGCCGCTGGATCCAGTTCAGTTACGACAGCGACAATCGGATTATCGAGGCATTTGATAGTGCAGGGCGATCGACCAGCTATACGTACAATCCAGCTGGATACTTGGCGTCTGCGACCGATGCAAACGGCGGGGTTTCGTATTACACGTATGACACGGACGGAAACATGACCTCCATCCAGGATCCGCGTGGAATTGTTTACCTGCAAAACCAGTATGACGCCAATGGAATGGTGAGCTTGCAGACACAAGCGGACGGCAATACCTATCAGTTTGCTTATACGCTGGACGCGAACGGTAATGTCATCCAGACTAGGGTGACAGATCCGCGAGGATATCAACGCATTGTCACCTTCAACACTGACGGATTTATGACCAGCGATACTCACGCAGTCGGCAAGCCCGAGCAGCAAGAGATTACCTATATCAGAGAGCCAGGAACGGGCCTACTGCTTAGCATGACCGACGCGCTCAATCGGACAACAACATTCACGTACGACGCCATGGCGAATGCCACCAGCATCACCAGGTTGTCTGGGACATCTAGCGCGGCGACGGAAACCATCGCCTACGACCCAAAGTTTTTCGAACCCTCCGCGGTCACTGATCCTCTCGGGAACACAACCTCGTTTACCTACGATGACAAGGGGAACTTGCTTGCTGTGGCCGATCCGCTCGGCGACACTTCACAATACACCTACAACCCGGCGGGCCAGCCTGTCACTAAGACCGATTCGCTGGGCAATCAGACTCAGTTCGCGTACACTTCTGGAATCCTCACGTCTGTAACTGATGCACTCGGTAGGACAGCATCGAAATTTGTGGATCAAGCAGGACGCGTCGCGGCCGCGACCGATCCTCTTGGTCATGCCACACAGATTGGCTATGATCCGCTCGGCGAGATCACCTCGATAACCGATCCGCTCGAGAATCAGACTTCGTTCACGTACGACGGCAACGGCAACCTGCTGACCGTGACGGACGCCAACCAGCACACTACTACATATACGTACGACAACATGGATCGGGTCCAAACCCGAAAGGATCCGCTTGGGAACCAGTCCAGCGCTCAGTATGACGGAAACAGCAACCTCACGCAGGCAACGGACCGCAAGGGCCAGATAACCAACTACACCTACGACGGCTTGAATAGGCCAACCCTGATTACGTTCAATGATGGCAGCACGGTGACCAATGCATTCGATGCCGGCAATCGGACCACGGCGATCGTGGACTCGATCAGCGGCACGATTTCGCGCAGCTATGACGGCCTGAACGATTTGCTGTCTGAGACGACCCCACAAGGATCGGTCTCCTATACCTACGATGCCGACAGCCGACGGCAGACGATGACCGTCTCCGGACAGTCTCTGGTGAACTACACGTTCGACAATGCGAGTCGCGTTACCGCCATCGCACAGGGATCAACGCATGTCTCGTTCGGTTACGACAGCGACAGCCGGCGGACTTCGCTGACTCTGCCGAATGGCATTACGGCAACCTACACCTACGATGCCGCCTCTCAACTTGCGGGGATTGTGTACCAGGGTGGAGCGCTGGGCGTGGCCAATCTCACCTACGCCTACGATCTTGCCGGTCGCCGTACAAGTGTGGGCGGCAGCTTGGCAAGCACGCAATTGCCCGCGCCAGTCTCCTCCGCGGCCTATAATGCCAACAACCAGTTGACTCAGTGGGGATCGACGACGATGACCTACGACGCCAACGGGAATACGCTGAATGATGGGACAAACACCTACGTCTGGGACGCGCGAAACCGATTGGTGTCTGCCGACAGCAATGGGGCTGCTTTTGCATACGACCCGTTAGGACGGCGTATCGGCAAGACGATCCTGTCGGCGAACACAAACTTCCTGTATGACGGCGTGAATCCTGTGCAGGAGTTGAACGGGTCAACAGTAACTGCCAATCTGCTCACGGGCGGAGTCGATGAACGATTCTTGCGCACCACGGCGAACGAGACGGATAACTACCTGACCGATGCACTTGGCAGCCCAATCGCCTTGACCAGCTCCACAGGGAATGCAGCTGTGCAATACAGCTATGGACCGTTCGGCGCTACCCGCATCGCCGGAACGACTACCAACAGCTTCACCTTCACGGGCCGCGAGATCGATGGTCTCGGCATCAATTACTATCGATCCAGGTACTATAATCCGACGATTGGGAGGTTCATCAGCGAGGATCCGATTGGTTTCGCCGGAGGGATCAACCTTTACGGGTACACTGGGAATGACCCGATTGACTATTTCGACCCATTAGGCTTTGATCAAGCAAAGAAACGTGAATGCACTGAAGCCCAAGAAACTGCCGCTCAGCTTGCCAGTGGATTTGAGGATCTCTCAAATGCGACAGGATGGATGGCGTTCGATGCGGGTGTGTTGACTGTTCTCTCCGGCGCTGGGGAGGCACCTACTCTCGGTGGAGATACGCCCTTGACAATAGCGTTTGGATCCGCCGCCGGGTCATTTGGCACAGCAAGCCTCGTTACAGAGGAGGCCGCGACCCTGCTGAAGACATTTGCTTCGGGGGGAGACCCGACTGCAGTTGAGAACTTTGGCTGGGGCCAGCTTTCAAATCTGGCCTTTAAATTAGCCGCGAGCAAAATTCCGGCCATCGAGCGCTGGGCCGATACGATAGGAGACTTGGCGGAAAAAGGCTCAGACCTCGCCGACAAATCTAAAGAGGCGTGTGAGTGACGACAATGGATAGGGGAGCAAAAATGCGGCGGTATAGCCTGATTGTATTGGCAATTGTCTTACTCGCGTTAGGCGGTGTAGCCCTCTTCATCGGTTCCCATGATTCTGCGATGAGGCCCCTCGGTATTGGTGCGATTCTAGTCAGCGTCTATCTTGTTCGGATCTCGAATTCACCCAGTCGATCGGTTCCGGGATTAGGCGGAGAGCTGGCTTTCAAGACAGCCAAGAGCCCAAATCGTTTACTGTGGATTGTTAGTGCCTTATTGGTGCCCGTATCGATTGGAGCAGTAATATATCTGCTTAACGACGCTGCTCATGGGTATCATGAGACACTGCCCGTCTATGTCTTTGCGGGAGTCGCCGTTGTTTGCGCCGCTGTTTGGTCTTCTTTGGTTTCGACGCTCCGATAGAGGGAGAGCCTCCGAGGCGCTAAAGTTGTTCGCTGCCATTCTGAAGAGGCTTCCGTGCAGTCTAGAAAGATGCCGAATTTAGCCATCAACGCCCATGAAACCATTTGTCTTTGAATCGCTCGCGTGTCTTGTCACGACAGGGGTCGGTCGAGCAACCGCATTGCTAAGGGTGAACGCGTAGAGGATCCCGCCAATCCACCCAAATGAGGTCGCCATTTCGGACTTGTGGCCCTAATTCAGCCCGAGACAAGCATGCCCGAATGTGCCAAGCCGTGCGTGCCCGAATGTGCAAAATCAGCAGCTTAGGCGGCTAAATTAGAGTGCTTCCGTGCGGGCTTTTTCAAACAGTAAACGCCTGATTCTAGAGCGATGGTCCCCGACGGTCGAGCTCCGGGCTGCTGATCCGGCATCAGCGAGTCAAGGCCACTTCATCCCGAGTTTCGCGATGCCGTGCGGCGGTTGGTGTGTTGGTGTGAAGTGTACCTAGAAAATGCTGGGGGACTTTATCCGC
>Ga0181526_10004207_pt1 | contig 11318 bp, 6 predicted proteins | sample PEATcosm2014_Bin_35_FD_119750 | JGI IMG/M metagenome (GOLD analysis project Ga0181526, IMG submission 119750) | Peatland microbial communities from MTU Mesocosm Facility, Houghton, MI, USA - PEATcosm2014_Bin06_30_metaG | ecosystem: Environmental > Terrestrial > Soil > Wetlands > Peat | place...
CATGAAATCAAGGCTGCGCTCACCGCATTCGTCTATTTCTTTTTCCTGATGGCGAGCTATTTTCTGCTGCGGCCGTTGCGCGACACCATGGGCACGGTGTACGGCATCGCTCATCTGCAGGAGCTGTTCACCGGCACCTTCCTGCTGAGCCTCATCGTCGCGCCAGTGTTCGCCGGGCTGGCTTCCCGCATCCGGCTGGCGAGCTTCCTGCCGTGGGTCTACGGCTTCATCGCCATCACGCTGATCGCTTTCTATGTCCTGTTCAGGAGCTTCGCCAACGATCGCTGGATAGCGGCGAGCTTCTATGTCTGGGTCTCGACCTTCAATCTGCTGACGATCTCGGTGTTCTGGAGCCTGATGGCCGACATCTTCTCCAGCGCCCAGGCGAAGCGCCTGTTCGGCTTCATAGCGGCGGGCGGCACCGTCGGCACCATCTCCGCACCGGCGTTCACGGTGCTGTTCGTCGATGCGCTCGGGACCAACATGCTGCTGCTGATCGCGGCGGCGGGCTTTGCCATCACGGCGCTGCTGGTGCGCGTCATGGAGGCCGAGAAGCGCAGACTCGCCGCGCTTGGCGGGGAGACGCAGAAGACCTCGCTGGACCTGCGCCTTGGCGGCAATCCGTTCGACGGTTTCGTGCTGCTGTTCAAGTCACGCTATCTGCTGATGATCGCGCTGTTCCTGCTGCTGATGACCTGGATTTCGACCGTCATCTACTTTCAGCTCGGCGATCTGATCAGCAAGGAGTTCGTGACGCGAGCCGCGCGCACGCGTGCCTATGCCAGCATCGATCTGGCCACCAACTCCATGGCGGTGCTGGTGCAGCTGTTCGCGACCGGGCGCTTGATCCGGCGTTTCGGCGTCACGATGGGGCTGCTGCTCAATCCGCTCATCATGGTCGTGGCGTTCCTGGCCGTGGTCTTCTCCCCGGCGCTGATCGTACTCGGCTCCGTCCAGGTACTGCGCCGCTTCGCCGAATATGCCATCGCCAAGCCAAGTCGCGACATGCTGTTCACCGCGGTCGACCAGCAAGCCAAATACAAGGCCAAGAACGTCATCGATACGGTGGTGTACCGCTTCGGCGATCTCACCTCCTCCTGGGTGAGCGCGGCGGTGCTGCCCCATGGCGTGGCGGGGCTCGCGATCTTCGGCATCGCAATTTCGGCGCTGTGGTTTCCGATTGCGTATCTGCTCGGCCGGCAGTTCGAGCATGCGCAGCACGGCACAGCCGTTACCGCCCAGGCCGCTGCGGGCAAATAAAATAAAAGAGCGCGGCCGCCCCGGCCGGCCGCTATTTGAGGCCCAGCATGGCGCGCATCTCGCCGGCCGGCAGGGTCTTGGGGTAAATCGCCGAGCCGTGGTCGAAGCGCTTGGCCGTCGCGAGACCGCCGACCACCACCGGCTCGAAGCCCGCATCGGTGACGAGCCGTTTCGCAATCTCCAGTGCCTGCGGATCGTCGGCCGCCAGCTCGATGCCGATCGGCTCGCCGGCGCGATGAGCCTCGCTGGCCAGCGACTGATAACTGATGGCGTTGAAGGCGCGCACCAGTCTCGTACCGGGCAGGTAGATGGGATCCATGACCCCGGTGCCCTTGTCCAGCGCCTCCTTGGCCATGTCGCCGTCGCGCTCGAGGTAGGGGTTGCAGGTATCGAGGACGACCTTGCCCTTGAGCTGCGCTGCGTAGTCATGCCCGATCTGCGGTAATGCACCGTAGGGCACGGACACCACCACGACCTCGCCCCACGCAGCGGCCTCGGCCGGCGTGCCGACGCTCGCAGTGGGACCGAGCTGCGCCGCAAGCTCCCGCACCGGCCCGAGATCGCGCGCCGAAAGCATCACCTGATAGCCCGCCTGCGTCCACAACCGGGCGAGCGTGCCGCCGATCCGGCCAGCCCCAATGAAGCCTATTTTCGGCTTGGCCTGCGCCCACACGCGATACGGCAAGGCGGCGCCGATTGCGAAGGCGCCGCCCATCAGCAAGAGTGTCCGACGCTTCATGGCAGAGGCATTGGCTGGCATCGAGTTCTCCGGTGAGCGCACATGCTGGACAATTCGTGATGTAGTTCCGCTTGCTCGAGGCGGATATGCGGGCAATCACGGAAACCGTCGCACCCGAGCCACATAATGTCACAGTGAATCCCGAGCCGTCAGCACCCCTTACTCATCCACCAGACATGTCGCCGACCGGGGCTGATCGGCTGCTGCAGCTCGGTGCATCGAGCACCACGCTCTGGCGCGGCATCATCGATGGGATGATCGTCTTTGCCGGGATCTTCTCCCCGGACGGATCGATCGTCGACGTCAACCAGGCCCCATTGGACGCCGCCGGCATTCGACTGGACGATGTGCTGGGTAAGCCGCTCTGGGACGCGCACTGGTGGTCGTACTCGGCGGCGGCCCAGCAGCAGATCCGGGCGATCATGCAGTCGGTGCGCAGCGGGCAGAGCGTGCGTCAGCAGCTCATGGCGCGCATGCAGGACGGGCACATGATCGCGGTCGACATGACGTTCAGCCCGCTGCGCGATGCCAACGGCAACATCACCGCGATTGCCGGCAGCGGTGTCAACCTCACGGCGCTCGAGGATGCCGAGCACCGGCGCCGTCAGGCGAATCGCGAGCTGCGCATGCTGAGCTCGTGCGGTCAGCTGCTGGTCAGAGTGTCGGATGAATCCGAGCTGCTCGGGGGCATCTGCAATCTGATCGTCGGCGTCGGTGGCTATCGCATGGCCTGGGTCGGAATGGCCGAGAACGATGCCGCCAAGAGCGTGCATCCGGTGGCTTCAGCAGGTGCCGGCGCCAATTATCTGGATGGCGTACGTGTCACATGGGACGACTCGCCGACCGGGGCTGGGCCTTCGGGCCGTACCATCCGCGAGCGCGCCCCGGCCGTCTGTGCGTGCCTGGAAGAGGATCCGAGCTTTGCGCCGTGGCGCGATGAGGCGCTCGCGCAGGGATATCGTGCATCGATCGGACTGCCGTTGATTTTCGAGTCCGGCAAGGTCGGTGCCTTGTCCATCTATTCCGAGCGGACGCCGGCATTCGATGCAGAGGAGGTTGCGCTGCTGGTGGAGCTGGCGAACGATCTGGCGTACGGCATCTCGGCCATCCGTCGGCGTGTCGCACACGAGCGAGCGGAACGGAAGCTGCAATTGTTCCGGCGCCTGCTCGACAAGACCGATGACCTGATTCTGATCGTCGATGCGCCAACCGGCCGCCTGATCGATGCCAATGATTCCGCCGCGCAGCGACTGGGCTATTCGCGGCTCGAGCTGCTGCAGCTCAAGATATCCGAGTTCTCGGACTTTGCGCGCGAGCAATCCTGGCCCGAGCGCGTCCAGGGAACGAGGCGTGCCGGTTCACTGGTCGAGGAGGCCACCTACCGGTCCAAGGGCGGTGAAGCCTTGCCGGTGGAAGCCAGCGTCAGTTATGTCGATCAGGGACGTCGCGGGTTTCTGATCATCGTCGCGCGCGACATCAGGGAGCGCCGCGATCATGAGGGGCAGATCGCGCATCTGACCCGCGTGCTGCGGATGCAGAGCAGCATCAATGATGCCGTGATGCGCATTCGCGACGGCAACCAGCTGCTGCGGGAGGCCTGCCGCGTGGCGATGGAGATCGGCGGCTACGATCGCGCCACGCTCTGGATCGTCGACGCCGACGGCCGGCGGGCGCAGCCGATGTTCAGCTCCGGCGAGGCGATCGATTTTCAGCCGGGCGAAGGCGTGGAAATCGGCAACGGCACGGACGAGGACTCGAGCCTCATCAGCCGAGCCATCCGCACCGGCGATCTTGCCGTCTGCAACGATCTCACACAGAGCCAACCGCCCGTTGCCATGCGCGCGCGCCTCATCGAGCTCGGCTACAAGTCCCTGGTCGCCATACCGCTGCGCCTGGCCGGCAGGCAGGGCGCATTGATGCTGGCGGCACGGAAAACCAATCTCGTCAGTGACGAGGAACTTCGGCTGCTGCAGGACATCCGCGCGAGCCTCGCATTTGCGCTCGAATCGGGAGAAGCCGCAGGCGCGGTCGAATACCTGGCGTACTTCGATCCCCTGACCGGCCTGGCCAAGCGGCAGCTGCTGTGCACGCGCCTGGACGGCATGCTGCGAGGCCAATCCGAGCCGCACAAGCAGATGACGATTGCCGTGTTCGATATCCACGGGATGACCAGCATCAATGACAGCTTCGGCCGCCGGGTCGGCGATCTGCTGCTGCAGCGTGTCGCGGAGCGACTCAAATACAATGTCGAGAGCGAGGAGCGCGTCGGCTACCTCGGCGGCGGCACCTTCGTGCTGATCGAGCCGGGACGCAGCGTATCGGCGGAGAACATCGCCGCGCTGCTCGATGCCACCGTCTTTGGAGAGAAGTTTGACATCGACGGGCATCTGATTCGCCTCTCCTTCCTGCTGGGCGTGACGCGTTACCCAAATGACGGCGAGCGCGCCGATCTGCTGATTCAGAACGCCGAGGCGACGCTCAAGCGCGCAAAGAAAAGCGGCGAGCAGTACCTGACGTACGAATTGAAGATGCACAGCGCCATCGCCGAGGGGCTGGAGCTCGAGCGCAAGCTGCGCGTGGCGCTGGACGAGCAGCAGTTCGTGCTCCACTACCAACCGCAGGTGAACATCGCCTCCGGGCGAATCGAGACCGTGGAGGCGCTGCTGCGTTGGAACGATCCTGATGAAGGACTGGCAATGCCAGCCCGGTTCCTGCCGGTACTGGAATCCTCGGGGCTGATCGTTCCCGTCGGCGCGTGGGTGCTGCAGCAGGCGGTCGCCGATTGCCGGCGATGGCGCACGCAGGGCCTGGGGCCGGTGCGGGTGGCGGTCAATGTCTCCGCGCTGCAGCTTCGGCGCCGCTCGTTCGTGGATGACGTGCTGAAGGTCGTCGGCAACCTCAACGGCACCGGCTATGGACTCGATCTGGAAATCACCGAGTCCAGCCTGCTGCAGGATATCGATGCCACGACGCGCAAACTGCAGGAGCTGCGTGCGATAGGGGTGCGGATTGCGCTCGATGATTTTGGCACCGGGTATTCATCGTTGAGTCTGCTGTCGCATCTGCCGGTGGATGTGCTGAAGATCGACCGGTCATTCATCACGGGCCTGCCCTCCGATCGGGCAAGCGTCGCGCTGACCTCGAGCATCATCAACCTTGCGTCCGCGTTCGGCCTCGGCACCGTTGCCGAAGGCGTCGAGACCACCGCTCAGCTCGAGAAGCTGCGCGAGCTGCGGTGTCTGCAATCGCAGGGCTATCTCTTTTCCCGGCCGGTGCCGTTCGAGCAGATCGAGTCCATGCTGGCAGCCAGGAGATCGCCCGGAGCCGGTACACCCGATTAGCGCGGGCCGATGGGCGGCGGCGGAATTCGCCTCCCCGATTCATCGCGATGACTCTATGATGGGTTGTCCGGCAGCCTCATTGAGATTCGAGGTCAACCCGCGTGACCGAGCTTGCGTCCGAGTACAGCGCCGGCATTGAGCGGCACTCGATCGATTTCGTGCCCGAGCGCGAACGTCACGGCCGCGTCAGCGACCAGGGCGTCTTCTGGTTTCTGAGCAACTTCCAGTTCTTTGCAATCGCGATCGGATTCGTCGGACCCAGCCTCGGGCTGTCGTTGGGGTACGCGGCCCTGGCCGGCGCCCTCGGCATCCTGATCGGCACGGCATTTCAGGCCTTTCACGCCTCTCAGGGGCCTGAAATGGGCTTGCCGCAAATGATCCAGTCGCGGGCTCAGTTCGGCTATCGCGGCGTGATCGTGCCGCTGCTGGCGACGCTGCTGAGCTTGATCGGCTACAACTTGGTGTCCACGGTGCTGGCCTCCGACGGGCTGCACTCGCTTTGGCGCATCGATCGAAGCTCCGCGGCCATCGCCGTCTCGCTGCTGGCTGCCGTACTTGCAATCTGGGGTTATGACTGGCTGCACCGAGTGTTCAGAATCCTGTTCTGGATCAGCCTGCCGCTGTTCTCATTGCTGTGCCTGGCGATCCTGTTCGGCAAGGCCGGCGGGGCCGTGCGTCACGGCGGCGGTTTCGGCTGGCAGGCATTCGTGACGCAGCTGGCATCGGCCGCGAGCTTCAATATAGGCTCGGCGCCGTACGTGTCGGACTATTCGCGTTACCTGCCCAGCCGCACACCGCGCGCCCGCATTATCCTCAATGTATTCGCTGGCTCTGCGCTGTCGGCGATCTGGCTGATCGCACTGGGCGCCTGGCTGGCCACGCATTTGGGACTGGAGGATGCCCTGCTGGCGCTGAAACAGGCCGGAGACAGCGTACGCCCCGGCCTCGGCTCGATCCTGGCGGCGGTCTCAATCGCAGCGCTCGTGGCGACGATCGGCATGAACGCTTACAGCGGGATGCTGACCTTCGTGACCGCGCTGGACTCCTTGCGCCCCGTCAGACCGACCCGGCGCCTGCGCGTCGTGGTGCTGCTCGCGCTCATGGTCGTCTGGATCATGGTTGCGCTCTCGTTCGGCGGCAGTGCCGTCACCTACGTCAACGGCATGCTGGTGCTGATGCTGTATTGCCTGATGCCATGGACTGCGGTGAATCTCATCGACTACTTCTTCGTGCGCCGCGGCCGCTACTCGATCGTGGATCTGTTCCTGCCTCACGGCCTCTATGGGGCTTGGGGCGCGCGCGGCTTGACCGCCTATGCCGTGGGAATCATCGCGAGCGTGCCGTTCTTCGTGATCCCCAACGCGTATACGGGGTCACTGGCGGCGCGCCTCGATGGCGTGGACATCGGCTGGCTCGTGAGCGCCGCTGCCGCGTCATCCACCTATCTGCTGATCAGCCGCCGCTTCAATCCGGCCGATGAGAGCTCAGCGGTGAGTGCAAGCGCGCGCGCGCTGGCTTCGGCGGCGCAGCAAAGGTTGGCGTCCTGAGCTGCGGAGCCGAGCGGCGCCTTCGTGAGCGAACGGCGGCTCATGCGACCATCGAGGGCGCAAAAGCGGTAAACGCTGCGAGCACCGCGGAGCTCGTGCACCGTGCGCCCGTCTGCAGATACTCCATGGCCCGCAGCGCGGCCTCGTGCGCGGCGATGCTCGATCCGCCCACGCAGTCCTCGACCACGCGGCAGAAATAGTTGTGCTGGTGGCCGTCCACGAACGTGTAGTGCACGCACACATCGGTCAGGCCGCCGCAAAGAACGAGGGTCTCGGCCTTGAGGCCCTTCAGCAGGATCTCGAGATCGGTGCCGAAGAAAGCCGAGTAGCGTCGTTTTGGAACATGGTAGTCGCCCGGCCGGAAGTCCACGTCCTCGGCGGCGATTTCGGTGAGCCTCAGCCCTTCGATACAGTGCACGTCCTCCTGGCCGTCCAGTTCCCGACCGAAGTCGATCAGGTCCGGACGGTGGACCTCCTGCACGAAAATGACCGGAATGCCGGCCTTGCGCGCCGCCGTCACCATCGCTCGGGCCCGCGGCACACGCTCATGAGCGCCGCCCGTGCGAGGAATGCCACCCTCGCTGCCCGGCAGGTACATGTCGCGCTGAAAATCGATCATCAACAGCGCCGGCCGGCCGACGATGAAGGGTTGCGGCCGCTTGGTTGGCTGGGTGGCTGTCACTAAGAGTCTCCTCTGCGATTGAGTCGGCGCCAGGGGTCTTCAGCGCAGCCAGGTGATCGCCATGACGATGTCCTTGCTGGCTGCCGCCGGGACCCTGAAGATCCCGGGCTTTTCGGTGAAGTCTGCCGAGAACCCTTCAGGATCGGCGATCCCGTGCCAGGGCTCCACGCAGATGAAGTCTGCCTGCGGCTTGGTCCAGATGCCAAGATACGGCGCGTCGGGAAAATCAAACCGTATTCGAGGGCCATCTTCCGCACCGTAGGCAACGGTCCGGCTGCGAACGGCATCGAGGATGAGGGCGTCGTTCTGAAACAGCGCATCCGCGAGCACCAGCCTGCGATGCGCGATCGGCGTCGGATGCCGCTCCGGTGACAGCAGCCCATTGGCGTTCAGTCGTCTGACGGGCGCGGGCTCCTCGAGTGCAAACTCGAGCACATGTGAGGCGCGCGGCATGCCGTACGGCAGCGGCCAGCGCAGCGCGGGGTGGTAGCCGAAGCTCGCGGGCAGGTCCTGCTGGCCGAGATTTCGCACCGAGCTCGTGACCGACAATGTCGCGCCGTCCAGCGTGAAGCGGACATCCAGTTCGAATTGGAACGGGTACACCGCGAGAGTCTCGACATCGGCCTTCAACCTGAAGACCGCGCTCGTGGCGCTGGTTTCTGCAACCTCGAACACGCGCGTGCGCGCGAACCCATGCCGGGGCAATCGATAGAGATTTGCGCCCAGGCGATAAGCGCCGCCTGCGAGCGCGCCCACGATCGGAAACAGCAGCGGCGCGCGTCCGGCCCAGATCGATGCGTCGCCGTTCCAGAGCAGGTCGCGACCGGCGGAGTCTCTCAGCGTCGAGAGTTGCGCACCATGGGGGTCGACTTCGGCCGTGAGAACGCCGGAGCTGATTGATATCCAGCGGCTGCTGTCTGATTGCACGGCCGATGCACGTTACATCGCGGTGGAGGTGCCTAGCAAGAGACAAATTGTTACGCGGAATCACAGTTTGTCATCGATCCGTGCACTGCATACAAATTCAAGGCACTGAAGATCGAGGCGGAGGGGAGCTGGACCGGAGAGGTCGCTCCCCGGACCACGGCGACCGTCGCGACTCAATCCGGCGCAGGCGGCACGACGGCCGCGGCGCAGACGGTCAATGTCACTGCGGAAACGGTCACCGGGCGCCTTTATCAGGCGTATTGGTACGCGCCGGAGGTCAAGCGCGAGGTCAAGAGCGTCGAGGAAAACTACGATACCAACGGCGTTCGCAGCGCGCGCTTCACCAACGAATTGGAGTCTTACAAGGTCGCAAACTGATCGACCGCGGGCAGATCAGTTCCGGACCGACCTGCGGCTGCGACGCGTGCGACGGTCGGCTGTCGGGAGCCAGCGGGCTGTCTGCGACTCCCCGAGCAGACGGCGGTCGTCGTCACGGCGGTCCGCGTGCTTGCGAAACCTGCACCTGCAACTCGCCGGCCTGGTGCAATTCATCAGCGGCAGTTTCGGCGCCTCGCGCAGCAGAAAGCGCTTGCCGGGCGCGTCGCGCGCGGCAGCACGGCATTCGGGGCACGGTTCCAGAGATACCGCACGATAGTCGCCGCCGGCCGGGGTTTGCTTGATCCCCGTCTTCGGCTTTGGCTCATTTGGGCGCTGCGGAATACTCCCACCGAGCAGTGATCTGAAGAGTTGAATCATTGCACCCCCCTTGGGCTGTATCCACCGAGCGGAGTGAATCGCGTGCCTCAAGTCTGTACCCGACTCTAATCCTTGCACCACCCGCAAGAGCGCAACATTTCACTTAAGCGCCCACCACCTGTGGCGCAACCGCACTATGACAAGTGGGCGGCATGAAGTGATGCTCTCCGGTGCAAGGGGATCCTTGCCAAACATTGGCACTCGAATCGCCGCGCGAATCGAGCACACGCGATCCTGACCCCCCACTAAAGGGGGATTTGTACAGCGATCGAGCGTCCCTAGACTGCACGCAAACAGCCTACATGCCTTCGGGCAGCAACGATGCACTCGAGCGCATGTTTCGCGCAAACCAAACAGGGACGCGGGAACCGTAACACCATGAAGAAGAGAATCAGGCAGTTTGTCGTCGTCGCGACAGTAGCGGTCGCCGCCGCGGTGGTGTTGACCTTCGCAGGCTCGGCGCCGAGGCAATTGAATTTCGTCGGCACCGCGACGATCTTCGGCTATACCAAGCACGACAAGTCCGGGCTTCTGCGGCAGGCGAATTGCAGCCTGACGCAGTACAGCTTCTACCCGACACGGATTCTCACGCCCGCCACGAATTTCCAGGACAGCCTGCATCAGATGGCCGGGCTGACGACGACCCCCGATGTATTCGCCAAGGGTTGCAAGGACCCCGTGCTCGGAGTGGCCTCCACTGCCGGCGCCTATCTCGGCAAGACTCCGGGCGGAGCCTATCTGGGCGTGCAGGGCGCGACGGATCACAACACCGACCTGGTGGCCTACGCCGCCAATGCCGCGTCACTGAGTTATGCGTCGACGACGCTGGCGCACAACGTGTCGCCCCAGGTGCTCGGCGTGGATCTGAACCATGATGGCAACATCGACGTCATCGCCTCCGGAGTGACCGATCCGAATACGAACCAGACGGGCATCGGGGTATTTCTCAGCAACGGTGATGGCACGTTCAAGCCGGGTAGCTACTACGACATCAACATTGCCAACTACCAGGCCTTCATTGTTGACGACCTGAATGGCGATGGAATTCCCGACATTCTGGTGCCGAACACGAGCGGCGGCGGCAACCCGCAGCTGACCGCGCTGCTCGGAAAAGGCGATGGCACTTTCACCGTCGGGCCCTCGAGTGCCTCCGCCGTTGCCAACTCCTATACCCCAAGCCATCCGATCCAGACGGGCGACTTCAATGGCGACGGCAAGGTGGATGTCCTGACGGCGGATGGGATGCTCTACCTGGGGAACGGCGATGGATCCTTCGGTCCCGGCACGCAAGCGCTGCCAAGCCGATTCGCGTACTTCACCGCGGCATTCGCCGTCGGGGACTTCAATGGTGACGGCAAACTCGACGTGGCGGTGCTGCTGGATGAGACTGAAGCGACCATCGACGGGCCACCGCCGATGCAGCCGGGTGCCGTCATCGTGTTCTACGGCAACGGCGATGGCACGTTCAAACAGGGTCCGGCCTACGATGCCATTCCAGCAGGCGCGGCGCTGGTGGCCACCGACCTCGATGGTGATGGCAACCTCGATCTGGCGGTGGCGCGCTCGACCAATGGCGCCTTCGGTGTTGCCGATCACGCGGGTCACACCTGGCTCTACCAGGTCCTGATGGGTCATGGGGACGGCACATTCAACGGCGCTCCGGTTTCCATTGTTGGAACCGGTCCCGGTATTGGCATCCAACAGTTTCCGAGTCAATGGTGGTACGCGACCGCCGACTTCAACGGCGACGGTTACCCCGATCTCTTGACATCGACTACGTACGCCAATGGCTCGCAGCCATCGGGGACGGGCGTGTACGTATCCCCCGGCGTCGGCGACGGCTCCTTCGGGACCGCGATTCTTTCCACAGTGAGTTTCGCGCCGACGATCGTGGCTGCGGGGGATCTCAACGGCGACGGCAAACCCGACGCGGTGGCCGTCGGCAGCGGCGCCGGTGGCGCGGCGACGGTCGCCGTCCTATTCGGGCATGGCGATGGCACGTTGAACGGCGAGAACGACTACGCGCTGCCGGACACTGGTGACACCCCGGCGCGTGCCGTGATCGG
>Ga0181526_10004210_pt1 | contig 11316 bp, 7 predicted proteins | sample PEATcosm2014_Bin_35_FD_119750 | JGI IMG/M metagenome (GOLD analysis project Ga0181526, IMG submission 119750) | Peatland microbial communities from MTU Mesocosm Facility, Houghton, MI, USA - PEATcosm2014_Bin06_30_metaG | ecosystem: Environmental > Terrestrial > Soil > Wetlands > Peat | place...
CGGCGCTGGGATCCTGCTCGGCGAAGCCGTGTGCCTGCGCCTCGGCAACAGCTTGCTCCCACGAGCATCCCGCGCCGATGCGATCGAGAATGTAATTGCAAGTTCCGTTCAGAACGCCGGAGAGGGAGACGATACGCCCGGCATCGGAATGGGAATGGGAATGGGCCAGTGCCCGTACTGCTTCCAGCGCGGGGACGGCGCCGCCGACGGCTGCCGAGTAACGCAGCCCGCGATGTCCGTCGAGCCGGGCATCTCCGGCGATGAGAAGCTTGTTGGCCGTAACCACTGGCTTGCCCGCCAGGAGCGCGGCGTGGATCAGGTCGCCGGCCGGTTCGACTCCGCCGATCAGTTCGACCACGACATCAACATCGTCGATCGCGTCCCAGCAGTCGCGAGTCAAAAGGTCATTGGGGGCGTGATCGAGATGCAGCTCAGGACGCCGAACGGCGATGCCGGTCACCTCGAAGAGGTGAGGATGCTTCCATAATTCTTGAAAAACACCCAGGCCAACGGTGCCGAGACCGAGCAGCCCGACTTTGAGCGGCGCTTGCGCATGGCTTCTGGCAGCCAACGCCGAGCGGTGACTGCCAACGATAGTTGCGTAGTTCTCGCCGAGCGCCGCAACTTCAAACGGTATTCCAGTCTTTCTTCCGAAGGCGATGGCTTTCTTCTGTACGATTTTGCCGGCGATGGCGAGAGCATCGGCAAAATTGATCTCGTCGAAGCGCTGCGCGCTGGAGCAGGTTGCGGGATCGCTGTTGTAGATGCCGTCGACGTCCTTGATGAGGCGGCAACGCGCGCCCAGCTGCTTGGCCAGGAACAGTGCCGACAGATCTGAGCCGCCGCGTCCGAAGAGGGCGACACGTCCGCTGCGATCGCGCGCCACGAAGCCGGGAATCACCGCGACCCGGCCGAGCTTGAATGCATTCTCGATGGCCGCGATGTCGGCGCTGACCGGCTCAGTGTCGTTGGAGTTGGTCTCGGCGATCAGCTGGATCTGGCTGGGATCGAGCACCTGCGCCGGAATGCCGAAGCGGTCGAGTTCCAGCGCCAGAAACGCCGTCGCGACTTCTTCTCCGGTCGCGACTACGCGGGCAATCGCTTCCGGATTGGCGTCGCGATACCCTTCCACCGTTCCCAGCAGCCGGTCGGTCTCGCCCGCGAAAGCCGAGACGACGGCGACCACGTTGTACTGCCGGCGAATCCAGCGATAGACCTCATGCACGGCATGAGGCAGTTCCGCGCGCGATTGCAGCACCGAGCTTCCGAACTTGAGAACGATTACTTTGCGAGACATGTTTCCACCTCCTGCGTATCGGCGGTGATGGCAATGCCAGCCAGCGCGCTTTCCAGATCGGCGATGATGTCGGCCGGATTTTCCAGCCCAACCGAGAGCCGCACCAGGCCGTCGCTGATGCCGGTGCGCTCGCGAATATCACGCGGCACGTCGCCGTGCGTCATCGAGACGGGATGGGTGATCAGCGTCTCGACCGCGCCCAGGTTCTCAGCCAGCAGGCAGAGGCGAACCGTGTTCATCAGCTGAATGCCGGCGTCGGCGCCGCCTTTCAGTTCGAAGGCCAGCATTCCGCCGGGGAGCGATTGCTGTTTTTCGGCGAGAGCGAACTGCGGGAAGCTGGCGAGACCGGGATAGTGAACACGCGCGACTTTGGGATGCTGCTCCAGCCACTCGGCAACTTTCTGCGCGTTGGTCGAGTGCTGTTGCAGTCGCAGCGGAAGCGTCTTGAGTCCCCGCAGAGTCAGCCACGCTTCCTGCGGAGACTGGATACAGCCCAGCGTCTTGCGTACGATGCGAAGCCGTTCGAGCAGCGCCGGGTCGTGCGTGGCAATCGATCCGCCGACAGTTGAGTTGTGGCCCTCGATGTACTTTGTCGTCGAAAGCAGGGTGATGTCCGCGCCGAGTTCTAATGGCCGCTGCAATACCGGCGTGAGGAATGTGTTGTCGACCGCTATCCTGACGCCAGCCGCGTGGGCGATCTTCGCGATCGCAGCGATGTCGGTCAGCTTGAGCGTGGGATTCGCGGGCGTCTCGATGAACACCAGCTTGGTGTTGGGCTGGATCGCCTTCGCAACGGCTAACGGATCCGAGGTATCGACGAACGAAGCTTCGACGCCGAAGTTCGCCAGCACCTGTTGGAAGAGCCGTACCGTGCCGCCATAAACCACGTCGGAAACGACAACGTGATCGCCCGACCTCAGGATCGCGAGAAACAGTGTCGATATTGCGGCCATGCCGGTGGCGAAGCATACGGCCGGAGGCGTGTCTTCCAGAGCGCCGAGAGCGGCTTCAAGCGCCGAGACGGTAGGGTTCGCGGCGCGCGAATAGGTGAATCCTTTGTGAACGCCGACCGCTTCCTGATGGTAAGTGGTGGATTGATAGATGGGGGTGAGGACAGCGCCGGTCGCCGGATCGGGCGCCAGGCCACCGCGTACCGCAGTTGTCGCAAACAGCTCAGCCGAGAAAGTCATAGAAAGCTCCAATCGAAAATTGCCCAGAAACAGCAAGACCGCCTGTCAACCTAGGCGGCCAGTCACGATTGGAGTTTTCTGCTTGGGCTGTCAGGCTCCGAACGTGGACACGGCACCGCCTAGGGTGCACATGGCCATGGTCATTCGTTGAGTCGCTGACAACATACGAAGAAACTACCGGATGCGCCGGTCGGTGTCAAGCATTCCGGAGAAGGTGGGGTGCAACTAAAGGGGAATCGTGACGGCGACTATGGGCAAAACTCGCTAGAAACACGAAACCCAGCCGGCATGGCTGGGATCTCTCAACTTCAATTCTAATTCCATTATACCAGATTTATGGTAGCTTTGTTCAGATTCTGCCAACTTTATATTTCCAACGGAATGAGGAAGTTGGGGCTTATTGTTGTGTTTCGCCATATTGACATGTAAAAAGTGCGGGGCAAAATGCGACAGTAGTTGTACTACCATCGCAATAAGGCCCAATTTGGGACAGCGCGAGGCCTCACCTTCTGAACCAACAACACGCAAACCCTGTCATGGCACACGGATCACCTCAAACCAGCAACAATCCTTCCCCCTACTGCACAGTTTCCGCAAAAGTTACTTCCGGGTGGCCAAGTCCATAAGGGCCTTCGGCGGTAACGTGAACGGTTCCCGGACTTGAAGGCAAGGTCAGCACGACAGGCGCATTGCCGGACGAATCGGTGACCACGGTGCGACTCGACAGCGAACCTGCGCTGGTGCTGAACAGAATCGTCGCGCCCGGCGCACTTCCGCCCGAACTGCCGGGATTGAGAGTCACGGCAAGATTCAGCTGGCCGCCCGGTGGTCCTGATTGATTGTCGCCGGTCTTGGTCAGCGATGCTGGCGGATTCCCCACTACAATCCAACCACTCTGCTTTTGCGTTACGCCCTCGTTGTCCGTGCCGGGAACCGTGAAGTGATAAAAGCCCGGATTGATGCCGGCAATCACGGTGATGCTTCCGTTTTGGCCTGAGTTGAGGTGCGGTTGTGTAACCAAGACTACAATTCCGGGATCTGATTGTGGAGTACCAAGAGTCACCGTTCCCGATCCTGACAGTATCTTCGGCTGAAGCACTACCTTGCCGCCCGCCGCCACCATGGTCGTGTCGGGGTTAAGGTCCCATTCCGCGCTCGGCAGCTGGGCCGTGCCGCTCACCACCAGCAAGGTAGCCGTGTAGGGAGCGAACGGCAGGACAGAAGTCCATGGCCTCGGGGGCATCGCCACAATCTTTGTGGGGTTATTCGGCGAAAGCGTATACGTCGTCACTTGCCGGGGCGTAAATCCGTTGATGGCAAACTGCGCCTGCACCGAGCTGGACGGATTCTTGTTCAATACCATCACGGTCAAGGATGTGCCGGTGGAATTCAGCGCTGCATAGCTGCTGAACAAATTCGCGCTGCCATTGTTGGTGTCGGATACAGATGTAGTCGCGAACGTATGGTGCTTCCCATCGTAATTAGTGAACAGTTTCAGCGCCAGGTAGTTGGGATTCGCCGGATCCGGGGCGGTCCAACGCGACGCCAGATAGACGCGCTCGCGCCCTAGAATGCCGTAAGCATCAGCATCGGCCAAGGCTGTCGAATAATCGGATTCGCCGGCAAAGTTAGCGCTCCATTCCGTGATACTGAACGGCGTTCCGGGATAGATCATGTTCGCCGTCGCGCGCATTCGCGGGATGCGAAACGGAATCGTCCTGTTGGGCTGGATTTGCGTGACCCATTGCTGGTTGATATCGCCCGATTCACTCACATAAGTCGGGTCCCAGTAGTCGCGATAGATGCGCAATGAGAGCGCCTGCTTTTGCGCCAGAGTCCATTGCGAGGTATCGGGCCCATCCGGGTAAGCGTGAATGTCGAAGACATCCAGCGACCGCGTACCCGCCAGTTCGTCCTGCCAATAGAGTTCGTTCAGCCACCAGGGCAGGAAATCGTTTCCAGCATGGGCGCCTTTGTCGTTGTTATTGGCCCCATTCCAGTAGAACCACCAGCAGCAGCTGACTGCGCCCAGCCGGATCGCATTCGGGTCCCATCCCTTCAGAGCGCGCGCTTCGGCAATGTAGGTATCGCGCATCTCGTTGTAGGCGGATGGATTCGGATGCACATCGCGATGCGTACTGCCCCAGATGTCGATTTCATTGTCCATGTCATAGAAATGGGGCGCGCTGCCGAACGCCGTCGCCAGGGCCGGAGCCCATTGATCGCGATAGACCGTTCCCGGCGGATCTCCCGACTGAGGAGAGTCCTTCAGCTCGACATTGGCATCCGTGGGATCGTTTCCCGTGATGTCCGTCTGACAGTCGGTCTCCACTCCGTCGCCGTCATCGGAATTGTAGGGATTCACGGCACATTGCGGTCCGTACTTTGCGACCGAAAAACTGTAGGCACTGCCGTCGCTGACATCTTTGGCAACCCAACCCAGCATTACCATCGTCATTAACGGATTGCTTCCCGCTGCTTCGACGTCGGTAATGAATTGGGTCGAACTGCTGTCGCCGATTTCGGTGTAACCGTAGTCCCCGAAATACCAGTCATTCGCCGCGTTGTAGGTGCCCGCCTGCCAGTTGTAGCGCGAAGTCGCATCCCCGCCCCATCGCACCAGGGTCGTACCGCTGTCGGTGATCGTGGCAGCGTTATTGGGATAGGCTCCTCCATAAACGTAGGAGCTGAGCACATGACGGTTGCTCAGAACATCCACACTGACGTTGATACTGGTTGCCGGCTGCGTGGCAGGATGCTGGCCGAGGTTCCCGGTCTTGTCTGCCGGACTGAGAGGTGAAACTAACCTGCCTTGAGACGCTGCCGTCGCTGTGGGCAGCGGCTGCGATCTATCCTGGCTTCTGGACGAATTGCTCGTAATAAGCAATCCAAGGCATAGGGCCGCGATGGGACGAATCAGCGGAGTCATGGGAAAGGAACCTCCGTGTTCCCAAGTCTTCAGACGCCATCCGAGCCACTATAATAACCCCGGACTGTCGGCAAACCCGAAGTTAATTTGGGTCTACATTATTCTTCAATTGGCGAAATATCGCCTTCGGATGAACGGCGAAATAGCGATACCTAGCGGGAACCCGCAGCGGTCGGATGCCTCCTCCATTACGGCAAGGTGGAGTACGTTACTCAACCTCAGGCTGAGGCGCAGTGGGATTCAACTCGGCAAAGTACCGATTTCACGTGGAAATCGTTGGCCTATATACTCACCACACCTGCGACGGTACGGCTAGCAATCCCCATGGCAGGCTTGGCTGCAGCGAACGGAACATGGGCGCGCCAGCGCCAGTGCAGATTAGTTAATCGCAGAAGGAAGAGATGATGTCCGTTCGGTTGGTACATGAACATGAGGTTCAGTCCAGGCACGGCGCGAGCCTCATTGGCCGGCCTGTGACGCGAAGCATTCTCCTGGCTCTTGGCCTCGTCCTGGTAATTGCAACCCTCGCGGTGTATTTCCCGGTGAACCGGTATCCGTTTATCTCGCTCAATGACGGCGAGTACGTGACCCACAACGTCCACATCACTCAACTGAACTGGGAGATGTTGAAGTGGTCATTCACCAGTTACTATGCGGCCAACTGGCATCCGCTGACCTGGCTATCGCACGCTGTGGACGTCCAACTGTTTTCCCTCGACTCCGGCCTGCACCACGACTCTAACCTCTTGCTGCATGTGCTGAACACGGTATTGCTGTTCTGGATACTGTGGCGGGCGACCGCTCGCGCCGGGCGCAGCTTGATGGTGGCTGCGCTGTTTGCGCTGCATCCCATGAACGTCGAGTCCGTCGCCTGGGTCGCGGAACGCAAGAACCTGCTGAGCATGTTTTTTCTGCTGCTGACATTGGGCGCCTACCGGTGGTACGCGAGCAAGCCGCGCCTGGGCCGTTACCTTGTCGTTGCCATGTTGTTTGTGCTGGGGCTGATGTCCAAACCCCAGGTCGTCACGCTGCCATTCATTCTTCTGCTGTGGGACTACTGGCCTCTGGGGCGGATGTTTGCCAGCGCGGATCAGTCCGCCTCCACTACAGTAGACGCGATCATCCCGGCGAAAAGCTTTTCGTGGCTTGTCCTGGAGAAGCTGCCGCTGCTGGTATTGTCCGCCGTTAGTGCGTTCCTCACCGTCGCAGCACAGCAAGCCGGCGGCGCCATCGGCGGCGTACAGAGATCGTATTCATTCGCTGTGCGGGTGGAGAACGCCGTTGTCTCGTACACGCAATACCTGGGCAAGGCCGTCTGGCCCACGCACCTGGCGTTTTTTTATCCCCATACCAGCCGCTTCCAGCACGTATGGCTGGAATCTATTTTGCTGCTGGCGATCACTGTGCTGGCTGTTGCTAACGGAAATCGCCGCTACCTCGCCGTGGGATGGCTTTGGTTCCTGGGCACGTTGGTCCCGATGATCGGGCTGCTCCAGGTTGGCGGCCAGGCCATGGCCGATCGCTACGCGTATCTGCCGTTCGTGGGACTGTTCATCGCTGTCTGCTGGGGCGCGGCAGACTCGGCAGAGCAATTGCACGTTGCCGAGGTCTGGGTGGCTGGCGCGAGCGTCGCGACACTGTTGTTATTGGCTTTCGCCACTCATCGCCAACTCACCTATTGGTCTGGCGATGTAGCCCTCTGGTCGCACACAGTCCAGGTCACGAAGAACAACTCAGGGGCGGAGAATGTGCTCGGCGAGGCATTGCAGAAGGAAGGCCATGCGGACGACGCGATGCTCCACTTCCGCGCCGCAACCGCGATGGATCCGCTTCTTCCATACCCCTACTACCACATTGGGGTATATGAGCAACAGCACGGCGATCCGCGCGGAGCAATCGAGCGGTTCAAGAAAGTGATTGAGCTGACGCAAAATGATAAGGGCGTGATGGCAACCCTGCGGTCCGACACGCTGGTACGAATGTATACCGCCTACAACACCATTGGCGACGAAGCGAGCGCCGCGAAGTGCCTAAGCATGGCGTTAGAAGAGCGGCGTAAGCAGCAGAGCTTTGCGGTTAGCGGCTCTCCGTGAAATTCACGGGAGTATTGCGATCTATAGCTCTTCCCGCTCGCTCAGAACCTGCGCCAGCAAGTGCGGATCGACATTGCCGCCGCTGACCACCGCGACCGTCTTCTTCCCTTCCGGCAATTCCTTCGCGTGAAAGAGCCATGCCGCGAAGGTCACCGCCCCGCTGGGCTCGGCGACGATGCGCGCATTGCTGACCATTCGTCGCATGGCCGACCGGATCTCGTCCTCGGTGACGGTGATCATGTCGTCGACGAAGCGGCGGATGTGCTCGAAGTTGATGGGCCCAATCGACTGCGTGCGCAGTCCATCGGCCAGCGTGCTGGAAACGCGTTCGGCCGGCAGCTCAACGATCTCGCCTTTGCGGAAACTCTGCTGCGCGTCATTGGCCAACTCCGGCTCGACGCCGACAATCTTCGCGTGCGAGCCGCTCAGCTTCAGTGCGGCTGAAATGCCGCTGATCAATCCACCGCCGCCGCCGGGCACCAGAACGAGATCGACATCCGGACAATCCTCCAGAATTTCGAGGCCAGCAGTTCCCTGCCCCGCGATGATCTGCTCGTCGTTGTAAGGCGGCACGATGACATACCCGTGCTGTCGCGCGAGTTCTTCCGCCTTCTGCAACCGCTCGGTGGAGGCCGGGCCGACGGTGACGATCTCAGCCCCGAGCGCAGCGGTGCTATCAACTTTGAGCCTGGGCGCGTTGCGCGGCATTACGATGACGGCCTTCACGCCCAGCGCGCGCGCAGCGTAGGCAACACCCTGCGCGTGATTGCCGCTGGAGTACGAGATGACGCCGCGCTTGCGCTCCTCGTCGGTGAGCGACGCGATTTTGTTATAAGCGCCACGCAGCTTGAAAGAGCCGACCGGCTGCAGGCTCTCCGGCTTCAGCCAGAGCTGACCGCGGCCGGCGTTATCTCCGGGATTCGCGTCGGCCCTCTGCGCGGGCGGAAAGTAAGCGATCAGCAGTGTGCGGACGGCGATGCCGTGCAATCTTTGCTGCGCGCGTTTGATGTCTTCGAGTGTGACCATGGTTGTGACAGCGAAAACAATTCCCTAACTAAAGACTGTGCCGCCGGTCGAAAGGCCAGCTCTACCCGAACTATCTCTCGACCGTAGCAATCCATTCACCAGCCGGCAATTTTGGCCCCGTGCCTCCGGCAGTGCTTCGCGCCTCGCGAATCAACATCGCCATCCAGTGTACAAGCGCCAGCTTGTCCCACAGGCCGGCTTTGCTGCCGACCTCGACGTGACTGATAGCAGGACTGATGATTGCACTGACCAGATATTCCTTCAGGATGTCACGCGAGATCCACAACAGCTCAGTCGGAGGGATGATCGTGTCGTCGGAGCTGTGCAGCAACAACACAGGGACATGCAGAAAGCGAAGACGGCCCGCCGGGGAGGCAGCCGCCAACTCCTCGCGGCGCTTCCCGATTTCAGCGAGAACGACCGGCGTCAGCACTTCGCGATGTTTGTGGTAAATGTCCTGCATGATCTGCCGACCGCCGGGTGTCATCGCCTGAGTCTGCGCTTCGGAAGCTTTGCCGTTGCCGGACAGTAGCAGCTTGAGCGCATCGTGTGCGATGGGCGCATCGTGCGGTGAGAAGAAATCTCCAGGCTCGTCATACACAACAATCAGCGGACCGTACTCGTGCGGCGACAGATGCTCGATCGTTCCGTCGGGACGGACCGCCTCGCCGTTGGCAAAGAAGCGCAGCACGTGCGCCAGATCGTAATACCCGCCGACGGAAGCAACCCAGGCAATCGCCGGCGAATACTGCGGATCGCTCGCGGCCAGCAGCGCCAGACCTCCCGAAAAGCTGATGGCGAAGATGCCCACCTTGGGCACGCTGAGCTGCTGCGCGAAATTTTGTGCCGCCGTGCCGATGAGATCGGCCGACTCCGCTTGCACGCGATAGTCCGCGATGCCTGGAACCAGCGGTGTCATCACGAAGAATCCGCTGGCGGCCAGCGAGCGCGCAAAGCCCACCAGGCGGGGCTCGTCGATGCCGAGCTCGTGCATGCCGTGGAGGACCAGAATGCCGGGCGCGAAGCCGACGCCGCGTGGCAGATACATACGGGCGGGGATGGATTTACCGCGGAAGTCGAAGGTGGTGTCGCGCACATCGACCGGATGCACGTCGTAGTTGGCGATCCAGCCCGACGCGTGTGGATCGGAGATGCGATCCAGCAAGGACGCGGCCCGCAGATAATCCTGCGCAAGGGGATAGAGAAGCGCCACGACAACCGGAATCAACAGGAGGAGCCCCGCAAGCAGACGCGCCTTGTGCGACGGGCGGTTTTGCCAGGGGACGGTCGTCATCGCCGACGGTCACGGGACATGTTAGCTCGCACGCAGTTCCTCAACCCTCTGCCGGCGTACCTTGATCTTGCTTTCGTGCTTGCGCGCTGCTGCAAGGTCATACGCAAGCTGCATCCCCAGCCAGGTTTCTGCAGTGCTGCCGAATGCCTTGGTTAGCCGGATTGCCATCTCCGGACTGATGCCGGACTTGCCATTCACGATGTTGTTGAGAGCCTGCCGGGTGACGCCGAGTACCTTGGCAGCTTCCGTCACCGAAAGTCCCAAAGCCTCGAGGCAATCATGTCGAACGACACGTCCGGGATGGACAGGATTCTTCATGGGCATGTCACACCGTCTCCCTAGTGATAATCAATCAGCTCGACGTCAACGGCGTCCGTACCCGCAAAGCGAAAAACGATGCGCCAGTTGGCTCGCACGGTTACGGACCAAAATCCTTTCAACTCGCCCTTTAGTGGATGTAGATGGTATCGCGGAAGATCCATAGCCTGCGGCGCAGCTGCGGCGTCAAGGACCGTCAGGATTCGTTCGACAGCTTCCAGCAGATCGGAACGGATGCCGCTACGGTCGCCCTGCTCTTAGAGTCGCTTCAGGCCGCGATGCTTGAAGCTCTTGATCACTGCAATGAAGTGTAATGTGACAATAGTCGCTTGTCAATTGTGCCTACAACAATTGACTGCCGACGACAGGGGGCAGCGTCTACACTTCCAGTATCACCGGCATGATCAGCGGGCGGCGCGAGGTGTTCTTCACGATGAAACGTTTCAGATCCTGGCGGATTTTTTCCTTGATCATGCCGTAGTCGCCCTTCTCTTCATCGCTTGACGCTTCCAGCGTTCGCATCACCGTTTGCCGCGCCTGGTCGAGGAAGCCGTCCTCTTCGCTCATGCTGGCGCCGAAGCCGCGCATCACAATCTCCGGCGAAGTCTCGACCTTCCCGGTCAGCTTGTTGATGGCGATGATGGGCAGCACAATGCCGTCCTCGCTGAGGTGACGACGGTCGCGAATGACGAGGTCTTCCACCACATCGCCCATGGAGTTGGAATCGATGCAGACGCGGCCAACATTGATCTTTCCGGCTTTGCGCGCACCCAATTCGTCGAATTCCAGAATGTCGCCGCTCTCGATCATCATGACTTTGCCGACCGAGCCGTGCATGGCGCCGGCCATCTCGGCGTGCAGCTTGAGCTGCCGGTATTCGCCGTGAATCGGGATGAAGTACTGCGGCTTCACCAGGTTGATGATGAGCTTCAATTCTTCCTGACTGGCGTGTCCGCTGACGTGCACCGGCGGCGATGAGCCATCGTCGTAGATGACGTGAGCATCGCGGCGGAACAGATGATCCACGACGCGATAAATCGCCTTTTCGTTGCCGGGAATGATGCGCGACGACAGCACCACCGTGTCGCCCGGTTGAATGCGGGCGTGCTTGTGATTGTCCACCGCCGCGCGCGACAGCGCCGACATCGGTTCGCCCTGCGTGCCGCTGA
>Ga0181526_10004213_pt1 | contig 11308 bp, 8 predicted proteins | sample PEATcosm2014_Bin_35_FD_119750 | JGI IMG/M metagenome (GOLD analysis project Ga0181526, IMG submission 119750) | Peatland microbial communities from MTU Mesocosm Facility, Houghton, MI, USA - PEATcosm2014_Bin06_30_metaG | ecosystem: Environmental > Terrestrial > Soil > Wetlands > Peat | place...
GCCGAAGGCCGGTTCGATGGCGAGAACTCGAATTACGGGACAGTGACGATCAACGACGACGTCTACGGCCAGCTCACCCGCGCGATGACGGCGCTCAACGGGCGGGCGGAGGAGGTTCACGCCGCGGCCGACCGGGTACGGATCGGCTGACTAATGCGGCGGATTTGAAGTTCCTATCTAGTCGGAGACGATGTAGTCGATCGGCAATCCGGACATGGCCCATTATCGGCCAGTCGGCGGTGCCGGGCATATGAGCCGCCCCGTCGGGTGTTGACGAAGCGCAACGCGCCGGTCGCGCCAATCGTGTTAGCAAAGGCCCGAATGAGCCGGCCAGCTTTCCGCCGGCGGCGATTTGCAGCTCGAAAGCGAGGTGGCCGTGACCGTTGTGACATTTGCCCGCCCCGGCGCGCCGGCAGGTCCGGCGCGAGGCGGCGGACCGGCGCGGCCGGAGGAAACGCCCGGGGCCGAGACGGCGTCGCGGGCGCTGGACCGGTTCTTCGCCGCCGGGATGGCACAATTCACCGCGGGCGTGTCGCCGCGGGCGCTGGCGGCCGCCTTCTTCGATTGGGCCGCACATCTGGCGCTCTCTCCGGGCAAGCAGCTCGATCTCGCCGGCCAGGCGGCGACCGGCGCGTTCGACAACCTCGCCCATGCGTGGCGTCTGATGCTCGGCTCCGATGGCGATCCGGCCAAATCCGCCTTGCCGCAGGACAGCCGGTTTCGCGATCCGGCGTGGCGGACGGCCCCGTTCAACCTCTACGCCACCGCGTTCCTGTCGGTGGAGCGATGGTGGGAGGCGGCGACGACGGGAATCCACGGGCTCGACAAGCCTCACCAGGCGATGGCGGCGTTCACGGCGCGGCAGATGCTCGATACCTTCGCGCCCGCGAACTTCATCCCGACCAACCCGGTGGTGCTCGAGGCGACGCGGCGCGAGGGCGGCGCCAATCTCGCCCGCGGCCTTGCCAATCTGGTCGAGGACGCGGCGCGCGCCCGACACGGGCAGGGCCCCGCCGGCGCCGAAGCCTACCGGGTCGGCGAGACGGTGGCGGTCACCCCCGGCAAGGTGGTGCACCGCACCCGGCTCGCCGAGATCATCCAGTACGCGCCGTCGACCGCGCAGGTGCGGCCGGAGCCGATCGTCATCGTGCCGGCGTGGATCATGAAGTACTACATCCTCGACCTGTCGCCGGCCAACTCGCTGGTCAGGTACCTTACCGCCCAGGGGTTCACGGTCTTCATGGTCTCGTGGATGAACCCGGGCGCGGAGGACCGTGACGTCGGCTTCGACGACTACCGGACCGAGGGCCTGCTGGCGGCGGTCGATGCCGCAACCGCGATCACCGGCGCGTCCCGCGTCCACGCCGCCGGCTATTGCCTCGGCGGCACGCTGCTGGCGATCGCCGCCGCCGCGATGGCGCGCGACCACGACGAGCGGCTCGCGACCATCAGCATGTTCGCCGCGCAGACCGATTTCACCGAGGCCGGCGAGCTGATGCTGTTCATCAACGAAAGCCAGGTCGCCTTTCTCGAGGACCTGATGTCCGAGCGCGGCTATCTCGAGGCCGCACAGATGGCGGGCGCCTTTCAGCTCATCCGCTCCAACGATCTCGTCTGGTCGCGCCTCGTCCACGACTATCTGATGGGCCAGCGCTCGCCGCTGAGCGATCTGATGGCCTGGAACGCCGACGCCACCCGCATGCCGGCGCGCATGCATTCGCAGTACCTGCGCTCGCTGTTCCTCGACAACGATCTGGCCGAGGGGCGCTTCCTGGCCGGCGGCCGTACGGTGGCGCTGCACGACATCCGCACGCCGGTGTTCGCGGTCGGCACCGAGCGCGATCACGTCTCGCCGTGGCGATCGGTGTACAAGCTCAACCTGATGGCCGACGCCGACATCACCTTCGTGCTGGCGAGCGGCGGTCACAATGCCGGCGTGGTGTCGGAGCCCGGCCATCCGCGGCGCCACTTCCGCATCGCCGGCCGGGCCCGCGACCAGGCCTATGCGGATCCCGAGTCCTGGCTCGCCGCGACCCCGGTCACCGCCGGCTCGTGGTGGCCGGCGTGGACGGCGTGGCTCGCGGCGCGATCCGGCGCCGCCGTGGCGCCGCCGCCGCTCGGCCGTCCGGGGACGCGGTTCGCCCCGCTCTGCGACGCGCCCGGAACCTATGTGCTGATGACGTGATGGCGTGCCGCGGGCGGTCGCGTTGATGCGGATTTGTTTGGCTGACATCCGCGCGACGAACTCGGCGTCCTCCCTCTCCCCAACGGGGAGAGGGTTGGGGTGAGGGGGCTCCGGCGCTATCAAATACCCTCTCCCCAAATGGGGAGAGGGAGCCGCGCCGTGCCCGTTGCCGGGCTACGCGGCGCTGCTCGCCGTCGCCGGTCGCGACAGCAGCGCGGCGAGCTCGTGCGCGGGCACCGGCGGAGAGAAGATGTAGCCCTGCACTTCGCTGCAGCCGATCGCGCGCACGGTCTCCAGCTGCTCGCCGGTCTCCACGCCCTCCGCGGCGGTGCGCATGCCGAGGCTGTTGCCGAGGCCGGCGACGGCGCGAACGATGGAGACCGCCTCGGTGTTTTTCGGCATGTCCCAGATGAAGGAGGAATCGATCTTGATCTTGTCGAACGGGAAGCTGCGCAGATAGCTCAGCGACGAGTGCCCGGTGCCGAAGTCGTCCATCGAGATGCGCACCCCGAGGTCGCGCAGCTGATGCAGGATCGCGAGATTCGACCGGCCGTTCCGCGTCAGCACCGATTCGGTGATCTCAAGCTCCAGCCGGTGCGCCGAAAGCCCCGAGGCGGCGAGCGCACCGACCACGATCTGCACCAGGTTGCGGCTGTTGAACTGGACCGGCGACAGGTTGACGGCGACCGCGATGTCCGCCGGCCAGCGCGCCGCCTCGGCGCAGGCCTGCCGCAGCGTCCATTCGCCGAGCGGCCCGATGATGCCGAGCTCCTCGGCGACCGGGATGAACTCGCGCGGCGACACCAGGCCGCGGCGCGGATGGCGCCAGCGCAGCAGCGCCTCGAAGCCGCAGATCTCGTCGCCGTTGAGATCGACGATCGGCTGGTAGAGCACGGCGAACTCACCGTTGCCCAGCGCCGTGCGCAGATCGCGGGCGATCTCCTGGCGCGCCTTCGACAGCGCGTCCATCTCCGGCGCGAAGAACCGCCAGGTGCTGCGGCCTTCCGACTTGGCGCGATAGAGCGCGATGTCGGCGCTCTTGAGCAGCTGGTCGGGGTCGGTGCCGTCCTTGGGCGACAGCGCGATGCCGATGCTGACCGCGATATGGACCTGATGGCCGTCGAACGCGTAGGGCGCGCCGATCACCTCGATGATCCGCTGCGCCAGCGCCGCCGCCCCGGCCGGCTGCGCGTCGGCGAGCTGCAGGACGGCGAACTCGTCGCCGCCGAGCCGCGCGATCGTGTCGGTCTCGCTTTCGCGTATGCAGTCGCGCAACCTCACGCTCACCGCCTTGAGCAGCTCGTCGCCGACCGGATGCCCGAGGGTGTCGTTGACGTCCTTGAAGTTGTCGAGGTCGAGGAAGAGCAGCGCCAGCGTCTCGCCGCCCCCGACCCGCCCGAGCGCCTGCTCGAGCCGCTCGCGCAGCAGCACCCGGTTGGGCAGGTCGGTCAGCGAATCGTGGTGCGCCAGGTGCTCGATGCGCGCCTGGCTGCGCCGGTGCTCGGTGATGTCCTCGTGCATCGCCAGCCAGCCGTTGTCCTGCATCGGCTGGTAGGAGATCGAGACGATGCGGCCGTCGGTCAGGTCGACGATGCGGCTCCAGCACCGCGCCTGCTCGGTCTGCACGACGAGGTCGCGGATGTAGGGATCGATATCGCCGGCAGGGAACGTCCCGTGCGCGGCACGATATGTCAGGATGTCGCGCAGCGGCGTGCCCGGCACGGTCAGCTCGGCGGGCAGGTCGAACATCCCGGCAAAACGCTTGTTGCAGACCACCAGGCTCTGCGTGCCGTCGAACACCGCCAGGCCCTGGGACATGTGGTCGAGCGCCGCCTCGAAGCGCAGGTTCTGCTTGCGCAGCTCCGCCTGGTGCTCCTCGAGCAGCCTGTTGTGCCGCTCGGTGCTGCGGCGGAAGACCGTGATCGCCTGCACCATCTGGCCGATCTCGTCGCCGCGGTCGCGGTACTCGATCGCGACATCCATGTCGCCGCCGGACATCTGCGTCATCACCCGGGTCACCGATCGGATCGGCCGCACGATCGAGCTGCCGACCAGGAGCGTGACGATCATGCTGATCAGCACGCCGGCGGCCACGACCGCCGCCATCGCCCGCCTGTTGGTGTCGGCGGACACCGCCAGGCTCTGGGTGACGGCGCGGGTCTGCTCGGTCACCGCGGCCGAGATGCCCGCCAGGTCGGAAGCGACCTGCTGATAGTCGCCGTCGGTGCCGCCGAGCATCGTGGTGGCGAGCGGCGCATCGGTGCCGCCGACATCCAGGTTGTCGTTGGCCGACTGCCGGTATTTCCGCCATTTGGCCGCCAGGTCGCCGGTGGTGTCGCGGTAGGCCGGCGACGTCTCGAGGCGTCTGGAGAAGGCTTCCAGCCGTTGCTGCAGGGCGTCGAGGTCGGCGAGCACCTCGGCGCGGAGCAGCGCCAGCAGATCGGGGTTGACGCCGTTGCTGGCCCAGGAAACGTAGCGGAATATCTTGACGTGGGTGGAGATCAGGTCGCTGGTGAGATCGGCGACGGCCTGCTGTCGCGGCAGGTTGACGGTCGACAGCGCTGCGAGCCCGGTGGCGGAATTCTCCAGCGTCACGTAGGCATTGGCGCCGAGCACGATCAGGCAGATCCACAGCACGACGGACGCCGCGAACGCCTTGGCGCGGATCGAGCTGTCCTGGAAGAAGCGGAGCATGTCGTGATCCCGCCGGGCGCGACTATCGGGCCGCGGAGGTGGCGGCGGAGGTAGCGATGCGCCGGATACGTTCGACCATCATGAGCGCGCCTCCGTCGTAGCCGCAGGTTTCGGTCCGAGCGCATCCGCTGCGGCGCGGTCGCTTGTCGCGAGGGCGCCGGTTTGACCGCGTGACCACATCGTGGTGCCTCGGGAAACTACTTAGACATCTTCAAGTAGAAAGTTTTTCAAACCATTAATGAGATTGGCGTCACTCGCCCGGCGGCATTAACGGCTCGTTTGCCATGCCCGGCGGCGGCCCGGCCGTGGTAGACACGGGGACGCGTGGCCCGGTCGCGGTCCGCACCGGACCCCCCGCCATGAGCCGACTCCTGCGCGCTACGTTCAATTCCTGGAAGGGCTTCGTCGCGGCAGCGCGCAGCGAGGCTGCGTTCCGCCAGGAGCTGGCGCTCCTGATCGTTTCCGTGCCGCTCGCCATCGTGGTGGCGACCGGGCCGTGGAAGCGGCTCGCGCTCGTCGGCGTCGTCCTGCTGGTGCTTCTCGTCGAGCTGCTGAACACCGCGATCGAGAAGCTCGCCGATCAGCTGACCACGGCGGAATCCCCGGGGATCGGGCGGATCAAGGACATGGGCTCGGCGGCCGCGCTGGTGGCGCTGGTGATCGCCGGCCTGGTGTGGATCACCGCGCTCGCCGAGCGCCTGTGGGGATGACGGCCGGGCCGGGGCCGGCGCAGGCTCAGCGATGCGGTGCCTGTAGGATGGGTAGAGCGGCGAAATCGGGGACTTGTCCGATTTCGCCGCGAAATCCATCGATGGGTTTCGCAACAGCGCTCAACCCATCCTACACGCCGAAATGATTCGCGGCGCGGTTCACGCCCGTGCCGATCCCCTGGTCTCGCCGTAGCGCGCCCGATAGTTCTCGATCGTGTCCATCGCGCCGCAGAATTCGACGTTGTTGTAGTCCGGATCGTAGAAATAGCAGGCGACGTTGCCCCCGGTCTCGCCGTCGCCGAGCGGAGGCTCGCCATTGTGGCGTACGGGCCCGTAGTTTCGTTTGAAGCCCGCCCGTTTCGCCTGATCGGCGAACGCCATGACGTCCTCGAGCCGGTTCCCCTGGAGCTCGAACGCCATGTGGAAGAAGCTCATGCCGGACGGGACCGTCACCTTGCCGTCGGGATCGCGCTCCTCGACCAGGACGAGGCATTCCTCGTGCTCGGATGCGCTCATGTAGCAGCATCGGATCCGCCAGCCTTGCTTGAACGGATGCGGCTCCTCCTCGCAGGTTCGGCTGTGGCGCAGGCCGGCCAGCGACTCGTACCAGCTTCGGCTGCGCGCGATGTCCTGCACGTAGATCGAGAGCTGACCGATGCCGGCAATGCGCGAGGATTTGAAGACGCCGTAGTCTTCGGTCTTGTTCGAGAACCGGCGCCTGCTGATGGTCGGCACCGCGAGCACCAGCTCGCGAAACCATTGGCGCTTGAGCAGGCCCGCGAACCTTTGCAGGAAGGGCGGCAGCACATTGGGGGGAACGTAGGACGCGGCGGTCATGGCTTCGGCTCCAGGGTGATCTCGATCCAGTGTCGGTCCGGGTCGCGGACGCAGAACGCGCGCTGACCGGGAGCTGTCTTTGCCGACGCGATCATGCGTCCATCGCGCGCCGCGACGGCCATCGCGTCCGCGCGCCGACGGATGTCGTCGAACGCCGCGCCGTCGCGGGCGACGAGTGAGAAGTGCATCATCGAGCCGTTGTCCATCTCGAGCTTGTGATGCTTCACCAGGCAGATGTCGTGATGATAGAAGCCGAAGCTGAAGAAGTGCATTTCCTGATGCGACAGGCGCATCGCCGCGCTGCTGTCGGGATGGTTCAGCGCCGAGAACTGCAGATCGAAGAGCCGCATGTAGAAGTCCTTCGATTTTTCGAGATCGCTGACGTAGATCACGTGATGTTGGAGTTTGGCGGCGGATATCCGTTCGGTTGCGACAGGCTCGGTCATCGGGCTGCTCCTTATAGTTGCGACCGCAATTGAGAGATGGCTACCCGGCCGTTGCCGGAATGTCCCGCCCGGCCCCGGTGGACTCGGGCGCTGCGACGGCCGTCGCCCCGGCAAACGGATCGAGGCTCTGCAGATTGGCGCGTGGATCGAGGCGCTCTGCGATGAAACGATCCGGGCGTACGAGAACGCCGCTGACCCGGTTGCGCTTCGCCCAGTGCAGGAAGGATTGGTCGCAACAGGCGAGGCTCAGCGTCGCGGCGTCCGCGCGGCCGTTGATGCTGGCGAGCCGCGCGCCGAGCCGGTCGAGGATCGCGCGGTCGCGCCGCGACAGTGCCGCGGCCGGATCGGCGCCGATGCCGAGCGCCAGCCACTGATGACAGCCGATCCAGCGATCGAGCGGCGCTGCGCCGTCGGCGGCGGAAACCTCCGGCTGCGGCAGCATTTGCCCGACGAGAGCGTCCCGCGCCCGCCCCGTCAGCGCGCTGCGCGAGATGTTCGGCGGCGGCAGCACGCCGCCACGCCGGACGAACGCGCGGAACCCGCTCGACAGATTGAGACATGCAAAGGCGGCATCGCGCAGTCCGGCCACCGCCCGATTGGTGGGCATGATGACGGCGCCCAGCCGGCGCGACAGGCTCACCATGGCCCGCACGTTCTGCGCCCGCTCGGTCTCGTAGGAGTCGAGGATATCGGCGCCCGCGCTTCCGGCGATCACCGCCGCGAGCTTCCAGCCGAGGTTCGCGGCGTCCTTCATGCCGCCGTTCATCCCCTGTCCGGCGAACGGCGGCATCAGGTGCGCGGCGTCGCCGGCAAGGAAAATCCGACCGTTCCGCCACGTGTCCGCCACGCGGGCGTGGAACGCGTAGACGGCGCGGCGTTCGATGGTGACGGCGGACGCCTTCGCGAACGGTGCGAGAAGCGTGCGAATCGTGTCGTCGCGCATCAGCGTGTCCGCCGACTCGCCGGGCAACTGCATGAACTCCCAGCGCACCCGCGAGCCGACCGCCGGCAGCTGCACGACCGGCCGCCGGGGATCGCAGAAGAAGGTGATGTTGTCGACGCCGTGATTCTCGATTTTCGCGTCGATGACGAGCCAGCGCTCGACATACGTCGAGCCGACCATGCGCGCGCCGATCGACTCGCGCGTCGCGCTGGTCCCTCCGTCGCAGGCCACGACGAACTGCGCCGACAGCCGGCGCGGGCCGTCGGGCGAGTCGACCCGGAGATCGACGCCGCGACTGTCCTGGGCGAGACCCGTGACGTTGCTGTTGAATGCAACGCGCACCGATGCGAAGCGCTCCAGGCCGGTGAGCAGCGCCCGCTCGAAATTCGGCTGGTAGAACGTGCCCAGCGCCGAATGGCCGAAAACGCCGCGCGGCGGCTTCATCTCCATCAGCTTGGTCCGCCGCGCGTTGAAATAGACCACGCTCGGGTCCTGGATCAGCCCGTCTGCGATCGTGTCGAACAGCCCGACCTGGGCAAAGAGCCGCAGCGTCTCGGCGTCGTATGCGATCGCGCGTGGCAGCGGGACCAGCCCCTCGTTGCGCTCGAGAACCGCGACATCGACGCCCGCCGCGCCGAGCAGGTTGGCGAGCATCAGCCCGACCGGGCCGGCGCCGATGATGGCGACCTCGCAACCCGCCGGAACGCCGGTGTCGGCAACGTTCCCCGTTCCCATTCGGCATTCTCCCATTCGGCGTCCTCCGGCTTGGGCCTCGATGGGGGCCCTCAAATCTCGTATTGACTATCTCGTCATTTTGACTAATATGTCAATATCGAAAATGCAGCGAACCGAAAAAAGGATTCCGATGGCCAGGGATTCCAATGGCAAGGATTGACCTCGCCCGGAGGGCCCAGATCGGCCGCGATCGCCGGGCGCGGACCCGATCGCAACTGGTCGAGGCCGCGCGTGCGCTCTATGCGCGGAGCCCCATCGAGGCGGTCACCGTCGACGACGTGGTCGCTGAGGCGGCGGTGGCGAAGGGCACTTTCTATGTGCACTTTTCGAGCCTCGGCGAGCTCCAGGCCGCCGTCGCCGACGAGCTCGCGCAGGATTTCGACGAGCTCCTGCAGCCGCGTCGGCTGGCGACCGTGGACCCGGTCGAGCGGATCGCCGCTGGCTGCGCAGCGTTCATCGGCGAGGCGCTGCGCAATCCCGCCTGGGGGGCGCTCGTCGCCCGTGGCGCCGTTTCCATGCCGGTTGTCGCCCGTGGCGCGCGCGCGCGCCTCATCGAGGACCTCCGCCGCGCCGCCGCCGACGGACGCCTCCGCGATGTGGCGCCGGAGCTTGCTTTCGAATTCGCCGTCGGCATCGTCCTGCAGGCCATGCAGTCCGCCGCGGAGGGGCGAATCGTCCCCGCGCAGGCGCCGGGCGTCGTCGCGGGAATCCTGCGCGCGATCGGGGTGACGCACGACGAGGCGCGGGACATCGCGCTGTGCGTCGGCTCCCGCGGCGAGCCGCCGCTCGTGAGCCATTAGTTCCAGCTCAGTCAGAGGGAGAGAAAATCATGGCCGTCAATGTTGTCCGTTTCAACTCGAGCGCCGGTCCGCGCTGGGGCGTCGCCCAGGCGACGGGCGTCACGCCGCTGGCCGGCGACTATCCGACGACCGCCGCGTTGATCGAGCGCGGCCAGGATGACTGGCGCGAGGCGGCCGGCGAGGCCCCCTCGATCGGGCCGGAGGGGATCGAGCTGCTCTCGCCGGTGACCGCGCCGTGCCGCGTCTTCTGCCAGGGCGCCAACTATCGCCGTCATATGATCGAGTCCGGCCTGGACCCGGACGCCAAGACCTTCAACATGTTCTTCACCAAGTCCGACGCCTCGATCGCCCCGCCCGTCGGCGAGGTGCGACGGCCGCCGCATGTGGCGCTGCTCGATTATGAGATCGAGCTCGCGCTGGTGTTCCGGCGTCCGATCAAATCGCCGGTCACGGTCACGCCGGAGACGCTGAAGGACCATGTCTTCGCGGCGACGATCGCCAACGACATCAGCGCGCGCGACGTCCAGCTGCCGCAGACGCAGTTCTTCAAGGGCAAGAGCTACCGCGGCTTCTGCCCGCTCGGACCACGGCTGACGATCCTCGAGCCGGACGAATTCGAGCTTCTCCACCACCTCGATCTGCGGCTTTCGGTGAACGACGTGGTGCGACAGGACGATACGACGGCCAATCTCGTCTTCAAGCCGGCGGAGACGATCTCAGAATTGTCGACCATCGCCGACATTGCGCCCGGCGACGTGCTGCTCACGGGAACGCCGAGTGGCTGCGCCTTGAGGAGCCCGCCGGCGCCGCTGCGCCGCCTGCTCGGGCTGCTGCCCGAGCGTCGCTTCTGGGCCCTGTTCCTGTCCTCGCAGAGACGCCGGCCCGAGTACCTGCAGCCCGGAGATGTCATGAAGGCGATCATCCGCCATGGCGATGGCCTGATCGATCTGGGCGAGCAGGTCACGAAAGTGCTTTGAGTGATTGCCCAAGGCCGGCCCGCCGCGCTACATCGGCGCATGGACCCTCGCCCCTCCGACCGCCTGGTGATCGCGCTGGCGCAGCTCAACCCGATCGTCGGCGACATTTCCGGCAATGCCGACAAGGCGCGCCGGGCGCGCGCCGAGGCGGCCGCCGCGGGCGCCGACCTCGTCATGTTCACCGAGCTCTTCATCAGCGGCTATCCGCCCGAGGATCTCGTGCTCAAGCCGGGCTTTCAGGCGTTCTGCCGCGCCGCCGTCGAGGCGCTGGCGCGGGAGACCGCCGACGGCGGCCCGGCGGTGCTGATCGGCACGCCGTGGGTCGAGAACGGCAAGCTCTACAACGCCTACCTGCTGCTCGACGGCGGCCTGATCGCGGCGCGGCGCTTCAAGGTCGACCTGCCGAACTACGGTGTGTTCGACGAAAAGCGGGTGTTCGCCCCGGGCGATCCGCCCGGCCCGATCGTGCTCAAGGGGGTGCGCATCGGCATCCCGATCTGCGAGGACATCTGGGGCCCCGACGTCGTCGAATGCCTGTCGGAGACCGGCGGCGAGATCCTGCTGGTGCCCAACGGCTCGCCCTATTGGCGCGACAAGACCGACGTGCGGCTCAATATCGCGGTGGCGCGGGTCACCGAAAGCGGGCTGCCGCTGGTCTATCTCAACCAGGTGGGCGGCCAGGACGAGCTGGTGTTCGACGGCGCCTCGTTCGTGCTCAATGCCGACCGCTCCCCGGGCGCCCAGCTGCCGGCCTTTCACGAGGCGATCGCGATCACCACGTGGCGCCGCCATGCCGGCACGTGGCGGTGCATCGAGGGGCCGACGGCGGCGATCGAGGAGGGCGACGCCGCCGACTATGCGGCCTGCGTGCTCGGCTTGCGCGACTACGTCGACAAGAACGGGTTTTCCGGTGTCGTCCTCGGGCTCTCCGGCGGCGTCGATTCGGCGCTGTGCGCCGCGATGGCGGTCGACGCGCTCGGC
>Ga0181526_10004214_pt1 | contig 11307 bp, 7 predicted proteins | sample PEATcosm2014_Bin_35_FD_119750 | JGI IMG/M metagenome (GOLD analysis project Ga0181526, IMG submission 119750) | Peatland microbial communities from MTU Mesocosm Facility, Houghton, MI, USA - PEATcosm2014_Bin06_30_metaG | ecosystem: Environmental > Terrestrial > Soil > Wetlands > Peat | place...
GCCAGCGCTCCGCTGTGCAGGCCGAATCCGTGTCCGCTCTTGCGTGTGGTGAATCCATGGCGGAATAAACGCCCCATGGTGTCGGCGCTGATGCCAATTCCATTGTCGATCACCGCGATTCGCAGGCTGCGCTCATCGGCGGTGACACGGATGATGATGCGCTTGTCCGGCCGACCCGAATCGTCGCAGGCATACTTCGCGTTGCGTATCAGATTCACGAGAATCTGCAACACCTTGTGCTTGTCGACGCTGATCGGGGGGAGCGCGTCGTCGAGCTCGCGGATTACGGTGACGCCGTGGCGGACCAGCGCCGAAGAGTTCATGCGCAGGCTGTCGTCGATGAGCGCGCCGACTGCGACTATCTCGGACACTCCGCACAGCTTGGCGTAGCTCTGCTGCATCGCCACGGTTTCCTTGATGTGCTCGATGCTGTCTCGAAGCGCCCCGAGTTCCTTGAGTGCGAGCCGCTGATTTCCCTGCAGGTGCTCCGCGAGCTGCGCCAGGTAGGCTGGAAATTTCCTGCCGCGATCATCCATCGTCAGGAAATCGGCAAGATCCTGCTCACGTTCCTTGAGCATGGCCGCCGCCCGGCTCAAGCTGGCGATCTTTGCATCCTTGACGCACTCGCTGACGAGGTTCGCGGATACGTTGACGCTCGTGAGCACATTGCCGATGTTGTGCAGGACATTGGAGGCCACCTCCGCCATGCCTGCGAGTCGCGAGGCATCGAGCAGTTCCTTGTGTGTACGCTCGAGCTCGAGTTCAGCGTTCTTCCGGTCGGTGATGTCCTGCGCAACAGCGACAGCGCCGATGCACTGTCCTTTGGATGAGAGTAATTGTCGCGCGCTGCAGAGCGTGGTTCTCGATTTGCCGCTCGGGTGCGCCAGAATCAGCTCCACGTTGCTGACCGTCTCGCCGCGCAGCGCACGCGACAGCGGTGTATCCTCGATCGGTACACGCGTCGTGCCATCCGGCAGGTAGACCTCGATCGCAGGTCCATGACGCTCGGCGGCATTGGACCCTGCGCTGTCCTTTCGCGCGCGTATCGAGAACAGCTCGACGGCCGCCGAGTTGCTCTGAAATACCTCGCCGTTGCGATCGCACGCCATGATGGCGACCGGCACATCGCTGATGACGCTCTTGAGCAAGTTGCGGTTCTGCTCCAGCGCCTGTTCCATCTGCTTTCGATCGGATATCGCCTCGAGGAAGCCGACCGAGCAATTTGGAGCGCCGCTCGTATCGAGTACCAATGCCGCGGTGACGCGCACCCAGATGGGTATGCCGTCCTTGCGCATGTAGCGCTTTTCGAGCGAATACGAATTGATCTCCCCGCTCCACAACCGACCAATCTCCGCCGCGTTGTGCCCGACGTCCGCCTCATAGGTGAGATGTGCGATCGACTCGCCCTCGAGCTCGGCGGGGGTGAATCCCAGCATTTCGGCGAAGGCGGGATTGCAGCGCAGAAAACGCCCCTCGCGATCGGCGTAAGCAATACCGATCGGCGCCTGCTCGAACGTATTGCGACTCAGCATCTCGAGCTGCTGCAGGCTCTTGAAATAGCCTGTGTCGGGCGACGCATGATTCGCCATTCGCAGGCTCACGAGCTCTTCAGTGAGCACCGCCTGGGAGGATGCCTGTCGGGCGAGACCCACCAGAGTCTGCCGCTCGCGCGGCCCGAGCTGGCTCGGCGCCGGGTCCATCACCGCGAGGACGCCCAGAGTACGACCATCAGCGGTCCGCAGCGGCGCGCCGGCGTAGAAGGCGACGTCGGGCGGAAAGCGGTCGTCCTTGCGTGCATCCGGCACTTCGAACAGGTCACCGCCGAGCAGCGCATGCTCATCGAGAATGCGATGATCCGGAGCTGCGACCGCTTCCGGCCGGCTCGCATCCCGGCGCCACGTGAACTCAATTCCGTCGACCAGGATTGAGGCGTACGTCGTCCGGCAGACCAGTCCCGCGAGACTGGCAAACTCCCGCAGACTCTGCGCAACCGCGCCCGCCACCGGAGGATGCTCGCGCAAGTCCTCCGGCGTATCGGGCCGTGTCGTCGGCGCAGGTGCCGCAGTCATCGGTACGGATCCCCCCGTCGAGGGCCTTGCATGAGAGTTGGAACGCTTCGCCCCGCTTCGCTGTCTAGGGGAGGTCGGCGTTCCAACGCGAAACTTGAGACGGGATGGCGCCCGCCGAGTGGTGAATCACCACCGACGTGACAGGGATCACACGCCCGGGGCCCGCCGATCTGTGACATAACGCCGGGGGGCCGGCGCACCTTGGAGCGAGAGGCTCTAGAGTGCTGGCGCGGAGCGGCTCAGCAGCAGTGCGCTTTGATCGTCCCGATCCCGCCCGTGCACCTGTGCCGCGATGTCGCTGAGCCGCTCGATGACAGGCTCGGCCCGCTGCGGCAATCGAGGCAGCGCATGCAGCAGCTCGAGACAGCCGCCGGGATCTTCCGGCTGCGGCCGCAGGAAGCCGTCCGACACCGCAAGCAGCATCTGACCCGGGTGAAGATCGATCTGGCGGCACGCGTATTCGGCGTCGTCGATCAATCCAATGGGAAAGCCGCTTTCCGGCAACTCTCTCCAACCAGTCTCGGGATCGAAGCACAGGAGATTCGGATTGCCCGCCTGGCAATAGCGCACCGTATCCAGCTGTGCATCGAACACGCCGGTCAATGCCGTGAAATACATGCCGGGCAGATTGAGACGGCAGTAGCGGCGATTCAACTCTTCGAGAACCATCCGGCAGCAATCCCGCCGTTCATCCCCGTTCGCACTTTGCAGCAGCGCGAGCATTCGATCCATCAATTCACGAATCAGACTGCACGATATCAGCGCGGAGGCCGTGCCATGGCCGACGACGTCGATCAGTCCAAAAGCGAACCGATGCTCATCGATGCGCGTCAAGCCGATCATGTCGCCACCGAGAAGCTCGCTCGGCCGATACAGCATCCGAACCTGTACCCCTGCGCCGTCGAGAGGCTTCGGCAACATCGCGGCCTGCAGCGCCGCAGCCGATTGCAACTCGCTACGGATCAGGCTCAATGCCTCGCCGAGTGCGGCGCTCTTCTGCTGCAGCGCTTCATTCAGCGAAATGACGCGCTCGGCCAGCTCCAGACGCGCACGAATCTCACCATAAGCGGCGCTCATGTCAATACAGTCGTTGGCGCCCGCACGCAGCGAGGCAATGACCTCCTCGCCGCTGCTGGTCAGCAGCACCAGGTAGACAAGCGCCAACTCCGGACGCGCACGCATCTGTCCGAAGAATTCGATGCCGGCTCCGTCCGCCACCCAGGAGCTGCAGGCCACAATGCTTGGCGACGCGTCCAGCAGCGTCTTCGCGTCCAGCAGCGTGGTCGCCTTCAATACCTCGAACCCGAGCGAGCGGAATACGACGTCCCAATACACGGCCTGATCGGCTTCACTCTCTATCAATAGAATCTTGCGCCGTGCCGTGACCTCGCCGCCGCCCATTGCGGCCGCGACGTGCAGTCGTTCAGGGGTGTTCACGTCACCTCCCTGCTGCCTGCGTGCTGACTCTCGAGCGCACGCAGCACTCGGTCCAGGGTGCTGCGGATCTGCCAGATGGACCCCGGGGCCGGCAAGTGACCCATGCCGGCCTGTCTTTCGATGGAGTCCAGCATGGACGCCAGTCCGCGCGCCCCCACGCTGAGAGCCGAGCCCTTCCACGCGCGTGCAACATGCTCCAGACGCGTCAGATCCTCGCATTCGTGCGCCACGTGAAGATCGGTCATGCGACGCTGGGCATCGGCAATGAACGCCGGTGCGGTGCGCGCAAGGATCACCGGTGCCAGAGATCCGAGCTGCTGATCGAGGTACAGCAGATCGATCGAGTCATCGTGCTGGCGACCCACGGGCGCCGCGGCCAAGGCTCCCGGCCCGGTGGGCATCGCCGCAGCGACGGGCGCAGCCGAGCCCAAGGCCGGCAATGGCGTGGCCGCCGCTCCGAGATCGGAGAACGCCAGGCGGAATATGCCCGTGTGGGCCTGGTCCGCCGCGCTCTGCACGGGCATCGTCAATGTCGTGCCCGTATGCGCGGCATCCATGAGCCCGCAAAGAATGCGGGCAAGAGCCGCCCGTAGCCTGTCGAATGAGTTTGTGCGCGGCGCTCGGTCCTCGGCTCGATCCGCAACGGCGGCGCTTGCGCCGTGGCCGGCGCCAAGGTGCAACACGAATTGCATGCGCGGCAGTGTGCTGGCGGCGCCGCTCGCTTCGCCGTGCCCGGAAACGTCCGCGGGCGCAAGGGCGGCCATCGTCACTTCGAGCAGCCGTTCCTCGGCGTCACCCGAGTCTGAACCCTGGTTGACGAAGTAGGTCAACAGCTTCGACAACTGTGCTTCATCCGCGATGATGCGTTCGGGAACAGGGGCTGCCACACGCACGTCGATCACGTGCCGGCTCGCGATGCGCGACAGGAGCCGGCCGATATTGAGCGGCTTGCGTATCAGCACCAGCTGGCCGTTGATGGCTGCCGTATAGTCGGACAACTCGCTGCACACTACCTTGAGACGCTCCGCCGCGCGCTGCACGGCCTCGGGGTTGCCTTCATCGACCAGCAGGGCCATGTTGGTGGCCAGATCGAGCAGATCGGCACCGACGGCGGCAAGCAGCGCCGTTTGCTCGCGCACGAGTTCGCCGTCACGCTCGCGCTCGGCACGCAGCGCCTTGATGACTTGGCCCTTGAGCTCGATGTCCGCGCGTAGCCGGCCGAGCAGCGCGTCACCGGTACTGCTCATCGCTGCCAACGCCTCACGGCCGTGAGGCGATTGACGCCGCTGTGACTGTCATAGCGCACGCTGTCCATGACGGATTTGATGATCGCAAGACCCATGCCTGATTCGGGCAGCTTGTACACGTCGGTTGGATCGAATCGCACTTCCGCCGGTGCGGCATCGAACTGCCAGGGCGCCATGCCCCGACCCGTATCCTCGACCATGAGCTCGATGGCTTCAGGACCCGCCAGTGCGCAGATCTTTATCTGGGCACCCGGAGCATGCGAATAGCTGTGCTTGACGACGTTCACGAGCCATTCCATGACGGCGGTGGCGTAGTCGGCCCGATCTTCGGTGTTGAAGCGGTCGCACAGGCTCACGACCCGCTCCGTCGCGGCGCGCGCGTCCAGGAGCGTCGCGGGCACGGTCAGGCGCAGCGGCTCGCTGGTGCTCACATGCTACGCCGCGATGGCGGCCTCGCGAGTCTCAAAGGTCTTGAGCACCCGATCCATTCGTGTGAGCTTGAGGACGGCCATGACACCCGGCGTAACGCCACAGATTCGCAGGCGCCCATCGTGTCCGATGTGCTTGAGCACGTACACCACGGCGCCCAGCCCGCTGCTGTCCATGAAGCTCACATGGCTCATGTCGAGCACGATATTGCGCTGCCCCTGATCGATGCGAGCGACCAGAGCCTCTCTGAAATTCGCAGCGATGACCGCGTCGAGCCGTTTCTCATTCAGGCTGACGATCAGGCAGTCGCCTTCGAGCACATCTTCCATTAGCACGAATGTCCCTCCTTGACGCAGGCCTTCATACAACCTGTCGCAGATTCCAAATCTCCGTGGCGTATTCGCGGATGGTTCGGTCGCTCGAGAACCGCGCGCTGCGCGCCACGTTCATTATGGCTCGCGCCGACCATCTTTCGATGTCGCAATAGTCGCGCGCCGCCTGCTCGTGCTTCTGCGCATAGTCTGCGAAGTCGCTCAGGTGCATGTAGTGGTCGCCTTGCTCGAGCAGCGCGCGCGCTATCGGCGCGAACAGGCCGTGGTCATCGTGGCTGAAAGTGCCGTCGGTGAGCCGTGTCACGACCCGATTCACGTCCGGATTTGTCTGATAGATCAGACGCGCGACGTCACCGGCCAAGCGCCGCTCGATGACTTCGGCGGCCGTGAGGCCAAAGATGTAGATATTGTCGGCGCCGACTTCGCGTGCGATCTCAACGTTGGCGCCGTCCAGAGTCCCGATCGTGAGCGCGCCGTTCATCGCCAGCTTCATGTTGCCGGTACCGGATGCCTCATAGCCGGCCGTTGAAATTTGCTCCGACAGATCGGCCGCCGGCACAATCACCTCGGCCACGGACACCTTGTAATCGGGATAGAAGACCACGCGCATCGAGTGGTTGACCCGGGGGTCGGCGTTGACCACGCGGGCTATATTGTTGATGAGCTTGATGATGAGCTTGGCAAGCGCATAGCCGGGGGCGGCCTTGCCGCTGAAGATGAAAGTCTTCGGCGCCGGCAGCGCGTAGCGATCCTCGGTGATGCGGCAGTACAGATGCATGATGTGCAGCGCGTTGAGCAGCTGCCGCTTGTATTCGTGGATGCGCTTGATCTGGACGTCGAACATGGACGCCGGATCGACCGTGACTCCGGCGACCGATCGCATGCGCTTGGCCAGATCCGTCTTGTTCTTGAGCTTGACCTGCCTGAAGGCCGCGCGGAAGGCTGGATCAGCCGCCAGCGGCTCGAGGCGCCCCAATTGCGCCAGATCGGCAATCCATCCCTCGCCGAGAGTCTCGCTGATCAGATCGGCCAGTCGGTGATTGCAGTTCAGCAGCCAGCGGCGCGGCGTCACGCCGTTGGTCTTGTTGTTGAAGCGTTCGGGCCAGAGCTCGTAGAAGTCGGGAACCAGCTGGCTCTTGACCAGCTCAGAATGCATCTCGGCGACCCCGTTGACCGAATGGCTGCCGACGATGGCCAGGTGGGCCATGCGAATTTCCTTGTGTGGATGGTCCTGCACGATGGACATCCGCTGCAGTCGCGCGTCATCGCCAGGATGACGCAGTGCGACCTCGCCGAGGAATCGGCGATTGATTTCGTAGACGATTTCCAGATGTCGCGGCAGCACGCGCCCGAACAACGCCGCCGACCAACGCTCGAGCGCCTCGGGCAGGAGCGTGTGGTTCGTGTACGCCGTCGTCTGCTGCGTGATCTCCCAGGCCGCGTCCCAACTGATCGAGTGCTCATCCACCAGCGTGCGCATGAGCTCGACGACCGCGAGGGACGGATGCGTGTCATTGAGCTGGATGGCGTTGTAGCGTCCGAACTCATCGATGCGATGTCCGGCCGCGGCATGACGGCGGAAAATATCGCGCATGGCGCAGGCGACGAAGAAGTACTCCTGAATGAACCGCAGCTCCCGGCCGGCTTCGGCGCTATCCGACGGATAGAGCACCTTCGAGACGGTCTCCACGGCGACCTGATGTTCCATCGCGCGCAGGTAATCGCCGTCGTTGAAGATCGCCATGTCGAATTCGGCGGGTGCACGCGCGGTGTAGAGGCGCAGAAAGTTGACGCTGCGGCCACCGTAGCCGACCACGGGAATGTCTGCCGGGACGCCGATCAGCGTCTTCCAGTCGAGCCAGTGCGGGTTGTACTGACCGTCGGCGTCGAGATCTCCCTCGACACGGCCATAGATAGGGATCATCGAGCTCTGCTCGCGGCGCTCGACGTGCCAGGGCGTGCCGTGCACAGCCCAGTTGTCAGGTTGCTCGCGCTGAAAGCCATTCAGGAACGTCTGGCGGAAGAGGCCGAACTGGTAATTAATGCCGTAGCCATAGCCCGGGTACGACAGACTGGCCAGCGAGTCGAGAAAGCAGGCCGCCAGGCGGCCGAGTCCCCCATTACCGAGCGCGGGATCGCATTCGGTCTCGAGCACATCGGCCAGATTCAATCCCATGTCGGACGCGACTTCTGCACAGACATCGTAGAGACCCAGATTGCGCAGGTTATTTGCCAACAGGCGGCCGATCAGGAACTCCATCGACAGGTAGTGAATCTGCTTCGCGCCGGACTTGCGCACCCGATCCTCGGTCGCATTCATGGCCCGAATGACCGGCTCGCGGATCGCGAGCGCCAGCGCCAGGTGATAATCCTCCGGATCGGCGTTGTGGGAGCTCTTGGCGAGAGTGACCTCCAGGTGATAGTCCACCGCGTTTCGCAGGGAATGGCGATTCGGGTGCGGGTCGATCTTGAGAGTCGAGGGCATGGTCTGGAGGTTATCGGTCGGCTGAATCAAAACCTTTAAGCGCGCGCGACCGAACGCGGAGGCGTTCTGACTAACGCCCCTAACACACTGAATCTATTAGATTATGTAGCGCTACTGCCCGGTCGTCGGCGGTCGGATCAGGGGCCCTATCAGATCGAGCGGCAGGGGGAAGACGATTGTCGAGCTCTTCTCATTGGAGATATCGGCCAGGGTCTGCAGGTAGCGCAGTTGCAAGGAGGCGGGCTGGCCCGAGAGCAGCTTTGCGGCATCGGCCAGCGCTAGCGCCGCCTGCTTCTCGCCGTCGGCATGAATGACTTTGGCGCGCCGTGCGCGCTCTGCTTCTGCCTGTCGCGCCATCGCGCGGATCATGGTCTCGTCCAGATCGATATCCTTTATTTCGACGTTGGTCACTTTGACACCCCAGGCGGCGGTGTTCTGATCGAGCACCTGTTGAATGGCGGCGTTCAATCGGTCGCGCTGCGATAGCAGCTCGTCCATCTCGTGCTGACCCGCCACCGAGCGCAACGTCGTCTGTGCGAGCTGGCTCGTGGCCTCGTAGGGATTGACGACCTGCAGGATGGCCTTCTCGGGATCGACGACGCGGAAGTACACGACGGCGCTGACCTTCACCGAAACGTTATCGCGCGAGATCACATCCTGCTTCGGCACGTTGAGCACGACTGTGCGCAGCTCAAGTGTCTTCATCTGCTGAATGACCGGCAGGACCAGCCGCACTCCCGGCCCCTTGACACCCGTGAATCGGCCGAGCGTGAACATCACGCCGCGCTCGTATTCCTTGAGGATGCGAATCGAGCTGAAGACGACCAACAGCAGTACGACGACGACGATGGGGAAGGAAATACTCATGAGGGTCTCCTGTCGGTCCTACAACACAGGCTCTATCCAGAGCGTGAGTCCTGTAACTCTGATTATCCTCGCCCGCTGCCCCACATGCAGCGCAACGGACGCGTGTGCATTCCAAAGCTCGCCGCCGTAGCGCACCACGCAGTGATCGCGGGCGTGCGAGACCACTTCGACGAGCCCGCCCATCATCGCCTCCGCGCCGGTCGCCACCGGCCTGCGCCGCGAGCGTGCCGCAAGCCACGTAATCGCCGCAATGATCAGCGCACCAGCAATCGAAAATCCCGCAATCAGCGGCAACGCTACCCGCAATCCCTGCGCGGGATTGTCGAACAGGATGATCGAACCGATCACGAACGCGATCAGGCCGCCAATGCCGAGAGAGCCGAATGCCGGCATGAAGAACTCCAGCACGATCAGGCCGGCACCCAACGCCACGAGCGCCACGCCGGCGAAGTTCACCGCCAACAGCTCAAAGGCATACAGCGCCAGCAGCAGCGAGAGCGCGCCGACCACCCCGGGCAGCACTGCACCGGGATTGTAGCCCTCGAGAAGCAGTCCATAGATGCCGATCAGGAGCAGGCCGTAGGCGATCGTCGGGTGCGTCAATACGATCAGCAATCGCTGGCGCCAGTCCGGGCCGATGCGATTAACGGCCAGATTGGCGGTATGAAGCACAAGCTCGTGTTCCGCAATCCGGACGGTCCGGCCATCGAGCCGTCGCAGCAGATCCGGTACGTCGTTTGCCACGACGTCAATTACATGCTGCGCGAGCGCATCCTCCGCCGACAGGCTCGCCGCGCCCCGCACGGCGCTCTCGCCCCACTCGGCGTTGCGGCCACGCAGCTGCGCCAGCGAACGGATATACGCCACTGCATCGTTGACTGCTTTGCGTTCACTGGCCGTCGTGGGGGCCGGGGATGCGGCAGGAGATTTTGCCGCAGGAGACGATGCCGGCGCTGTCGCAGGAGCAATCGGGTTACCCGGCGCGTCCGGCGATTCGCCACCGATCGAGATCGGAGTGGCCGCACCCAGGTTCGTTCCGGGGGCCATGGCCGCAATGTGACTGGCATAGAGGATGTAGGTGCCCGCGCTGGCCGCTCGTGCGCCAGGCGGCGCGACGTAGGTCACGACCGGAACGGGAGAGGCCAGTATGGTCTTGATAATGTCGCGCATCGACGTGTCCAGACCGCCGGGCGTATCCATCCGCAGGATGATCAAAGGGCTGTGGCGACTTTGGGCGTCGAGAATGGCGCGCTCGATATAGCGGCTCATCGCAGGCGCAATGGGACCGTCGAGATCAATCATCGCGGCGGGCTCCGCGGTCGCGACAGTGCTCGCACCGCGGCCGAGCGCGGCGAGCGTAAGCAGAAGACTCGCCACAACCCGGCACACGAGTTGGCGCCCTTCGCTGTTGCAACGAACCGCGCTCACGTCCGAGTCCCCCTGCGGCGGCCGCCGATCGCCCGACTCCCCGATAGTAGCGTGGCGCGATCTCGCTGCGAAGCGGCAGCTATGTTCAAATGCGTTAGAACATGACTCTCGAGCGAGCACTCAAGACCCGCGACATCGTCCTCTTCAATGTGGCAGCCATCGTCGGCATGCGCTGGGTGGCGCTGGCCGCCGCCAATGGGCCGTCGTCGCTCCTGCTTTGGCTGCTCGCCGCCGTGATGTTCTTCGTTCCACAGGGATTTGCGGTGATCTCGCTGGCATCGGCCGTCCCGGAGGAGGGCGGTCTGTACGTCTGGACCTCGCAGGCTTTCGGTCCCCGGCAGGGATTTCTGGTCGGATGGCTCTACTGGGCGTCTAACATTCTCTTTTTCCCGACGCTGACCCTCGCGACGGTGGTGTTCGCGCTCTACATATTCGGGCTCAGGTATGCGGCGCTCGAGCAGAACGCGGGCTATGTGGCTGCGACCTCGCTCGGATTACTCGCTGCGGCATTGCTGCTCAACCTCTTCGGACTCAGGGGCGGTCGCTGGTTGCAGAACATCGGCGGCGTTGCCATGTGGCTGCCGGCAGTTGCAGTGGGGATCGTCGGCGTCGCCGCACTCGCGCACGGCGGCTCGGCGACGTCGATCACGGCCGCCTCGATGGTACCGTCGTTCGATCGGCTGCCCACGATCCTGTTCTTCGCCAACCTTTGCTTTGGATTCGCGGGCCTGGAGCTCGCGCCGATGATGGCTGGCGAGGTCGTGGAACCGCGGCGAACCTTTCCTCGCGCGATCGTGATATCGGGTCTGACGATCGCGGCGTGCTACCTGTTCGGCACTCTCTGTCTGCTGTGGGCCCTGCCTGCGTCAGAGACCTCGATCATCTCGGGCGTTAATCAGGCCATTGCGACCGCTGGCGCGCGGCAGGGGCTTGCGTGGCTGGGGCCTCCGGTGGCGCTACTCATGACCATCGGTGGGCTCGGCGCCATCGGTGCCTGGCTGATCGGGTCGTCA